>Ga0209863_10000068_pt1 | contig 60998 bp, 46 predicted proteins | sample OrgsoiDNA2013046_FD_185796 | JGI IMG/M metagenome (GOLD analysis project Ga0209863, IMG submission 185796) | Permafrost soil microbial communities from the Arctic, to analyse light accelerated degradation of dissolved organic matter (DOM) -... | ecosystem: Environmental > Terrestrial > Soil >...
GAAATTCGGCAAGACGGAAAAGGGAAATATCTGGCTGGATCCCGCTAAAACTTCTCCATATCAGTTCTATCAGTTCTGGTTAAATGCAACGGATGAAGATGCGGTAAAATGGATCAGGATTTTTACTTTCTTAAGCAGGAAAGAAATTGATTTGCTGTTGGAAGAACATCATAAGAATCCAGCTGTCCGGTTACTTCAGAAAGCGCTGGCCCGGGAGGTAACCCTTTTTATTCATGGGCAAACGGAATATGAGCAGGCACTTGTAACGACTGAAAAATTATTTAATCAGTCAGATGCCGCAGAAAGCCTGAGTGAAGAAGATTTACATGCTCTGGAAGGCATCGTGAAATCAACCTATGCATATCAAGAATTGAAGCAGGGTGTAGACGTGGTGCGGTTTCTGGCAGAAACCGGGATTCTTCCGAGTAAGGGCGAAGCGAGGAAACTCGTACAGAATGGCGGCATCAGCATCAACCGGAATAAAGTTGAAAATATTCAGTTCCAGGTGGATGCCGCATTGCTGCTGCATGAAAAATATATACTGGTGCAGAAAGGGAAAAAGAATTTTTATCTCGTGGAAGCGAAATAATCGCACTCGAATGCCGGGTTTAATTCGGAACTTTTTTAAAATACCTTATTTTTGCGCGAGCTTATTGATTCCTGCCCGATAGTATAATGGCAGTACGACAGATTTTGATTCTGTTTGTCGAGGTTCGAATCCTCGTCGGGCAACAGGGGCCTCTCTTTTTGGAACGAAAAGAGAGGCTTTTTTCTTTGGATCAATACCTGTTTCCTGTTCAATTCTATATCTGGCGGATTGAATAAAATGAATTGCCATCCACGAAAAAGGGCAGGACCTAAGTGTTTTTACGTAACCCAGGCCCATTCGTCGAAAAGCCCGTCAATAAAGGGTTTGAGGAAATTATTCCCCTCGTTGGACAAACAATTTTTTCCCAAAATGGGAAATCCTTTTTTATTGAAATATATGTTTCTATTTTCCGTTTAGATCTTTAAGGAACGTATCGATTATCCTATATCCAAAAACCCGGCTTAATGGCCTTAAACCGTATTTCAAGAAGACAAATATTTTGTCTGTTGGCAATCTTTTTTTTGCTGACGGGCGCTTCTCCCGTTATGGCCCAGTTGGTGGCCAATTTCACACCAAGTGTTACTTCTGGTTGTTCTCCCTTAGCCGTGAGTTTTGTAAATACTTCCACAGGCACAAGTGCTTCCTCAACATACACCTGGACTTTTGGAAATGGAAATGGGATCACAACGGGAATTAAAAATAATCCCGTATCAGCAACCTATTTTACGGGCCAGGATTATACCGTTACGCTTGTCATACATGACGGGGCCAATACATCCACCATCAGCAAGACAATCACGGTTTACAAGAAACCCGCTATAAATATTTCGGCTGCGCAGACCGTTGGATGTGCGCCGCTATTTGTAAATTTTTCCAGTGTTGTTTCGCCAGGCGATGGGACGATTACCGGATCCATTTGGAATTTTGGTGATGGTAATTCAACCAGCACAACTTCCGGTTCGGTTTCCAATATTTACCAGTTTCCGGGCACCTATTCCGTCAGCCTGACGGCAACCAACAGCTTTGGTTGTATAAATACCTGGAAGGTTCCGGATATGGTAACGGTTTACCCGGCCCTGGCGCCCTCCTTTAACGTGGACTCAGCCGCCATCTGTAGTTTGTCCCAACCGGTAATATTTCATAATACTTCTACGGGAGACGGTGCTTTGAGTTATGCGTGGAGTTTTGGTGATGGTGATTCCAGTCTGCTTACGAATCCAACCCACTTATATTCGACAAAAGGAAATTATACCATCAGCCTGGTTGTTTCAAATACCTATGGATGCTCTTCCTCCATTACAAAAACTTCATTTATCAACGCGGCTAATTACAGTGCTGACTTTACAACCGCTTCGTCTTATTGCCCCGGAAATACCATTCTTTTTATAAATAAAAGTACACCCGCACCTTCCGGCAATCCGCTTTGGTCCTTTGGTGATGGTGGAAGCGGAATCGGAATTACCTATGGTCACAGTTATGCAGCAGCCGGCAACTATACGGTTAAGATGTATGAAAACTTTGGAACCTGTCTGGATTCCGTAACAAAAATTATTAATGTTCTGGCAGCTCCGGCTATCAGTCCTTTTATTATCAACAAGGGAACCAGTTGTTCCTCGCCTATGACAGTTCATTTTTCAGACACCAGTTTGGGAGCTACCAACTGGCACTGGAATTTCACAGCCAACCCGGGAGATACTTCTGATTTACAGAACCCGACTTTTACCTATCTGACAAATAATTTGTTTTCGCCAACCCTCACCATTACGAATTCTAATGGCTGTTCCTCTACCATTTCCGAAACGTTTAACACGGCGCAACCGACGGCAACCATTCACGCCGATACCGTGTTAATTCCATCTGCGGTTTATTGTGCAGATGTGCAGGCGACGTTTAAGGCCATTTCGGCTGATACACTGGCAACTTATTTCTGGTCCTTCGGAGATGGAACGACTTCCACCGCTCCAAATCCGGTGCATGTTTTTTCCACACCGGGTACGTATATTATCAACCTGAGCTTTACTACGATTCACGGTTGTTCCGGCGGGGCATTTCCTCCGGATACCATTATCGTTTATCCAAAACCACACGCCATTTTTACTGCGGCTGATTCTCTGCCCTGTACAACCAATCAATTGGAAACTTTTATAAACCTCGATGACAGTGCGTTCCAGTTTAAATGGTTTTATGGCGACGGGCAATCAGACATCAACAATAATATTTATCATACCCATCTGTATAATGCGGAAGGGTCCTATGATATGACCCTAATTGCTTCGAGCCCTGGATGTAAAAGCGATACGTCTACCATTACCCGGTTTGTAAAAACGACACCGGTTCCAAAACTCACTGTGGTGAATAACTGTGACAGTGACCGGCTTAGCGCTGCATTAACCGTTGTCCCGGGAGGCGGAGATCAGTATGTCTGGCACTTTGGCGACGGATCTCCCAATGATACAGACGTCGTTTATATACCAACAAAAAATCATCATTATCCGAAAGGAGGCGTTTATACGGCTTCGGTGACCGTTACATTTGGGGCCTGTATTCAAACCACGGGACCCGTGCCGGTATATGTTCTGGCGAAACAAAACCCCATATTAAGTTCGACAAAGGATACCATTTGTGCGAGTTCAACGCTGCCCGTGAAAATTTCTGGTCTGGATACAAACTATGAACGTAAAGCCACCGGTGGAGGAACTTATTATAAAACCTTCAAATGGCAATACAATGATGGCACATTTAATACAACCGGAAGTGCCGGATTTAAAAATTCGTTTTCAGGTAATGTTTCCGGACTGGTTGCGGGGAAAGACAGTATCCGTGTAATCGTTCAATCCGATTTCTTTGGATGCTATGATACCAGCAATTATATTCCTATACATATTATTGGGCCGGTAGCCAAATTCGGCGACGAGAGCCAGCTGTGTTATCACGCGCCGGTAATTTTTACAGATTCATCCCAGGCGGTAAATAATGTTCCGATTGTTTCATGGCAATGGAGTTTCGGAGATGGAAATTCGATAACAAAGCCTACTAATGATACGGTTCAACATCTGTATGCCTTCCCGGGTACCTATAATCCGCAATTGACGGTAACCGATTCGAATGGTTGTAAAGCCACAGACAAACTGTCCATAACGCAGGTGTTAATTTATGGAGCGAAGGCAAATTTTACCTGGAAGCCGACATCCATTACACCTGGGTTTCCAATTACTTTCTATAACACGTCCATCAAGAATACCGGTGTTACATATTTATGGCATTTTGCCAGTGACGGATCCACGTCTACCAGCCCGGATTCCCTGGTTCATATATTCCCGAATGTTGGAACGGATACCGTTACGTTGATTGCGTATCCGAGCATGGCAGGAACCTGTATTGATACCCTCGTACAGGTATTACAAATTCAAAATATTTTAGCCCCGTTCATAGATTCATCCTATTACTATAATAATTCAAGCTGTCCCCCGCTATTTGTGAATTTTACTGCGTTCCCGGTCAATACAACCGGTTTGCACTGGGATTTTGGGGATGGAAAAGGAACGGCTGATAATAAGTTGACTCCAAAATATCAATATGATATTCCCGGAACATATATCGTTTCGTTAACGGGATATGGCGCCAATGGCATTTCGGTTATTTCTTATGATACCATTACTGTGAAAGGACCTTTTGCCAAACTCTATTCTACACTCGATCAGGCCTGTGTACCGGCAGCAGATACCCTGCACGCAACCGCCAGTTATATCGGATCCTATACATGGGATTTTGGAGATGGAACGGTATTGACAACCCAGGATTCCATCGCCGTACACACTTATATTTTACCCGGTTTGTTTACGCCGGCCCTTATTCTGACTGATTCAACCGGATGTCAGTTGTCCTATAAATCAGATCATACCATTCTGATGGATACTTTATTTGCGGCTTTAGGACCGCCGGTTACACTCTGTGGTCTGGGTTCCATATCGTATGGTCCGCATGTTGTCAGTTTCGTAGCCGATACGCTGGGTTATCCGATCACCTATCATTGGGATTTTGGAACGGGCGCTGCTACGGATACATCGAACCTGCTAAATCCAACATTTGATTATTCCATCCCGGGAGATTTTATAACGTCACTCCAGGTCAGTTCTCCGGTGGGTTGTGTGGCCATGGCTTATGATTCGGTACATATTATTGGTCCGTTCCTAATGCCGGCTTCACCGGATACTACGATTTGTATCGGAGGAATGGCTTTTCTGCACGCTGACAGTGCGAATAATTATGTCTGGTCACCGGCCAGCACGCTGAACAAGGCCACGGGAGACAGTGTCATTGCGCGCCCGACAGAAACCACCAGATATACGGTAATAGGAGAAGACAAATACAAATGTTTCTTTGATACGGCCAGTGTTAAGGTTACGGTCGATTCACTTCCTGAAGTCAGGATACCGACGCCAGATCCTGTTTTATCCGGAACGGATGTCCAGCTTACTCCCATCGCGAGTGCAGACGTTGTTTCCTATAACTGGTCGCCGCCTTTATACCTGAACTGCACGGATTGTGAATCACCGATCAGTACACCGCTGGCGCCTTCTGTCTATACATTAACGGTTACAACCGCGAATGGATGCACGTCGACCACACAGGTTGGGATCCGGTTATTGTGCCTGCAAAGCGGAGTGTATATGGCCAACGCATTCAGTCCAAATCACGACGGCAACAATGACTATTTCTATCCAACGGGCAGCGGCGTTAAGATTGTAAAATCTTTCCAGGTTTATTCCAGATGGGGACAATTGTTGTATTCAAGAACAAATTTTCCGCCGAACGATTTCAAATTTGGATGGGATGGTAATCTGAATGGTATTCCCCAGCCTGCTGATACTTATGTATATGTCACGGAAATGATTTGTTTTTCAGGAGAAAATTTTGTTTTAAAAGGAACAGTCGAATTATTGAGATAAGTGTATAGAAATGAAAAAGCTATTTCATGTTTTCATTTTACTGGTTTTATTAGCGAACGTGGTCGCTGCGCAGGATCCTCATTTTTCGCAATTTTTCGCATCACCACTTACACTGAATCCCGCATTGACAGGAAAATTCAATGGGGATATGCGGGCTGCGGGCAATTATCGGAATCAATGGCCAACCGTAAATAATGCGTACGTCACATCCACGGTTTCAGTCGACTTTCCCATCCTGCAGGATAAACTTCAGGAAGGTGACCGGTGGGGACTTGGCATGATGGCGATGACGGACAAAACTGCCAATGGCATATTAACGAGTAATTATTTCGCATTGTCCACGGCCTATCATAAGGCAGTTGATGAAAATGGTCTGCATACAATCGGTGTGGGCTTTCAGGGATCTTATGCAAACAGGACCCTGGACGGTCCCCGGCTCCATTTCCTGGATGGTTTACAGATTGATGGAACCTTTCTTCCCTCAGCTTCAGAACCCGTTAATCTGGAAGTGGTGAGTGCAAGTTATTTTGATATGAATGCCGGCATTCTCTACAATGGCTCACTCAATGGTAATAATGAAGTCTATTTTGGTGTTTCCATGTACCATCTCAACCAGCCCAAAGAATCATTTCTCGGAGTGGATAATATCACGGTTCCAACACGCCTCACCGTACACGGGGGCGGATATTTCCCTTCGGAAAGTACCGGAACGACCTGGTATGTAAGTGCCCAGTACAACAGACAATTAACGGCGAGTGAACTGGTCGTTGGGGGTGCCGTGGAACTGAGTGCCAGTACGGATGAATTGAAACCCGTGAACGTCTATATTGGTTCCTGGGCCAGATTTAATAATGTAAATGACGCACTCATTCCCTATGTCGGATTGGATTACGGAAGCTTTAATCTCGGCATGAGCTATGACGTCAATATATCCGCATTTAAAGTAGGTTCACAGAGTCAGGGGGGGATTGAAATCTCGCTGATCTATATTTTTAAGAAAACGAAAGACGGCGGAACCAACGAAGTGAAATGTCCCCGTTTCTAATTTCCCAGATTGGGAAATATTCTCAGATTGCGCTTCGGTTTTCACGCAAAAAAACTGCTTTTTTCCCCGATCGAAATACGCTAAAACCCTTGTATTTACAGTGTTTTCCGACTATCTTGTAAGCGTAAACCAGATCCCTAATACCCATGAAACATAATTTACAAAAAGGATCGTTGATCCTTGCGCTGATTATTTCTTTTGCGATTGCCTGTAAGAAATCTGTCGATCAGCCAAACCCAAACCCAAGCCCAAATCCAAATCCGGTTGGAACTGTTCACCACGATACGGCTACACAGGCCGCTCCCGCGATTCCATATCCGGTAAACCCGGTACCTGAATGTAGTTCTGCACCTTTCTATGGAGATTCTGTAATTTATCCGCAGCCGCCGGTGTCCGGTGATTTTTATGCATATCCCGAGAATAACCAGGGCATTGATGGAACCTATTTATCCTGGCCCGACGGTCTGGCTTTGAATGCCAAAACAGGAGCCATCGATCTGACCCAGTCTGAAACGGGTGAAAGATATTCTGTGGCTTTTGTAAAAACCGGAACTACGGATACCTGTATGTCCTCATTGATCATCGGGGGTGCAGCGTATATGGACAGTGTATATGTTCTATCGCTCAACGATAATACGGCAAAGCCTTATTTCAATGCCAATCCATATGGACCTCCGGTCTGCCAGGGCAGCCAGGGTGGGCCCGGATGTCAGTTTGACTATAACAATTATGCTAAGAACCAGGGCATCGTAGTTGATCAGCACACAGGGTATATTGATTTGCAGAAAACGATGAAGAATAGCCTTTTTAATCTGCTTTCTATAAACGGTACGACCGCGAATACAACAATTTATTATAAATTAAATGACAATAGTAATAGCGCTCCACAGAAAATACAGTTGAAATTGATGTATTATAACCACAAATCGGATATCCCACCCGGTTTGCTGGCTACCGTTACCAATAATCTGATCAATACGCTGACGGACCTGTTAATCAGCAAGAGCACTTCGCCCAGGCCCCCATTGATTATCATTGTCAGGGACAACCAGTAAGGAGCTCCGTTAGTTGACAATATTGCGCTTTCCCGGACGTTAGAACAGAGCTATTAAAACGCTGTTTTATGTCCGGGAAAGTTTTTTTTGCGTCACTCACTTTCCTGCTGATTATTTCTTTTAAACCCGATTCACCGGATACCCCACCACTGAAACTCATTCTCTCGGTTTATACCAGGACGGACCGGCTTTATAAGTCATCCAAATCTGCAGCAGATGATAGCGTCTGTATGGACGGTTTCAGGGAAGTCATATCCGGACTAAACGGTTTGCCCATGACGTCTGTGCGGGACAGCATTCTGTTCCAGTCATATTATAAACTGGGCATTTTATACGAAGTATATAAGGACTTCGCCAATGCAACCGTTTCCTACCTGCATGCGATGCATTACTCAAAAAATCCCGAAGAGAAATTCAGGACAAGTATTTTTGCTGGTGCCGGATACTATAACCTGAACAATTTTGATTCTGCCTCTTATTTCTTATTGCGTGCGCAGGAAAATCCGGGTGATATGGGTTCGGAAGACGACCGGGTGAGGCTTTACAATACCCTTGGCGTTCTTTATTATGATAACGGGAATTATCTGCAGAGTAAAAATTATTTTACCCAGGCCCTCGGCACAATCAAAACAAACTCTACAGCGGATATTTTGAATGCGTACAGCATACAACTGAATATTGCAACCTGCTCTTACAAACTGGGCTTATATAAGCAGGCGCTGGCCATTTACCAGAAAGCCATTGGGTATAGATTATTGCCAGATCCCCTGTACATGAATATGGGCAAGGCGTATGCGGGTTTACATCAGTATCCCGAAGCCCTGGCATCGTTCAAAAAAGTGAAAATAACCGTGATTCCGGGCGTTCTGAACGAAATGGCAAGAACTGCTCTCGAGGCAGGAAACGAAGACTCCGCATCGGCGTGGCTGACCCGGTATCACGACGAAAAGAAAATATTACTTACAAATGTTTTGGATGACGGGGTGAATGAATTGTATGCCGGGGATCTGGACATTTCTTTCTCCAAACCTGAATCCGCCCTGCTGCACCTGCAGGAAGCGCTGATCATTTTCTCCGGGAATTTTTCTGAAAAAGATACCCGTAAAAATCCGGTCAGTTTTACTGGCGCTTTTGCATATTACAGGTTGTTTGAAGTGCTGGTTAAAAAAGCCAGGGCCTGGGAAATGGTGTATAAAAAAACATCCTCGCCGAATGACCTGTTAGCCGCATACAATACCTATCAATCCACTATTTCCCTGCTCTCTTATATTGAAAAAAGTTATGAGATGGACGATGCCAAGATTCTTCTCAAACAGAAAAGCGGCGGGGTTTATTCGGACGCGCTGACCGTCTGCCTTCAGCTGGACAGTCTCTATCCCCGGGGCGGCTACCTGGAAGCGGCGTTTTTGATTTCGGAGAAAAACAAAGCTTCGGTAATGAGTTCACAAATAAAGGAAAGAAATTTTCTTCAGGCAGCCGGACCGGGAAATGGTCTGGCAGGTGAAGAAAGAAATATCAAATTTAATATTGCCCGTTTAAATTCAAAGGAAGACGAACGGTTGGATACGCGCACATTACAGCAAATCAATGATGAAAAAGCCATGTACGAAACCCGGCTCGTAAACCTGCGCAAAAGGATGGAAGCAAATAACCGATTTTATCAATTGAATTACTCAGAAGATTTTCCTTCCATAGAACAATTGCAGAAACATATGGGATCGGACCAGGCGCTGATCAGTTTTTATAATACGACAGAAAAAATAGAGATTTTCATACTTACAAAATCATCTCTGGACCATATTCAGCTGGACAGCGGAGAATCAATTCGTCATAGTATTCAATCCTGGATCCAGATCCTGCAATCCGCGCAAAGCGGTAAACACGTGAATACAGATACATTAAAAAAAACCCTCTATAGAAAATTGGTGAAACCGGTTATGGACCTTGCCGGAAAAAAAGAGGAATGGATTATCGTGCCCGATGGGCTTTTTTTTCTCCTTCCTTTTGAATCGCTTCCGGGAAATCCGGAAGGAAAGTTTATCATTGAAAATCATTCAGTCAGTTATGAGTTTTCTGCGAGATTTATTATGGAAAGTGATGAACATTCCGTTGACCGGGGCTTACTTAAACCTGTGCTTTCTTTTGCCCCGTTTTCTCAAAGGGGCGCAGACCTTCAGGCCGAAGGTATGGGATCATTAGAGAGATTGCCTTTTTCAAGTGCCGAAATTGCCGGACTGAATGGCAGCCGGTATTCCGATCAGCGGGCCACGAAGGAAATATTTCTTAAAAATCTGAATCATTATCCGATCATCCATATGGCAACGCATGCTATTACGGATCTCGAAAATCCGTCTGCTTCCTACATTGCCTTTTTCCCTGCGACCGGCATCCGCTCAGAAGATTTTCTTTTTCTGGATGAAATATATTCACTCAGAATGGATAGCTGCCAGATGATTGTAATTAGTGCCTGTGAAACCGGCAGGGGAGAGCTTGTTCATAATGAAGGGGCGATCAGTTTCGCCCGTGCATTCATGTATTCTGGCTGCCCGAGTACCATTAACACACTCTGGAAGGCGGACGACCACTCGACCGCAGAAATACTCCGTTTATTTTATAAATATCTGGAAGAGGGAGATGATAAATCCAGGGCTCTCCAAAAAGCCAAACTGGAATTTGTTCGCAATAATCCGGTATTCCGGAATCCCGCCTATTGGTCACATATCATTCTGACTGGTGATCCGGGGGCTTTGTACAAAAAAAAACAGCCCTGGATCTGGGCTGTTTTCGCAATAAGTTGCGGTACGATATTATTTTTTACGAACAGAAAAAGAAAGAAAAAAAAAGTCGACGCCTTTCATAGTTAATATTGGAAATTTAAAATACGTTGTCTAAACCTACTCAAGTGTTTTCAGGGATACGTCGACTTTTGCTTTGGCATTTCATTGGATTGGACGGTTTCGGATTCTTAGGATTGGATGGTTTTTCAGGATAAGCTTTTCAATCGGTTATTGGACTCCAGTTGGTTTTTTCAGGATAAGTTTTTCAATTCGTTATCGGATTTTTGGTTTCTTTCAGGATAAGTTTTGCATTCGGTTATTGGATTCCAGTTGGTTATTTCAGATTTTTTTCGGACATGAACCTTTATATTTTGTAACCGCTGTTGTATTGAATGTAACCCGGTTATTTTTTTCTTTCAAAGAACTGCTTCTATAATTAGTAACCACCAGGCATCTGAATGTAACCTTCGGTTCTATTTTTTTAACTCAATGATTTTCAAGTCAATACGAGACATTTTTGAAACCAGGGGATAATAGGTATGTCCGGTATCTGCCTTGATTTTATCCAGCATCTGAATGCTTTTATTTTCTTCGTGATTCATCAGGTATGCCAGGGACACATAGTATTCAGCTTCTTCCCGGAAGGAATTATCGCCTGATTTTGTGTTCAATATATTTTCAAAAAGAGTTACAGCCTGTGGGAATTGATTGAGCTGCATTTCGGCCATCGCAGCCAGAAAAACAGATCTATTCGATTGATTGTTTTCGGCATTATAAACAGCCATTACTCCGTTCCAGTTTTTATTCTGGTATGCTTCCACTTCTGCGTCATGTATTTCCTGTCCACGGGTATTGCTTAACTCATAACCGGTGAATTGTTTATTGTAAACGGCCAGGCTGTCAACGGAAATATACTTGTAGATAATGGCTATCCCGATGAACAGAACAATGATGGCTGCAATACGCATACTTATTTTATACATACTGCGTATGATCGCCGGCGCGGGGTTTTCAGCGCCGTTCTCTGCCTTATTATACGATTGGCGCATAGCCGAAACTTTTTCATTAATGGCATCCAGGCGCACCGTTTCCAGGGCGAGCTTCAGGTATGCCAGTTCGCTGGCAACCTGGATGTCTTTTTTTACCATATTTTCCACCTGGACGGCTTCTTCCGTGCTCAGTTGGTTATCCAGGTAATCGATTAATATTTGGTTATTTGGTATCATATTTCAATTGTTGATCAATTCATTTATTTGTTTGGCTGCAAGCGGATTCTGTTTCATTTTTTCTGTTAACTGCTGCAGGCACTTGTATTTTTTATTTCTTACGACCTGTTCATTTTCATAGTGCAAATGCGAAACAATTTCTTTCATCGACAAATTCTCGTAATAAAACAACTCGAGAATTTTTTTGCAGGACTCACCCAATTCCTGGAGTAACCGGTTCAGCTGATTTTTGAGTTCCCGATCCTGGATCGCTTCACTGACACCATCTTCTTCCGGTTCCCGGTCGGCTTCAAAAAGTTTTTCACGGTTACCGGCTCTTTGTTTTCTTCTGATTTCATTGTACCAAAGGTGTTTGGATATAGAAACCAGGAAGGTTCTGATACCGGATTCCTGTCTGAATTTTCCTTTTTGAACGCTGTCTATAAATGAGACAACCGTTTCCTGGAAGATATCATCGGCGTCCTGTTCCGTTCCGCCTTTGCCCATAATAAAAGATCTGGTGATTTCCGCGTGCTCTTCGTAGAGTTGCAATATGGCCTGTTCTAACAAGTGCTTTTCACTAATCGCTTCTACAAGTTCTGAATCGGAAAATCGGCTTTTCTTATTCATAGATTAGTAACTGCGGGTTTTGGGAATGTAACTTATGATATAAAAATTTCCCGGAGGTATAACGTGTTGACAATCAAAGATGTATATATGGGTTATCATACTTTTCCCTATAAATGGACATTTTTAAAGTATTTACGGGATCCTTTCTGTTGATAAAATGCTTTTCTGATTCTTCTGGTATCCACTTATGTTTCAAACGTCTAAGTTATCTTTGCAGCCGAAAATAAAGGAATTAATTATTTTTTCGAAATCTGCCTGATAGTATAACGGTAGTACGACAGACTCTGACTCTGTTTGTCTTGGTTCGAATCCAGGTCAGGCAACGAGGACCCTCCCGCCACAGTCGGGAGGGTTTATTTTTTCCCGGGGCGTTGAAAGCGGCCTTCGATGGACAATTGAATAGGTATTCAATAACAAGAGCCCCTGCGAAGGGGCTTTCTTGTTGTAACCAGGTTACTATTATTAAACAGGGAATTTTATAGTTTAATGAGGTATCCAAAAATACCATCTGATTCTTTTTCAGGGCCTGCCGTGAAATACAATCTGGTTGGATCGAGTGTCCCGGGCGCTGAAGAAGAAGGGGCAAAAGAGAGTGACCAAAGGCCGTCAATCACGATGGTTTGCTTGTGCGACTGCAACTGGCCGAGATAGTGGGCATCTTCTGAAAACACATTGATCCGGCCATCACCGAAATTTCCCACCAGGATTACGGAATCTTTCTGTTCATTGTTTCCTTTCTTGCCATCATTGATGCTGCCGCTATTGCCTTTAACTACATATCCTCCATGATTGTTCCCGCCGTCATCACCCATATCCTGATCTTCCAGAAAGGAACCGGGAGCCATTGTCACTCCCCAGGGTATATTCAGCGTTCCCCGGGATGCGAACCTCCGGACGAATGTACCATCCATATTGAAGACGCTAACAATCCCGTTGCCCGGACCTGCAACGCCATGTCCGTCCACGCCCAATATGGCATACATCACGAAGAGCCAGTTACCGACGGCCTGAATATTATAAGGAGAATACCCTTGCGGCAGGTGAGGATCTACGAAAGACAAATGGACCAGGGAAAAAGCGGTATCCCATACGTCAATTCTATTGAGGCCGAAGTTAGCGGCATAGATTAAATTTTTTCCTCCGCTGGCGCCAATGGTCAAACCTGTGTAACTCGCGCCAGACGGATGTTTGATAAATTTCGCGGTGGCGCCCCGGGCGGGATTCCAGCCTGAAAGAACGCCTTCGAAACCGGTAAAAAGGAATGAAGCCGGTCCGTTCCCCAGGTCAAATCCCTTGCCTCCGCTATTTACAATACCACAGGGCAGTCCATCGAGAGAATCCGTGTTGGAAGAAGGAATATTCACACGTTTTATCGTGTCCCCATCCGCCGTATAGAGTTCGCTGACATGGCCGCCAACTGAGTTCACCCAGGCAACGCGGCCCGGGGTCCAGGCAATGCCAAAGGCATTTATCAGGGTTTTATCCACGATCAACGGATTATATTCCTCAGAATTAGCGATCAGGTTAACCTGACTGAAATTCTTTAAATCCTTCTCGTTTACATTCGATTTATGACATCCGAAGGATAGCGCCAATACAGTTATCAGCAGCAGCGAATTTATTTTCGTTCTCCCCCCAATCCCAGTTAGTTTCTTGTTGTTCATACTAAACAATTTTTTTTAGGTTAATATTATTTTTTAATCTCTTAACCCGTTTGATTTTTTCAACCGGCCGACAAACATAAATCCCCCTAAGCAGGTTCGAGCCCGGCATCTTCCGAACGACCGTCCTTACTTTCCGAACGACTGTTTAAATAATCTTTGTGATTTCCGCAAACGATTTTTCCTGGAATGGCCGGACAGGCCGTGAAGGTTTTAGGATAAGATGATAAACTACTGCAACATCCTTTCCCGAATATATTTTACCGGTGAGCTACCGTATTTCAGGAAATTCTCATGAAAGTCTTTCAGACTATAATTCGATCCCATTTTGGTTTTATATTCATCCCGGAGAGCCAGGATCGCTGAAGCACCGGTATAATAAGAACAGAGCTGGACCTGGGACAAGGTAGCCCGGTGATATTTTTCTTCCGCCTGGGCCTTGGTTTGGAAAAGTTCATTCACCAATAGATTCATGATGGCTTCCCTGGGGGAATCCAGGCATTGCATTTGATAATCTATTATTACATTTCCCAATTCCCGGAGTTTGAGTTTGTCGTGCATCATCTCCATTTCCGGTGCGAAGTCTGCCCAACCGTTTTCAAGCATCATGGTTTCGGTATATACCGCCCAGCCCTCGATCATGGCACCATTCTGAAAAACGGAACGCAGAACATCCGGTGATTTTTTGTTATTGTAAATACCCTGCAGGCAATGTCCCGGAATGGCTTCATGGATGGAAAGGAGCTGGGACGCATAATTATTAAACTCCCGTAACGTACTCTCCATTTTTTCCTTCGGGTATTGCGTTACGTCGTCTATATTAAAATAGGTTTCCCCCGTTTTTTGATAGGGCGGAGTAAATTCTGCACTGGCTAAGACAACCCCCCTCTCATATGCCGGCATGAGTCTGACAATGATCGGATACGTCGTATCAAAATCAAACAAATCTTTTTTAATAATAAATCTTTTTAATTCAAATACCTGGTTACGGAGTGAATCAAAAAAATCTTCTCCTTTGGCATGCTCCAGCGATATGGCATCAATCACGGATTGTATAAGAGCCAGACTGCTTTTGGGTTTGGGTTTGCTTTTGTAAAATGTAGACCATAAGCTGTCAGCGGTCCGAATCATACGTGCGGTGAGGGTGGCTTTTTCAGTCATGGCCTTCCCGTAAATTTCAGTCGGAGTCAGGCTGGTTGCCAGGTCATATTTGAATTTCTCCGTGAATAAATCCATGCCAATACTGAATTTTCTGAACACATAATTTTTATTTGCCAGTATTCCATTAAGCGAATCCACAAAAACGTGAATGGCTGTTACGGTTTTGGTCACGTTTTGATTTAATGTCTCTGTTTCGGCTTTTGTTAAATGAGAAGATTTAATCGAATCTGCCAGGTCCTGCCCGAATATGGAAAGGCCCCCCTGGTTTTGCATAGCTGACAGACCGACGCTTTCCCGGGTTGGCCGTTTCAGCATTTTAAATCCAGCCTGGTAATATTTATCTGCATTTTCAAGGTGTTTGGAAAGAATCCGGAGGCGGTCATCCAGTGGTGCATAGGACTGATGGATGATATAATAGGATTCATTACTCAGATTAAACGTCGCCGCATTCCACTGTTGGGAATTGAAAACGGATTGGTACCAAACATCACTTTCCAACTGGTTTTTGATGATATTGAAACTGATTTTATTGTTATCACTCAGCCCCGCGGAATCCAGTGTATTCAATGAATCGATCCATTGGTGAGAAAACTGAACATGTCCGGCATAGGCCGCACTGTCTGGTACGACCAGGTTCTCATAATATTTTCCATATCCTATAGCAATGGACTGGTCAGGATACTCTTTCCAATATTGATCTAAAAACCGCGTTTCAAAAGCCGAAAAGTATTCGTCCGCATGGACAGTTTTCCTTTCCTGTGTCGAATGACAGGCAAACAGGATCAGCATCGCCATGGAAATAACAAAAAGTGAATATTTCATATTTGATAGAACTAACATGATTGCTACCTTTTCGTAAAAATACGAGAAAATGAACAAGTACTTTTGCGTTGCGGATCTGGGTTCCGTAGGGTACTTTTAAAGTGTTCTAATCCAATCCTATTTAAAATTAAATTTATGGAAACTGTCATCGATTTGCTGAAAGCCATACAGCTGAATTTGCTTGATGTTGTGATTGCCGGTCTTTTTATTTTTTCTGTAGGATATCTGATCGGCATGAAAAAAGTCAGGAAACTTACTCATGAAATTTACGGATTACAAAGAGATGTACTGGAATTAAATGAGGAATTGTTGTACGGCGTAAACGGAGACCTGAGTGAAACACCTGTTATCGGATTGAAAGCCGATAGTTTGAAGCAAACCAAATTAGCGAAATAATTATACTCTTATAGAAAATAATTACACTCCCTGCTTATTTATCAGGTCAATGCAGAAGGCGAGACTGGATTTCCAGTCCGGAATCTGAATACCATAATCCTTTTTGATTTTTGATTTGTCCATCAGTGAATAGGCGGGCCGCCTGGCCGGTGTCGGATATCCCGAAGACGGTATGGGCAACACCTGACAAGTACTTCCCGTTATTTTTTTTATTTCCACTGCAAAATCATACCAGTTCGTTTTTCCTTCATTGCTATAATGATAGATACCCGGAATGAAATGCCCCGATTCCAACATTTGCATAATGGCTTTGGCGAGGTCCCCCGCATAGGTAGGTGAACCTTGCTGATCCTGTACGACCTTGACAAATTCCTTTTCCTTCATCAGTCGCATCATCGTTTTCACAAAATTATTTCCATATGCTGAATAAAGCCAGGAGGTCCGGATCACCTGGCTGTCGGGATTGTTCCGAAGAACCAGGTGTTCGCCTTGCAATTTTGACGCGCCATACAGGTTAATGGGATCCGTTGCGGCTGTTTCTGCCAGGGGTGCGGATGAAGCTCCGTTAAAAACATAGTCCGTGGAGATATAGACGAGCCTGGTTTTTTTTTTAGCAAGAAGGTCTGCAATGAGTCCCGGCGCTTCCGCGTTTACCCGGAAAACCTTTTCTTTTTCCGATTCGGCTTTGTCTACCGACGTATATGCGGCGCAATGAATGAAAAAATCGACCGTATGCTGATCCAGCCAGGTTTTTATTTTTTCCGGATCTTCCAGCGGAAATTCTTCACTGGATAGAAATATAAACCGGTCTCGCGGATGATCCTTTGCGATCCGGGCAATTTCTTTTCCCAGCTGACCGTTACTACCGGTTACGGCTATGCGATATGGAAGAGGATCAGTCATTCTGCGAATAGATAAAACCGGTCATGTTTGGATTGAAGTCTGGCAATTGGTTATCCTTAACCGAAATGAGCGCCTGGCCGGGGGGTATCTGCCAGTCTATATTCAATCTTGGATCATTATAGCGGATTCCTGCTTCACTCTGTTTATTATAAAACTGATCGCACTTATAGGAAATTTCTGCTATCTCGCTTAGCACCGAAAAGCCATGTGCAAATCCCTTGGGAACGAATATTTGTTTTTTATTTTCAGCCGACAATTCGATGCTGTAGGTCTTTCCGAATCCGGGAGATCCCACGCGGATATCCAGAACGACATCCAGGATCCGGCCTTGTAAAACGCGCACCAGCTTTGACTGCGCAAAGGGTTCCTGCTGAAAATGCAAACCACGGATAACACCATAGACTGAAAAGGATTGGTTGTCCTGCACGAAATCGTTCATTATATGGTTTGAATGGAATAACCGCTGATTGTAGGACTCGAAAAAAAACCCGCGCTCGTCAGGAAATACAACGGGATCAAATATAATAATACCGGGCAGGTCACTTGCTGTAAAGGGCATTATTTGTGATATTGTTTTTCGTAATAGTTTTGATATTCGCCGGATGTTACCTGTTTAATCCATCGTTCATTTTCCAGGTACCAGTTAACCGTCTTTTCGAGGCCTTCTTCAAACTGGAGGGAAGGTTTCCAGCCCAATTCCTGGTTTAACTTGCCGGCATCAATGGCATACCGCATATCATGTCCCGGACGGTCTTTTACAAAACTGATAAGTTTGGCGGATTCACCGGGTGAACGGCCTAGTTTCTTGTCCATGATTCCGCACAGTAAATAAACGATATCAATATTCTTCCATTCATTAAAACCTCCAATATTGTATTTTTCCCCGATCCTGCCTTTGTGAAATATGAGGTCAATGGCCATCGCATGATCATCCACATACAACCAGTCCCGTACGTTTTCTCCTTTGCCATACACCGGCAGGGGCCTGTTGTTTTTAATATTGATAATCATCAGCGGGATCAGTTTTTCAGGAAAGTGGTGTGATCCGTAATTATTGGAGCAATTGGAAACGATCACGGGAAGCCCGTAGGTATGGTGATAGGCCATCACAAAATGATCCGATGAAGCTTTCGAAGCAGAATAAGGGGAACGCGGGTCATAAGGGGTCCTTTCAGTAAAATATCCTTCTTTTCCAAGTGAGCCATACACTTCATCGGTTGAAACATGGTAAAAAAGCTTGTTCCTATGATCCTTCCATTGTTTTCTGCAAACATTCAGGAGCGTACAGGTACCCATCACATTTGTTTTTACAAACGCGAGGGGGTCGGCGATAGAACGGTCCACGTGGGTTTCGGCCGCCAGATGAATGACGGCTTCGAATGCATATTTTTCAAATAGTTCAAATATGGCATCCTGATCTGTTATGTCACCCTTCTCGAAAATATAATTGGGAAACGCCTCTACATCCCTCAAATTTTCAAGGTTGCCGGCATAGGTCAGGGCGTCCACATTGACGATACGGTATTCAGGATATTTATTTACCATCAATCTCACGAGATGCGATCCGATAAAACCGGCACCACCGGTAATCATGACAGTTCTTTTATAGGAACTCATAATAAATTGAGTTAGGCGCTTTTAAATTCCTTAGGTTGTTTAAACCATTCTTCCGAAGGAAGGGATTTGAAATACGCATAAGTTATTTTAAGTCCTTCTTTGCGGTCGACGACGGGTTCCCAGTTTAATATTTTTTTTGCCTTGGTAATATCCGGTTTCCGTTGTCTTGGATCATCTGCGGGTAAGGGTTTATATATAATTTTACGGTCCGTTCCGGTGAGGGCAATAACTTCTTCCGCAAATTCCTTCAATGTGATTTCTGAAGGATTACCGATGTTAACCGGGAGCGCGTAATCGCTCAACAGTAAACGGTAGATGCCTTCGATAAGGTCATCCACGTAACAAAAGGAACGGGTCTGGCTGCCGTCACCGAAAACCGTCAGGTCCTCACCCCGCAGTGCCTGTCCGATGAAAGCAGGCAGGGCGCGGCCGTCATTTAATCGCATTCGCGGACCATAAGTATTAAAAATGCGTACGATGCGGGTTTCGAGTTTGTGAAAACTATGGTATGCCATGGTAATGGCTTCCTGGAATCTTTTTGCTTCATCATACACGCCACGGGGACCTACCGGATTTACGTTACCCCAATATTCTTCAGGTTGCGGATGAACGAGCGGGTCGCCATAAATTTCTGAAGTAGAAGCCACGAGGATTCGGGCGTTTTTTGCTTTCGCCAGGCCCAGGCAATGATGGGTGCCGAGAGAACCTACCTTGAGCGTCTGGATTGGAATTTTCAGATAGTCTATCGGGCTGGCAGGAGATGCGAAATGCAGGATATAGTCAAGCGGTCCGGGGACATGAATGTATTTGCTCACGTCCTGGTGGTAAAATTCAAATTGTTCGAGTTTAAACAGGTGCTGAATATTCTTCAGATCGCCGGTAATCAGATTGTCCATACCGATCACATGATATCCTTCTTTAATAAAGCGATCACAAAGATGGGAGCCTAAAAATCCGGCCGCGCCGGTAATGAGTACCCGTTTTTCGTTCATGCGTTCTTTTTGTGGTAATGATTATTCTCCGGAATGGCCGTGGCGCGGCCAATACTTTCATAATAAAATCCAAGTTCCCCGATGGCATTGATATCGAAGAGATTTCTTCCGTCAAAAATGACTTTGTTCTTCATGGAAGTAACCATTTTCAAAAAATTTGGCGTGCGGAATTCGTTCCATTCCGTGGCAATAATGAGCGCGTCTGCATTTTCCAAAACGTCATACTGGTTCTCCCCATACAATACGGCGTCTCCGATCTGATCCTTTACATTGTTCATCGCTTCCGGATCGTACACAGAAAGCGTACAGCCTTCTTTAATAAGGGCATCGATAATATATAATGCGGGCGCTTCCCGGATATCATCTGTATTGGGTTTGAAAGCCAGTCCCCAGAGCGCGAAATGTTTTCCCTTGAGACCCTTAACGAAATACTTTTTAATCTTGGATATCAAATGCATTTTTTGTTTCTCATTAATATCCATTACCGCAGTCAGGATCCTGAATTCGTAGTTGACCTCATTGGATGATTTTACGAGGGCCTGAACGTCTTTTGGAAAACAGCTGCCGCCGTATCCGATACCCGGAAACAGAAATCTTTTACCGATCCGTTCATCGCTGCCGATTCCCCGCCGGACCATATCCACGTCTGCCCCCAGCCGCTCGCAGATCTGGGCAATTTCATTCATAAAAGTGATTTTGGTTGCCAGGAATGAATTGGCTGCATACTTCGTAAGTTCAGCGGACCGTTCATTCATAAAAATGATGGGGTTTCCCTGTCGCACAAAAGGATTGTACAATTCTTCCATTATTTTTCTGGCGCGTTCGGAAGATGTTCCGATCACTACGCGGTCGGGTTTCATGAAATCATCAACGGCCACACCTTCTCTTAAGAATTCGGGATTGGAAACCACGTCAAATTCTCCTTTGAAATTCTTGGCAATGGCATCATGAACTTTTTCTGCCGTTCCAACCGGAACCGTGCTTTTATCTATGATGACTATATAATCCTTTATCAATTTTCCAAGTTGCTCCGAAACGTCCAGTACGAAACGCAGATCAGCTGAACCATCGGCACCCGGCGGTGTAGGGAGAGCCAGAAAGATAATGCTTGCCTCTTTGATTCCTTCAGCCAGATCCGTAGTGAATTTCAGACGATCCTCCTTGAGGTTCCTGAGAAATAATTTATTCAGTCCCGGTTCATAAATAGTAATTTCTCCGTTATTGAGCTTTTTCACCTTTTGTTTATCGATATCAACGCAGATAACATCATTACCTGTTTCCGCAAAACAGGTTCCTGTTACAAGTCCGACATAACCGGTTCCAACGACAGCAATTTTCATATGTATTCTACAATTTAAAATTTAGACAGGTCAATTCAGGAATTCCAAAACGCTCCTGCAAATAAAAGTCAATTGTTCCTCGTCCAGTTCCGTATGCATGGGCAGAGAAATCACGCGCTCTGTAAGCCAGTCGGTGGTTTCCAGTACCTGTGAACCGGATTGAAAAGAAGCAAACATATTTTGCCGGTGAGCTGGTACCGGATAATAGATCATGGAGGGAATATTCCTGGCAGCAAGAAAATCGTTGAGTTTATTCCGGTCGGCTCCATCGAGTATCAGGGTATACTGATGAAAAACATGTTTGGTATAAGGAGCCCGGTAGGGAATCCTGATTTTCGGATGGCCCGAGAACGTCCGGTCGTAAAAATCGGCTGCTTTCCGACGCTGACCGATATATTCATCCAGCAGGGATAATTTTACATTCAGCACGGCTGCCTGTATGGAATCCAGGCGGCTGTTACAACCTACGATCTCGTGATAATATCTTTTTTTCTGTCCGTGGTTGGCGATCATTTTAAAAACTTCTGCCAGGCGTCCATCGGCTGTAAAAAGGGCCCCCCCGTCGCCATATGCCCCCAGATTTTTGGAAGGGAAAAATGAGGTGGTGCCTACCGTTCCGATGGTTCCGGTTTTTGAAGCCCTCCCATCCGGAAAAGTATAATCACTTCCGATCGCCTGGGCATTGTCTTCCACTACTTTTAACCCATATTTTCCGGCCAGGTCCATGATCTCTTTCATGGGGGCCGATTGCCCGTACAGGTGAACCGGAACAATGGCCCGTGTTTTTTTTGTGATTTGTTTTTCAAGTGAAACCGGGTCCATGCAAAAAGTTTTCTCATCCACGTCCGCAAATACAGGTTTTAGCCGGAGCAGGGCGACCACTTCCGTTGTTGCAATAAAAGTGAAAGAGGGCGTAATCACTTCATCTCCCGGTTCCAGGCCCAGGCCCATCAGCGCAATTTGTAAAGCATCGGTCCCATTGGCACAGGGTACTACGTGATCAATGCCCAGGTAGGCTGAAAGACTACGGGAAAATTCAGTAACGGCTTTACCGTTTATGAATGCCGTCGTTTCCAGAACTTCGCGAATCGCCAGATCCACCTCCGCCTTAATTTTGGTATACTGACCTTTCAGATCCACCATTTGTATGGGCCGCATATGTTCTTTATTAAAGGGCACAAACCTACGCCAAAATAATGGTATATGCAATGACTCAATCAGTTATGAACGGTATAGGGAAAGGATTACATTTGTTGTACAAATCATTTTAACCCGCCGTATTGACTATCGTTTTATATAATCTCTTCCTTTGGTTTTATCAGGTATGTATCCGGGTCGTTTCTCCGTGGAACCACAAAGCGGCTGCCTGGGTAAATGGCAGGAAAGGTATTTTCAGGACCATCCGGGAGGCCGGGATACAGGGGAACCGGCGCGTCTGGATTCATTGCGCTTCGCTGGGTGAATTTGAACAGGGACGGCCGGTCATTGAGGCGCTTCGGAAACTGTATCCTGATATCACCGTCATTATTAGTTTTTTTTCACCTTCCGGGTACGAGATCAGAAAAAATTATGCGGGCGCGGACCATGTTTTTTATCTTCCGATGGATTCCCCCCTTCATGCCAAACGGTTCCTGGATCTGGTTAATCCCAGCCTGGTCCTTTGGATAAAATACGATTACTGGTATTATTATTTGCGCGAACTGCGAAAAAGAAAAATCCCGGCCCTTCTCGTATCCCCGCTATTCCGACCGGACCAACCCTTCTTTAAATGGTATGGAAATATTCACCGCCTCATGCTGGATAGCTTTCACGCTTTTTTTGTTCAGAATGAAGAGTCCAGGAAGCTGTTGCATACTTTGGGTATCATCCAGTCTGTTTTTGTGAGCGGGGACACGCGATTTGACCGTGTGATAGATATTGCCGAAGCTTTTGAACCGATGCCTGTGATTGCCGGCTTTTGCGCCGGTCTTCCGGTTATCGTTGCCGGCAGCACCTGGGAGGAAGATGAGGAGGAGCTCGATCACTATGCCAATACGCATCCGGAAATCCGTTTCATCATTGCCCCGCATGAGATTGAAGAGGACCACCTGAAGGACATGGAAACCTTATTCAGAAATACGATCCGGTATTCTGTGTTGGAAAAACAGTTTCCGGGCTTAACGCCCAACGGCCAACCGCCAACGGCCAACGGCCAACGGCCAACGGCCAACCGCCAACTGCCAACTGCCAACCGCCATCCCAATGTTCTGATCATCGACAATATCGGCATGCTGGCCCGACTTTATTATTACGCCCGCATATGCTATGTTGGCGGCGGGTTTGGAGACGACGGGGTGCACAATGTTCTCGAAGCGGCTGTTTACGGAAAACCCGTGATCACCGGGCCGGTCATAGAAAAATATATTGAAGTAATGGAACTGGCCGAGGCTGGTGGCGTCATCATCATTGACAATGCCCTCGAAGCCGAATCCGTATTTAGCCGATTGATGGGAAATGAAGAGGAGTATGGATTTCACGGTAACGCAGCACGCGAATATGTTTATGCGCGACGAGGCGCGACCGAAAAAATAATCCAGTATATTCAGGAGAACCGCCTTCTCACCAGTTGATAGAAATGTTGCACAATTTCCCTGGAATCGTCCCAACCGAGTTTAATTTTCAGTTCTCTTTCCATCCAGTATTCAGCTTCCGGAAGTATGCGGAAATTATTGATTGTTTTGATGCTTCTTTCATACATGGGCTCGTCGCCCCGGAATAATTCATTGATGAAAACAAAACGGTCATTCACGCCAATGGCCTTTCGTAATTCCTTTATGGGCGATGATTTCAAAAGGGATCCCAGTTCGGCCGAATTACCTGATTTAAGCTTATCATTGATGGACGTGCTGCTGTTTCCGATCAGGTCATTGATTTCACGACTGTTTGGCTGGTGAGATAAAGTAGGTATATCGACCATGGGATCACCCATCCATACCTTATGACTTTCGGGAACGGTCTGAACAACTTCCTGTACCACCCGATGTGCAATATTGAGGGAGGGCATGACAACAGAAATACCCGGGTTTTTTCTCCCCGTTACCGTCACCGTATGAATTTGGGTAAGTTCCGCTTCAATCTGTTTAAGGGTAACAAGCATTTGAAGCGCACTTTCGTTATGTTCGCATTGATCATTTAACTTGCTGATGAGTTGCTGCAATCTTTCCATTTTGCGTATAAGAGAAATGTTGAATGCCGGTTACATAAAATTAAAGCAAATATTTATCCAAATTCATCCGGACTATGTTTATTGAGCCCGCAATTCAGTTTGATCGCCGCGGATGGATCGAGGTTATCTGTGGTTCCATGTTCTCCGGAAAAACGGAAGAACTCATCCGGAGGCTGCGCCGGGCGCGGATTGCAAACCTTCGTGTCGGCATTTTCAAACCGATAACTGATAACCGCTATCATCCGGAAAACATTGTTTCGCACGATGAAAACAGTATTCCATCTATTCCGGTATCCGGTGCGAAAGCCATCCTGGAACAGGTTTCAACGGTAGATGTGGTCGGCATTGATGAGGCCCAGTTCTTTGATGAAGATCTGCCCGGTGTGTGCGACACCCTGGCTTTACGGGGAACACGCGTGATCGTTGCCGGTTTGGATATGGATTATCTCGGAAAGCCATTCGGACAAATGCCTGCCCTTCTTTCCAGGGCGGAATACATAACCAAGTTGCATGCCATTTGCATGCAGTGTGGCAATATTGCGAACTATTCCTATAGAAAAACAGGAAATGCCGCTCAATTGCTGATAGGGAACAAGGATGTCTATGAACCCAGATGCCGGATATGTTATGAAAAAGGATCCTCGACCGCCGTCCCGGCTGAGATCCGATAACGCAGAAAGAATTTGTTAAAATAAGTGTAAAGAAAAAATGATCCATCGTCCCCGCCTCATTTTCACGCTGATAAAAAAAGATGTGTTACTGGAATTCCGCCAGCAATACAGTTTTTACGGTGTCCTGCTCTATGTGGTTTCTACTATTTTCGTACTCTACCTGGCGATGGGACAGCCCGAAAATAGGGTATGGAATGGTTTATTCTGGATGATGCAATTATTTATTTGTGTGAATGCCGTAGCCAAAACTTTTTTGCAGGAAGGCAGGGGCAGACAGTTATATTTTTATTCATTGTGCAGTCCTGTGGATTTTATCATTGCCCGCATGGTCTTTAATGCCCTGCTTATGTTTCTGATGAATTTGATAAGTCTTCTGCTTTTTACCCTTTTACTGGGCTCCCCGCTATCCCATATTTTTCTTTTTATCGGAATTTCGTGTTTTGGTGCCTGCAGTATCAGTTTTGTTTTTAGTTTTCTTGCTGCCATTGCTGCCCGTGCACAGCAAAATGCCGCTCTTATGGCAATACTTGGTTTCCCACTTATCATTACACAGTTAATGTTACTGATGCGTTTATCGACACTCGCATTTTCGGATGTTTTTCAAAGCGGATTGACTTCAATCGTGCTCCTGCTTGCAGGTTTTGACGTCCTGGTTGTACTCTTGTCCGTGATTTTGTTTCCTTATTTATGGAAAGACTGAAAACAAGTATGGGAGTATGGGAGTATGATTCAATTATCAATTGCGTTAAGCTTTAAGCGTTAGGCGTTAAAAGGCGTTAAGCTTATTTTCAGGTTTGAATGCCTTATCCTATTTTTGCCTGCCGGAAATAACCGGCATTCCCGCCCTCTTCAATTTACCATATGCTTCGTAAGAACTGGTGGAAAATACTGAGCTTCATTTTTCTCCTTTACACTTTCACGGCCGGTTTTTTAGGATCCGTTCCCGGTAAACCGATCCTGAATGAAACGATCCGTAATCTCTATTTTCATGTAGCGATGTGGTTCAGTATGATGATTTTTTTCATTGTCTCCGTCGTCTATTCTATCAGATATTTAAGGCATAACAATCCGGTAGATGATGTCTATGCCGTTGAATATGCCAGAGCCGGAATTGTTTTTGGCGCGTTGGGTCTTATTACCGGATCCGTGTGGGCAAAATACACCTGGGGGGCTTTCTGGAGCAATGATCCCAAGCAGCTGGGAGCGGCCATTGCCCTGCTGATCTACCTGGCTTATTTTGTATTGCGAAATTCGTTGACCGATATGGATAAAACCGCCCGGATCAGTGCCGTTTACAATGTTTTTGCCTTTGCCATGTTATTTCCAACCATCTGGATCATACCCCGAATGGTGGAAAGCCTGCATCCGGGAGGAATGGGTAATCCGGCCCTGGATACCAAGGATATTGACAGCCGAATGCGTTTGGTATTCTGGTTTGGCGCAGTACCGGGCTGGGCATTACTGGGTGTCTGGATTTCTACTTTACGCATACGCCTACAACTCTTTTCCCTAAAACATGAACTACATGTATAAGTTTTTTTTACGCCTTTTCTTTTTTGTTTCCGCAACAATCCCCTCACTATACACACATGCGCAGGACAGTGTAGCCCGCGAAAAACCGCAAATGGCTGAAGTGATGCGTTCCAACGGTAAGATTTATGTGGTGGTGGCCGTGCTCGTCATCATTCTCATTGGCCTTTTTATCTATCTCATTACCCTAGACCGGAAAATAAACCGGTTGGAAAACAATAATAAGTGAACGCCTGTTCAAAATGATTCTTCATATAAAAACGATATATGGCTGCCAGAAATGAGTATAAGTTTTTCGAAGCTGTAGAGAAAAGTTTCGACAAAGCAACCCCCTTTACCAACTGGGATCCGGGCATCCTGGAACAGATTAAACAGTGCAATGCGGTTTATCGTATGTACTTCCCCGTTAAAATCGGCGATAAGGTGGAAGTGATCAAGGCATACCGCGTTCAGCATTCACATCATAAAACGCCTTGTAAGGGCGGGATCCGGTTTGCTCTTTCCGTCAACCTCGACGAAGTGATGGCCCTGGCTGCCCTGATGACCTACAAGTGCGCAATTGTAAATGTTCCCTTTGGCGGGGCGAAAGGCGGCATCGCCATCGACCCCAAAAAATATTCTGCGTACGACCTGGAAAAGATCACGCGCCGGTATACTTCAGAGCTTATCAAAAAGAATTTTATAGGACCGGGAACCGATGTGCCGGCACCGGATTATGGTACGGGAGAAAGAGAAATGGCCTGGATACTGGACACCTATATGAGCATGCGCCCGGGAGAAATTGATGCCCTGGGATGTGTTACAGGAAAACCGGTAACGCAGGGAGGCGTCAGGGGAAGAAAAGAAGCCACCGGGCTGGGCGTATATTATGGTATCCGGGAAGTATGTCAGATGCAGGATGTGATGGACAAACTGGGACTTCAAACCGGTGTGGAAGGCAAGCGGGTGATCGTGCAGGGAATGGGAAATGTAGGTTACCATGCGGCAAAGTTTTTTCGTGAAGGCGGCGCCAAAGTAATCGGTCTGGCGGAATTTGAAGGTGCGATAATGAATCCGGCCGGACTGAACGAGGAAGAAGTTTTTCAGCACCGGAAAAAAACCGGATCCATTTTAAATTTTCCAGGGGCAACTAATATTGAGAAATCCACCGATGCGCTGGAGCTGGATTGCGATATCCTCATTCCGGCGGCTTTGGAAAATGTAATCAACGGGAAAAATGCCCCGCGTGTAAAGGCAAAAATTATTGGCGAAGCGGCGAACGGCCCGCTCACGCCGGATGCGGATGAAGTCTTCATCAAAAAAGGCGTGCTGGTGGTTCCGGATATGTACCTGAATGCCGGCGGGGTTACGGTTTCTTATTTTGAATGGCTGAAAAATCTGAGTCACGTGCGTTACGGAAGGATGGAAAAAAGATTTACCGAAAATCTGAATACCCATATACTCGGGCAACTGGAAGAACTCACCGGAAAAAATGTACGTTCAAAGGAAAGAGAATTTATTATGCATGGCCCTGAAGAAGCTGATCTCGTATATAGCGGGCTCGAAGAAACCATGATCACGGCCACGCATGAAATCATGAATTGCTGGAAGAATAATCCCACCATTCCCGATATGCGAACCGCGGCTTATGTTGTGGCAATTAATAAGGTGGGGACTTCGTATGCGGAACTGGGGATATTCCCGTAAAAAGGGCAGTTATTCATCGTACGTCGGTAAAACGCTCATCTCTTCAAAATCAATCAGCACTTTTTTATATGCATGGCATTGCTGCCCATTGGTTACTACCAGGTATTTCACAGGAATGGCAAGGTTATAGTGCAGGGCCTGCCAGAGTACCGATTTATCGAGCGGTTTATGCATGGCCTTACATTCTATCATCATCCAGGGCTTAGCGGCCTTGTCAAATACGAGGATGTCGAAGCGTTTGTTCATCTCGCCCAGTTTCATTTTTTTCTCAACGGCAATATAACTGGACGGATATTTTTTTACCTGCAGCAGGTATTGTGCGAAGTTTTGCCGGACCCATTCTTCTTCTGTCAGCCGCACCCATTGTTTTCTTTGCTCATCAAAAATGAATTCCTTTCCGGACTCCTCTTCTTTGATCTTGAAAGCATAATGAGGGTAATAGATTTTAATCATACCTCAACTATTTGCTAAATTACAGAATCTTGTTGGCGGAAAGGTTTATTAGTATGAATCCAGGAATGAATTTATGAAAACTAAAGAAGAAATTGTCAGCAACTGGCTTCCCCGGTATACCGGAGAGAAACTGGAAAATTTTGGGTCCTATATTCTGCTCACCAATTTTTCTCATTATGTTCATCTGTTTGCGGAGATGCATAAAGTACCACTTGTCGGGGAAGACAGGCCCATGCAATGTGCAACATCGGGCGAAATCAGTATCATAAATTTTGGCATGGGCAGTCCGACGGCCGCAACCATTATGGACCTGCTCAGCGCCATTTCTCCCAAAGCCGCTTTATTCCTCGGGAAATGTGGCGGTCTAAAGAAGAGAAATAAACTGGGAGACCTTGTACTGCCGATCGCGGCCATCCGGGGTGAGGGAACGTCCAATGATTATTTTCCTCCTGAAGTGCCCGCCCTGCCTGCATTTGCTTTGCAGAAAGCCATATCCACCACCATTCGCGAATATGGCGTTGACTATTGGACGGGTACAGTATATACCACGAACAGGAGGGTCTGGGAACACGATGAGGTTTTCAAAGAATACCTGAAAAAAATCCGCGCCTATGCCATCGATATGGAAACGGCTACCATTTTTTCAGTAGGTTTTTATAATAAAATTCCAACGGGCGCTTTGTTGCTGATAAGCGATCAGCCTATGATACCCGAGGGTGTGAAGACAGCCGAAAGCGATCAGCGTGTAACGGGTGATTATGTGGAAACGCATTTGAAAATTGGCATCGATTCATTGAAACAACTTATAAACGGGGGACTTACCGTAAGGCATCTGCGGTTTTAATTATTCTCTTGCTTCCACTGATTCAAATAAAAAATTTAACCGTCGATTTTCCGGGACCGGAATCTTCCCTACCTGCTTTGCAGGATTTTTCCCTGGCGTTAAACCGCGGAGAAATGCTGGCTGTTGTTGGTGAGTCGGGATCGGGTAAATCGGTCATGTGCCTCGCCCTGATGAATTTATTAAGCAAGGCCGCGCGTGTTGTGCAGGGATCCGTTTTATTTTCGCCCGATGGCAAGGGAACGATTAACCTGCTCGGCATGCCGGAAAAAGAATTCCGCTCTTACCGCGGAAATCAACTGGCCATGATATTCCAGGAACCCATGACTTCGCTCAATCCGGTCATGACCTGCGGAAAGCAGCTGGCCGAACCCCTGATACAACATAAAAAACTGAACCGGGTCCAGGCAAGGAAAGAAGCATTATTATTATTTGAAAAAGTACAGTTGCCCGAACCGGAGACTATTTTTAAAAGATACCCGCATCAGCTGAGTGGAGGACAAAAACAACGGGTCATGATCGCCATGGCCATCAGTTGCAATCCCTCCATTTTGATCTGTGATGAACCGACAACTGCACTCGACGTCAGGGTACAGAAAACGATACTGGATCTGCTCAAAGATCTGCGACGGTCCGAAAACATGGGAATGATTTTTATTACCCATGACCTGGGGCTTGTAGCGGATATGGCTGACCGGGCATTGGTCATGCTCCGGGGCAAATTGGTGGAATCCGGTCCGGTGAATAAATTATTTACGGATCCGCAACATCCTTATACGCGCGGATTGCTGATGTGCCGGCCATCCCTGCACGTAAAAGGGAAACGTCTTCCGGTGGTTTCAGATTTTTTAGAAAATAAACAAAGGGAAACATCAGAAAATTTTAATGCGATGTCGGAATTGGGTCGGGTTTCCGATCCATCTCCTTTAAAATCCGACCCTGAACCCCGATCGCATCCACCGGCGAATGAGGAAAAGTTCGGTCAGCCTGTCGAAAAGGTCCGGGAAGTTTTGCTGAAAGTAAAAGGGCTCCATCTCAGGTATTCTTCCGGCAAAACCTGGCTTGGGAGAGAAAAAAACTGGGTTGACGCGATCCGGGATATCAATTTCGAAGTTTATCACGGAGAAACGCTGGGACTGGTTGGTGAATCCGGTTCAGGCAAAACAACCCTCGGCCGTGCGCTGCTGGGTTTGAATAAACCGGCTGCGGGAAGCATTTCTTATGGCGGGGTAGACCTGTTGACCATGCGAAAGGCTTCATTGCTCGCCTTTAGAAGAAATATCCAAATCGTATTTCAGGACCCGTATTCTTCCCTGAACCCGAGAATGATGGCTGGTTCGGCTATTTCAGAACCGCTCAAAGTGCATGATACCCTGAGCCGGAGTGAAAGAAAGGAACGTGTACTGGAATTATTGCAAAACGTGGATTTAAAGCCGGAACATTTCAGCCGGTATCCGTTTGCTTTTTCCGGGGGACAAAGGCAGAGAATCGTCATTGCCCGGGCACTTTCCCTGAACCCGGGATTTGTTGTTTTCGATGAATCCGTTTCGGCTTTGGACGTAAGTGTGCAGGCCCAGGTGCTGAACCTGATTAATGACCTAAAAAAAAACCTGGGTTTTACGGCCGTTTTTATATCCCATGATTTATCGGTGATCCGTTATCTCTGCGACAGGGTGATGGTTATGGAAAAGGGCAGGATCGTGGAATCCGGTGATATAGAAACAGTTTATCTGAACCCTCAAACAGCCTATACCCGGTCGCTGATTGAGGCCATTCCCGGGAAAAGCTTACGACCCAGGACGTAAAGCCGTAAACCATAGCGGATTTGCAATCGTGTCTGACACTGTAATCCTATTCATCCCGGATCATTGAACTTTATCATTGCACCGGACGTTTTTTAAAGTTTTAGGCTTTTGGCCTTGGGCTTTGAGCTTTTTTAATTACCTTCGCACGCTTGTAAAATCATGCCGTAACATGACCGAATCGGGTGCCGTAAGACCTGGTTTGACTGACCAGTTATACTCTGCTTCGTTCGACTCATGTACCGGAACAAATAAAAATTTCATACTGAATGAAGCTTTCCCAGTTCAAATTCGACCTGCCCCTTAATCTTATTGCCCAGCACCCCGCCAAAAGAAGAGAAGACAGCCGAATGATGGTTGTACATCGCAAGACCGGACAAATCGAAAACAAACATTTCCGTGATGTGATGGAATATTTTAATGATAAAGATGTTTTCGTAGTCAACAATACCAAAGTGTTTCCAGCAAGGATGTATGGCAGGAAGGAAAAGACCGGCGCCAAGATTGAAGTATTTTTACTTCGCGAACTGAATAAACCCAACAGGCTTTGGGATGTGATTGTAGACCCGGCCAGGAAAATCCGGGTTGGCAACAAATTGTATTTCGGGGACAATGATGAATTGGTAGCCGAAGTGATTGATAATACGACCAGTCGCGGCCGTACCATCCGGTTTTTATGGGATGGGACCGACGACGAATTCCGTCAGGTATTGGAAATCCTGGGTGAAACACCGCTTCCAAAATATATCAAGCGCAAACCGGATGAGGAAGACAAAGAAAGGTATCAAACGGTTTATGCAAAACATGAGGGTGCCGTTGCCGCCCCGACTGCCGGTTTGCATTTCAGTAAAGAACTTATTAAAAGACTTGAAATAAAAGGGATTCGCTTTGCAGAAGCCACTCTTCATACCGGCCTGGGCACATTCCGTCCCATTGAAGTGGAAGACCTCAGCAAACATAAAATGGACGCTGAATATTATCGTGTTGACGAAGAAGCCTGTAAAATTGTAAATAAGGCCAGGTTAGGCGGTCACCGGATATGTTCCGTGGGTACAACCACTATGCGTGCGCTGGAATCCTCTTTTACTGCAGAAAAACTGCTGAAACCCTCCGAAGGCTGGACAAACACGTTTATACATCCGCCTTATCAGTTTAATATAGCGGACGCGCTGATTACTAATTTTCATCTTCCAAAAACCAGCCTTTTGATCATGGTTTGCGCTTTTGCGGGTTATGACCTGACCATGGAAGCATATAAAAGAGCGATCAAGGACAAATATCGTTTTTTCAGTTATGGAGATGCGATGCTGCTCGTTTGAGTACCGTATACACGAACCGGTCACTTTCTTTTTGTATAAATTCTTTGTAATTTCAGACAGGCAGGAATAGCGGTAAGGGTATGCCCATGACCGGGCTGCTTAAAATGTTGCCAATATTCTTTATGAAATTTGATTTCCCCAAAAAGATCAGGAGCGGTTATCTGGCAGTATTCTTACTCCTTTTACTTTGCTATTTTCTTTCACTCTCCTCCTTCATCCAGCTCAGGAAACAAAATAAATGGGTGGGCCATACCCGGGAAGTGATCACGAAACTCGGTATGCTGAATGGAAATTTAAAAGATGCAGAAATCAACTGGCACGAATACCTTCTCAGCAAAAATAACAAGTACCTGACGGCTTACGAGGAGAGCCGGACACTCGTTGATTCTGTTTACCGTGTTTTATCCGTATCCGTAAGCGATAATCCTCCCGAAAAAAGCCGATTGGAGTTCATGCATGAAATCATTGACCGTAAATATCAGGTCTTAGATGAGGAGCTGGGGATTTTTAATAAAAATCATTTTCAAATCAATGACTCCATTCTTGCCAGGGAGCAGCAAAATAAAATCCTGATCGACTCGATCGACCGGGTTTCTGATGAGATAACTGCCAATGAAAACAAATTACTTTTTTTAAGAACACAACGAGTTATTTTTTACAGCAAAATAGTATTCTGGATTATCATTGGTGCGGGCCTGGTTTCAGGGTTGCTCATCTTATATTCGCTCGTCACGTTCAATATCGAGAGCCAGGCAAAGAAAAAAGCCACGAGACAGGCGGAGAGCTATCATGAACAGCTCGAAAAAAGGGTCATTGAACTGGCGACCGCAAACCGGGAGCTACTGGAATTAAGGAGCCTCGAACGGTTTACCAGTACGGGCCGGATTGCACGCGTGATCGCTCATGAAATCCGAAATCCGCTGACCAATATTGATCTTTCAGCCTCCCATCTTGAAAACGACAGACTTGGTGTGGAGGATAAAAAAACTTTTTTAGACATTATTGGAAGAAATTCACGCCGGATCAATGAGCTCATTAATGAATTACTTTCTGCGACCAAATTTTCCGATCTTCAATATGAGCAAATCCGGGTAGATGAACTGCTGGATGAATCGTTGGATGAAGCCTTTGACCGGGCCCAGTTGAACCAAGTGCATATCGATAAAAATTATTCAACAGAAAAAATCTGGCTGAATATTGACCGGCCCCGGATGAAAATTGCTTTGCTAAATATTATCGTCAATGCGATGGAGGCCATGACGGGTGAAAATGGACGGCTGAATGTGGAAACAACTGTGGCAAACAATCATTGCATGATCATTATCCGGGATAATGGGAAAGGCATGGATGGCGAAACGCTTGTAAAAGTTTTTGATCCTTATTTTACTTCCAAATCAAACGGCAATGGGTTGGGCATGACCAATACCCAAAATATCATTCTCAATCATAAAGGCAAGATCGAGGTTTCCAGTGAAGAGGGCAAGGGAACGGCTTTTATAATCACTTTGAATATTTTCAGAAGAGAAGCGGGGCAATCAGTTTAAATGAACAGGACCATCCAGCCACTTTTCTTTTTCCCGGTAGGGTTCTGTATTTGCAAATATCGCCTGCAGCTTTTCCATCCAGGTGGCGAGTTCCTGATAAAAGGGATCCTCCGAATTGACGGTTCCTCCAATGTTTTCGTTTTCTTCCAGTAATTTCCAGATCCTGATACCATTTGAAAACTCTTTTTCATAAAGCAGGATCACCCGTGTAAGAATTTCTGCGGAAACGGGCATGAATCTTTCCATTTCATCATTCTTCCAGGAAAGAATACCGTTAATAACCTTGAATTTGTATTTCCCTTTGCTTTGCATATACCTGTGTATAAAAAATTAACGCCATGGTAATGCATAGGATTCAGGGGTCAAGATACGAGTTTGTTTAATAAGGAACTGTTATTTACCCTTTCATTTTTTATTCCCATTTTCGGAAAAAAGCTTAACGCCGAACGCCTAACGCTTAACGCGTAACGCGTAAAGCAATGTGGATAATGTATTTAATATAGCACGTCTGAGGAACCTATTTATATGTGATTTATACATTTATTACACCACCTGCATTTCTTACACTAATAAAGGCGTTAAGCGTTAAGCGTTAGGCGTTCGGCGTTTAGCGTATTCGGAAAATCTCTCCTGTCGCGCAAACCGATCTTTTTACATTCGTTTACTTCTACAGAATAGACACCAAACTCTTCCACGACTTTTCCCTTCATGGCATAACATCCCTTTCCGGTTACGGGATAATATCGGGAGGTGTTTGGAAAAAAAATCGTATCCAGCCAGTCGCCTTTCCCGTCCAGGAATGTATGAAAATGCATGGGCTGGTTAGTAATGGTATTTACGGGTTTCGACGTAACAAGCCACCCGAGTACTGATACTTCCTTTCCGAGATATTGCGGAAGTTCACGGGCCGGCAAATAGTTCTGCGGATCTTCTTTTACCAGTTCAAATACATTACATAATGGAAATCCCAATAATTCAATTTCATCCAGCGCATCGTCCAACGGATGCTGCGCCAGTTCGGGCAGATGAAAACTTTGTGGCTGTTCCCGGAAGAGGAATCCCGAATGGGAAGGGGATGTATTTTTTTTATGCAGAAAATTCGCTTCCCATAATAATTCCTTTTTTGTTTTTCCGCTAAAACGTAACGCGCCAATCCTGATCAGGATATTCAGTTGCTCAATGCCCGGAGAAATACGTTCAATAAAATCAGCGAGGTCCAGAAATACTCCGTTTTTTTTTCTGTTCTCCAAAATACCGGTCAGGATTTGCTCTTCCAGGCCCTGGACATGGATAAAGCCCATAAAAACCAGGGTTCCGGAAACCATCGTCAGGTATTCACTCCGGTTCAGACAGGGCGCCTGAATATGGGCGCCCGTTCTTTTTAGTTCGTGAAAATATAATTCGCGGGAATAAAATCCCCCGAAATTATTGATAACAGAAACCATGAATTCCACGGGGAAATAAGTTTTCAGATAAAGGCTCTGATAACTCTCTACTGCGAAACTGGCCGAGTGTGCCTTGCTGAAAGAAAATCCGCCAAAACTTTCGATCTGTCGCCAGACTTCCGCTGTGATGGATCCGGGATATTTTCTCTCCTGACAGTTCAAAAAAAATCTGGCCTTGATATCTTCAAACTGTTTTCTTCCCCGGTATTTTCCACTCATCGCCCGGCGCAGCACATCGGCCTCTGCCAGATCCAGTCCTCCGAAATGGTGAGCCACTTTGATCACGTCCTCCTGGTAAACCATCACCCCATAGGTTTCTTCCAGTAATTCTTTCATTATTGGATGGAGCCACTCAAAATCGTCGGGATTATGAAATCGATAAATATATTGTTTCATCATGCCACTCTGGGCCACACCCGGTCTGATGATAGAGCTCGCCGCCACCAGGGTCAGGTAATCATCACATTCGAGTTTTTTGAGTAACTGGCGCATACCCGGACTTTCGATATAGAAACACCCTATCGTATCGGCGTTGCGGATCTGGTCTGCGACTTTCGGATCTTTTTTGAATTTCTCGATGTCATGGATATTGATTGAAATATGCTGATTTTTTCTAACCAGGTCAATCGTTTCCCGGATATGTCCAAGGCCACGCTGACTGAGGATATCCAATTTAAACAGGCCGATTTTTTCCGCCAGGAACATATCGATCTGAGAAGTATAAAAATTTTTTGGCGGAAGTTCAGTCGCTGTATATTGATAGATCGGTTTATCACTGATGAGCATGCCGCCTGCGTGTATGCTGAGATGGTTGGGGAAATTCCGGAGAAGGGCACCATAATAATTTATCTGGCGTTGTATTTTATCATCTTTCAGATTACCGGCGTCCAGCTGGTCGATTTCTTCTTTGGGCAGTCCGAAAACTTTACCAAGTTCCCGCAGGATGGCCCGGGTTTGAAATGTGGTATAGGATCCAAGCAGGCAGACATGGTCCCTTCCATATCTTTTAAAAATATAATCAATGATTTCATCGCGGTCTTTCCAGGAGAAATCCAGGTCGAAATCCGGAGGCGCCGAGCGGTATGGATTGAGAAATCTTTCAAAATACAGATCCAGTTCAATCGGATCCACGTCTGTTATCTGCAGGCAGTAAGCTACTATTGAATTGGCCCCACTTCCACGGCCGACAAAGAAAAACCCCCGGCTCTGAGAATACCGGATAATATCCCAGGTGATCAAATAATACGCGTTGAAATCCATTTTATCAATGATGGCGAGTTCCTTTTCCACCCGTTCGCAGGCTATTTTATTATGTAAGCCATATCGTTGATTGATGCCGTCGAAAGCCAGTTTTCGAAGCAGCTGGCGGTCGTCTTCCCTGGATGCCGAAAAGATTTTTTTTGTTTTATCCGTATGAAACTCAATTTCAACAGAACAGCTATCCATCAGTTTCAGCGTATTCGTGATGATGGCAGGATACAACTGAAAGGCCTCAAACAATTGCGCGGGCGAACGGAACATTTCATTTTTTCCGGCCAGGTCATTCGGGTCCTGCTTGCTCAGAATGATATTTTTATCTATGGCACGAAGTAAACGGTGGAGATTATAATGGGTCGAATCCTGAAAACTAACCGGATGGCGGATCACATATTTATGGGCATGGATCTGCACGCTGAGTCCGAATAACTTGTTGATATCTGTGATTTGTACACCGATCAGCTCATGCGCCTGCAAATCATTTACGGAAAAAGTTCCGAATGGGTAGATGCAGTACGTGTCTGTAAGGTCGGGTCTTTTAGGGAAGGGCTTGTCTGCCTGCCGGTGTTCTGAAATAAACCGATTGATCTGTTCAAAGCCCCTGTTATTTTTTGCAAGAAGGATATAACATAATTCACTGCCATTCCGGATTTCAGAACCCAACACCGGTTTGATCCCGTTCCGGACACAAAAATCAACAAAATCCCAGGCATCACAGGTATTATTGATATTGGTCAGCGCGAGCTGGGAAATACCCAGATCCGCAGCTTGTTTTACGAGTTCTTCCGTGCCATACGTGCCATACCGAAAGCTGAAATAAGTTTTGCAATTCAGATACATGCGGCACGGAATAAAAGCTTTTCTCCAAATTGTTTCTTTACACTGTCGATGGCCCGGTAGAGCCCGATCATTTCCTGGCTATCTTCAAAAATATTGATCTGATAGCTGCCTGCGACAAGGTCGGTAAAACGAACGCCGATCAGGCGGACGAGCAGGCGCCTGTCGTACAGTTTATTAAAAATTTCTTTTACTTTCTGAAGCAGGATATGATCATTGGCCGTATACGCGATGGTGGATTGCATGGTCAGGGTTTGGAAATCACTGTAGCGGATCTTTACGGTCACACATCCGGTCAGCTTATTGTTGCACCGGAGTTCAAAAGCAATTTTTTCAGTCATTCTGACAAGTTCCTTATTCAGGAACTGCATATCAATGGTGTCCGTTTCGAAAGTATTTTCGGTGCCAATGCTTTTTTGCTCGTGATAAGGAACGATTGGTGTTTCATCAACCCCCTGTGAACGCCTCCAGAGTTCGATTCCGTTTTTCCCCAGCAGGTTAATCATCATTTCAACAGGGATCTGGCTCAGAACAGAGATGGTTTCGACACCCATGCGCCGAAGGAGGGTGGCGGTTTGATTTCCGACCATGGGCATTTTCTCGATGGGCAGCGGTGCAAGAAATGATTTTTCATTCCCGGGTTTGATTTCGATCTGTCCATCGGGTTTACATTCATTGGTCGCTACTTTGCTGATGAGTTTATTGGTGGCCAGGGCATGGGATATGCTTAGCCCGCTTTCTTTGATAATTTTTTTTCTGAGCTGCTGAACAAACCGGAGGGTTCCGAAAAATTTATCCATTCCCGTCATGTCAATATAGAATTCATCGATGCTGGATTTTTCAAAAACTGGCACTTCCCCCTGGATAATCTCGGTGACCATGTTCGAAAAGCGGGAGTAGCTATCCATATCCCCCCGGATGATGAGTAGTTCCGGGCAAAGCCGTTTTGCCAGCCGCGTGGGCATGGCAGAATGCACGCCGAATTTCCTGGCTTCATAACTGCAGGAGGCGATCACACCCCGGTCGCTATGTCCGCCCACGGCGATGGGTTTACCCCTTAGACGGTTATTACGCAGGTATTCCACATTTACAAAAAATGCGTCCAGGTCAAAATGAACGATGGAGCGGTTATCTGACTGAGTAATCATGCCGGCTATAAAAATACTAAATATTTTAGTAATCACAAAATAAAAGGCAAGTATGGGAGTATGGGAGTGTGGCAATATCGGCGTCAAGTGTTCTTAAGGTTTTAGGCTTTGAGCGTTAGGCTTAAGAAGACTTTAGGCTTTAAAATGGTGTATGTTTGAATTTAAATCTGGTTATGAACAGGATTCAGATTTTTTTATCCAACCGGTTAACGGGCATTTTATTTACCCTGACTTCCATACTTGCCATTAATTCCCTTCAACAGGTCCTTGAAAATTTCGGATGGGACAATTCATTCTCTATAGCGGGCGCAAAAAATATCTCGGAGGGCCATGGTTATAGTGTCAAAACGGTTTCTCCGGAGGATTTTTCGAAGGTACTCTATGAGCCAATAGATAAATGGCCTCCGGGCTATTCCTGGTTGCTGATATTCGTGCACGCAATAACCGCTACAGATTGGATCCGCGCGGCTTATATACTAAATGCCATTGGTTTGACACTATTAGTTTTAGTTTTTCGAAGAATGCTTTTTCAGTTATTTTATCCTTCGTGGATAGTCAATATCAGTGTATTTTATTTTGGATTTGTTTTTCATTACTTTTTTGGCATTTATTTTTCAGATATTTTCAGCTTACTTTTTTTTATGGCAGGTTGTAGTTTTTTGCTCGGGTATTTGCAGTCTGGTAAAAATCCTTTTTATTTGGTGCTGATCTCATCTGTCCTTTTTTCATTTTCTGCAGGCCTGAAGTATCTGTATTTTGGCCTTGCATTTGTTCCTTTACTCGTTCTTTTTTGTTTCGGATATAAAATCAGGAAAAAGAAAATTAAATGGGCAGCCATTAAGGGTTTAAGTATTATTGTTTTTTGTATCGGATTCCTAATTTTATACCAATATGGTAACTCCGGTAAGCCCATGTATATAAAACCCTCCGTTAGAATGGGATTTTACCCCAACCAATTATTTTTACTGACTCCGATAATTCCCGGAAGCTTCCTGAATCTTAATTTTCTGAATGTGCAAATTTCAGAACACGCCAGAATCACCTATGAAAACTTGAATACGATTTGGTCAATAATAAATTTCGGATGTTCAATTTGGCTTTTGTATATATGCTGGTTCGCGATCAGGAAGAAAAATCTCTTTCAGAATGATTCCATCCGTTTTTACGCGTTGCTGAGCATATCGGTGACAATATATATTTTTATTTTTCTTGGATCACTATCCCTTTTTCTTAATAAATATTATGCAGATATGCATCCCTGGGTTCATATTCAGGAAGCCCGTTATTTTGCGCCTTTTTGTATTTTAATTTTGCAGTTTGCCATTTTTCTTTTTTTAAAACCATCTGTGTTTCTGGGGAAAACGGCTTCCCTGATTTTTAAATTACTGATGGTTTTTATAATAACAGAAGAGATCGTCCACAGCAGTTATTTTATTATTAAACAAATTTTTGTAAAAAAAGAATTTGGTCTCAGCCGGGTCAGCGAACAATATGTCTTACAGTCTTTACGACTGACTCAACTGGCGTTGAAAAAAAATGATCATGTGGTCGTTTGTTCGGATGATGCGGAAATTCCGAATATGTGCAGCCTCACTGGATCATCAGCTGTATTTGATTTGAAGGCGCTTCAGAAATTACCGCCTTCTTCTGAGCCGCTTCTCTTAATTTCAATCGTCAGTCAAATCTCAAAAGCCAGTCTTGGTTCTAATTTATTCAGGATGGATACGAAACTGGTTTGTGAACAGAATGGGTATTTTTATTATTTCACGAATGTTTCCGGTGAGGAGAAAAATGAAACGTTTCCCTGATCCAATGATAAATATTCCAGTTTGACCTTTAAAAAATCTGAATTCATCGTATTACCATGGTTCATTTGCGGACAATTTCTGAATTTGGCAAAAAAGAATCAAGGATTATTCTTCTTCTAATCTGCCTGTCCTATCTCATTAACGGCATTTGTTATCTTAAGTCCCAATCTATCACCAGTGATGAAGGTGCATTTTATAATTATGCGAAAAGGATGGTTAAAGGAAATCCAAATCGCGTGGATCGTATGATCGATGATAGCAAAACCCCGATCGTCATTGTAAACCTGATTCCGCGGATTGCTGAGCAAATTATCCATCCAACGGAACATAAAACAGATTGGGGCGCGGAGGACATCATTCGCGGCCGGTATATAACCTTGATAGTTTCTGTGCTGGTTATCCTCCTGGTTTATTTATGGGCGCAACAACTTTACGGGGTCTGCGCCGGTTTGTTTGCCGCTTTCCTGATTTCGATGTGCCCGAACAATATTGCCCTGGCGGGATTGGTAACTACAGATGCCTATTCTGTTTTATTCCTGCTACTGGTATTTTATTGTATGTGGAGAATGTTATATATACGGTCTTTTAAATATTTTATATTTTTCTGCCTCGCAGGGGGCATCGCCCAACTGGTAAAACCATCGCTGTTCCACTTGTACATCCTGATGCCGTTGACACTACTGGTTTATTTCTTCATGACCGGTACGGCTATAAAATTGTCGGGGATATTGAAATACCTGATCGTCTTTTTATTTTTTCAATGGCTTATCATAAACCTGGGTTATTATTTTTACGGTACTAACAGACTTTTGGGAGACTATCATTTTATCAATCATTCGTTTCAGTCCGTTCAAAAAATACTGCCTTCTCGTCTGCCGGTTCCTCTTCCGGAACCCTTCCTCGAAGAGCTGGATATGTCGGGATATAACGATCAGTTAGGTGGTGGCTATTATGAAAGTTCCTTTGGGAAAATCACGATCCTTGGCCGGTCTTCGGTAGGCGGATCTTTTTGGTATTATTACCTGGTTTCAATTATTTTCAAAACGCCGATAACGTATATCGTACTTCTTTGCTGGGCGGTTTTAGCAGGATCCAAAAATCCGATTACCAAAAAGCGCGGCTGGCATATTTTATTCCTTGTCATGCCCGTGTTGTATTTCCTCTTCATTTTTAGTTTTTTATATAAAACACAGATAGGCATCCGACATATTATTTTTTTATATCCCTTTATCTGTATCCTTTGTTCTTCACTTATTCCTGTTATCAATTCGGTTTATAAAAAACGGGCAATTTTATTTTTATCAATATACCTCGTGATTAGTGTTTTATATTATTGGAGGAATTACTATCCGTATACGAATGAATTTATCTGGAATAAGACCTTTGCCTATAAATGGGTTGGTGCTTCTAACCTCGAATTTCATCAGGGCGCCTATTTTGAAGCGGAATATTTACTGCAGCATCCGAACGTGAAACCTGCAGGTAGCAGCCCGGATACGGGCGAATTTATAATACGCGTGGATGACTACCTGGATTTGTTTGGCAATCATTCGCATGATTGGATATCTTCAATCAAACCACATGGTCAGGTTGCATTTGATTATTTACTTATCCGCGTAGAATCATCCGATTTAATAAAATCCAAAATTATTCAATAACGATGCCATTACTTTCATTCAGCCAGAAGGCTGGTTACCAAATCGTTGAATTCCTTTTTATACATCGTGTAGTGTTCGCCCGTTCCCGGACCGTTAAAGCCCGTATGAATTTTTCTGATCATTCCTTTTTTATCAATAAATAAAGTTGTCGGAAATCCGATGATCTCCTGAATTTCAGGAAGAGTTTTTTCGGTTCGCAGGGAATCGCTGACGGTCACCCCGGTCGCAAGAATCGGATAGGTTACATGAAATCTCGAAATAAAGGGTTGCAATAATTTTTTGGCGTTTGCAAATGAGGCCGTCCGTTCATAAGCCAGGCCGACTATCGCCACACCCCTGGTCTTATTTTGGAGATAGAAAGCGCTCAGGAAACGGGTTTCATCCATGCAGTTTGGGCACCAGGATCCGAGGATCTGTATGATGACGACCTTATTTTTAAATACGGGGTCATTAAGTGATACGATGTTTCCATTCAGGTCAGGAAATTTGAAATGCAGCGTTGCGTTGTTTGAATCTTTTAAATGGGTCAGACTGAATTCATCAGGAAGTTTCGCCTGTTCATTTTTTTCCGCAACCCAGGTTTCTTTTGATGTGGCGCCCGCATAATAAAAACCATTTACCATTTTATTGGCATCTTCTATTTTGCTGATAAATGAATACGCATGGCCCCCGTCAAACGTGGAGAGTTTCAGCGTGTCTCCCGTTACTACGCCATCCAGAAAACGGTAGTCGCCGGTTGGAGTCAAAAAAGTTCCCTTCACCTGTGAACCGGATTGTTTGAATTCGCCGACAGACTCCGTGGAATCAGTTAACCCTTTAAAGTGAACGGACCATCTGCCGGAAATATTAAATGCAGGAGCCTGTAGAACGGGATATCGTTCAGACAGATTAAAGACAGCCTGGAAGGAGGTAGACACCAGACGGTTACCATAATTTTTTATCCAACTGCCTTCTAATTTTTGTTCGTCCAGGATCCGGAGTTCAAAATGGGAATCAAAAAAAGGCATTTCTATATACAGGGAATCGCCCTGTTGCCGGATATTATCTACCAACAAGCGTTCGGCGCCGTTGATCACATAAATAATGACTTTTCCCGCGACTTGTTTTGTTTGAAAATTAAATGGGATCGTATTTCCGTCTTTCCGGATGATTTCCCCACGCCAGTTGCCGATGGATAATTTGCGGGTTTGCGGATGAACAGCAGGTGGTGCCGCTTCTGAGAATAAAACAAGGAAGATGTTTAAAAGAACAAAAGAAAAAGACAAGGACCTTTTGAAACCAGATCGCATAGTAAAAATTCAGGGTGCAAAGTTACATTGATTTGATGAATGAAAAATTCTGCCGGATCCTTAACTTTATCGCCATGACTAAAAAAGCGATCGCGCCTTATTTGTTTAGTCTGCTGGGATCATTTTCATCCGTACCTATGCAGGCACAAACAATAATACCTTTATATGATGGTGAGATCCCAAACGCAAGACCCGTTGAGGACGAGGAAAATTCCAGATACGAGCAGGACAGCGTTTTAATCGTCAGTAAGGTTTCACATCCCAGTTTAACTGTATTCCTGCCGGCAAAGGAAAACGCAACGGGCGCCGCCGTGATCATTTGCCCGGGTGGAGGTTATACGAATCTGGCGATGGGATATGAAGGAACCGAAGTGGCCATCCGGTTTACGCAATCGGGTATTGCTGCTTTTGTTTTGAAATACCGGATACCGGATGACAGCACCATGATCAATAAGGAGATCGGACCATTGCAGGATGCCCAGCGCGCCTTGTTGGTTGTGCGTTCCAAAGCAAGAGAATGGGGTATTGATCCAAAACGGATTGGCATCATGGGCTTCTCGGCTGGTGGCCACCTGGCCGCTACGGCAGGTACCCATTTTAAAAAAGACTATATCGCCAATCCGGAGCAGGTCTCCCTGCGACCGGATTTCATGATTCTTATATATCCGGTAATCAGTTTTACGGCTCCGATTGCGCATACGGGGTCTGCGCATAACCTGCTTGGCGCCCACCCTTCAAAGGGAAAAATAAAAGAATATTCCAACGAAAAGCAGGTAACCAATCAGACACCGCCCGCTTTTCTGGTTCATGCAAAGGATGATGACGTCGTTCCATTTGCGAACAGCACTGAATTTGCTGATGCGCTTAAAAAACACCATGTTCCCGTTGAATTATATCTATATGATCGGGGTGGACATGGTTTCGGGATGCATAATAAAACCAGCAGCCAGTCCTGGATGAACCTTTGTATCGAATGGCTACTCAAGCTTTAAAGCAAGTATGGAAGTGTGGAAGTGTGGATGTGTGGAAATTTGGAGATAAAGCCCGCAACCACAAGCGTTAGGCGTTAAGCGTTAGGCGTTAAGCGTTATGCGTTAGTACGTGCAACATTTCGGTATTTGATGTCGTCTTATAATCCGGGAACATCAAATATTAATAAATCCAGGCCATGTTAAAGAATTTCTTCAAAATTGCTTTCCGGAACCTCTGGAAAAATAAGGGATTTAGTTTTATCAATATTACAGGTCTCGCAATAGGTATGGCCAGCGCCATGCTGCTCCTGCTATGGATAAATGATGAAGTAAGCTATGACCGCTTTCATGAAAAAAGGGATCGCATATATGAAGCATGGAACCGGGCAGAATTCAGTGGAGAAATGCATAGCTGGAACACGACGCCCAAGATCCTGGCAAGAACCGTGGAACATGATTTTCCAGAAGTGGAAGTTGCCGTGCGGGTAAACTGGCCGAGCAATTATTTGTTCACCGTCGGCGAGAAAAGGATCATGGTTCAGGGGAATATCGTGGATTCTGCATTTCTGGACATGTTTAGTTTTCCCTTGCTCAGAGGAAATCCGCATACAGCCTTAATAGATATGCATTCCCTGGTCATTACCCAAAGGCTTTCTAAAAAATTATTTGGAGATGAGGACCCGATGGGTAAACTCGTAAAGATTGACAATAAAGAAACTTTCCGGGTTTCGGGCCTGGTCAAAGATCCACCCGTGAACACAAGATTTGATTTTGAATATCTCCTGCCCTGGGCCTACCTGAAACATATTGGCGGAGATGATGAATACTGGGGTAACAATTCAACCCGGACCTATGTGCTGTTGAAACCAAATGCCAGCCTGTCTTCCGTTCAGCAAAAAATGCGCGTCCTCAAAGGGAGATACGATAAAGAAGAAACCAAATGGGAAATGTTCCTGTATCCCATGAACCGCTGGCGACTATATTCCAGTTTTAAGGGCGTCGCGGAAGATGGCGGCAGGATAGAGTTTGTTAAGCTTTCGGCTATCATCGCGGCATTTATTTTACTGATTGCCTGTATCAATTTCATGAACCTCAATACGGCACGCAGTGAAAAACGGGCGAAGGAAGTAGGTATACGAAAAGTAGTGGGCGCCCGGAAAGGCGGCCTGATCGGTCAGTTTCTAGGTGAATCCATTCTCCTGAGTTTTTTTGCGGCTCTGCTGGCCATTGGACTGGTGGAACTGAGCCTGTCTGCATTTAACCAGATAACAGATAAAAAACTTGATATCCATTTGGGCAGTGCCGGTCTGTGGTTACTGATTTTGGGCTTTGTATTTTTAACGGGCATACTGGCCGGCAGTTATCCCGCTTTTTTTCTTTCTTCATTCCAACCGGTAAAAGTGCTCAAGGGAGGATTCAAAAAAGTGAATGCCCTGGTTACTCCCAGAAAAATATTGGTTGTTTTGCAATTTAGTTTTGCGATTTTACTCATCATCTGCACGATCATTGTTCAGCAGCAAATCAATCATGCGAGCGACCGGGATACCGGCTATGATAAAAATAATCTGATCTATCAATTCCTGACCGGGGACATTGAAAAAAATTATGCCCTGATAAAATCTGAATTGATTGCAACCGGCGCAGCCAGTTCCGTTACCAAAACAAGTTCACCGCTTACGCAGGGATGGAGCGATAGCTGGGGCTTTGAATGGCAGGGAAAGGATCCTAATGACAAAACAGATTTTGACCGGTATTCGGCGGACGAAGATTTCTTAAAAACCACCGGACTGCAATTGGTAACCGGCCGGGATCTGAACCTGAAAAAATTCATCACGGATTCGTCCGCTATGATTCTGAATGAATCCGCTTTGAAAGTCATGAAATTTAAAGAACCGATCGGACAGATCGTAAAGGATAATGACATTCAATGGCACGTGATCGGGGTTATCAAAGACTTTATTCTTCGCTCTCCCTACACACCTACCCATCCGATGATAATTGAAGGAGGAAAGGGCTTTTTCAATGTGGTGCATATTAAATTAAGCAATCTTCAACCTACTTCAAAGAGCCTGAAACAGGCAGAGTCTATTTTCAAAAAATACAATCCGGAATTTCCTTTTGAATATCATTTTATAGATGAGGAATATGCCAGAAAGTTTCAGGATGAAAAAAGAACGGCTGTCCTGGCTGCTTTTTTTTCGGGCCTTACGATCTTCATTTCCTGCCTGGGGTTATTTGGACTGGCCACGTATATGGCTGAGACGCGTATAAAGGAAATCGGCGTCCGCAAAGTACTGGGTGCTTCCGTTACCGGTATTACATTTTTGATTTCAAAAGATTTTCTGCGCCTGGTATTCATTTCATTTCTCATTGCGGTTCCGGTTGCCTGGTGGTCAATGGCAACCTGGTTAAAAAACTACCCCTACCGGGTCAGCATCCACTGGTGGGTTTTTGCCCTGGCAGGGGGGATTTCCTTCCTCATAGCATTGGTAACCATCAGCTACCAGGCGATCCGGGCGGCTCTTGCCAATCCGGTGAACAGTCTCAGAGCCGAATAAATTGTCAATTGTCAATTGTTAATTGTCAACGAAAATTGTCTTATGGACCGCAAACAGGAATCGTTAATAGTTGACAATTAACCATTAACCATTAACCATTGTTATTGCTTTGGCACGATTTTTTGCTATACAATTGAAACTCTTCAGATGCAAACGGTTCGCGGGCAGAAAATGATTGATACATCACACTCCGGCTTCAGATCTTCTTTCCTGAAGATTCCGGTTTACACAAATCAGGAAAAAAGGTCGAAAATCAGGGAATTTATATCCTGGTCGGTGTGTTTTGCGATTGTTTCAGGACTCACCGGACTAATGAAATATTTAAAAGTAGGAGTGACCATGGACTCCGTCACGTCCATTCTCTTTTACTTTTCCCTTGCCGGGTTCATCTATTTTATTTCCAGGATCATATTACTCTCCAGAAATCCGGTCCACGTGAATGGCAGAAACCTTCATGAGTTGAACTAGAACCTCACTTTTTACACTTAACTTTTTCCTTTTACCGCACACATCCTGTATCAGATCCGGACATTGATTCGGATTCCCTTCTTCTCAGCCCTTGATAATGAATCATTAATAATCTGGCATTTACTTAGTACCCATTCAGCGTTACCTATTCGCTTATGAACTAAACTGCCGGTTATGTTACGCAATTATTTTATTACTGCCTGGAGAAACCTCATAAAAAACAAAGCATTTTCCATCATCAATATTCTAGGCTTGAGTACGGGGTTAACCTGTTTCCTCCTGATATTATTATTTGTGCAGGATGAATTGCACTATGATCAGTTCAATCAAAAGGCAGACCGGACCTACAGGATATTTTCCAAAATACGTTTTGGTGGAACAGACCTTGAGTTTCCGGTTTCGCCGGATCCAATGGGGGCGGTTCTAAAAAAGGACTATCCGCAGGTTGAACAATTCACGCGTATTTACACATCCAATGGCTCCAAACAAATAAAAAAGGGAAATCTTTATATTAATGAACAGCAGGTAGCACATGTGGATTCGACATTTTTCGATGTATTTACCATGCCGGCGGTATCCGGTACCACGGCAAATGCGCTCAATGATCCCAATACGGTGGTTCTAACGGAATCCGCAGCCAGGAAATATTTCGGAACGAGTGATGCGGTGGGCCGCAGCATCGAAACGAATGAGAAAGGAAAAACCCTGTACAAGGTGACAGCCGTCATCCGGGATATGCCGGATAATAGCCATTTCCATTTCGATTTCCTCTTTTCAATGAAAAACGTGGATTATCCCTGGAACAATTATCTGAGCCATAATTTTTTCACCTATTTGGTTCTCCGTCCGGGGACCGATTATAAAACATTCGAAAAAAATTTCATACCCTATATTGACCGGTATGTATTGCCCCAGGCAAAACAATTCATGCAGTTAAGCAGCATGGAAGATTTTAAGAAGGCGGGTAATAAACTTGAGTACACCCTGCAACCCCTGACAAAAATTCATCTCTACTCCGCCGGTCAGTTTGAAATGCAGCCGGGAGGGAACATCCAATATGTATATATTTTTTCAGCCGTTGCGATTTTCATCCTGCTCATCGCCTGTATCAATTTTATGAACCTGACCACGGCACGGTCCGCCAAACGCGCGCGCGAAGTGGGTATCCGCAAGGTTTTGGGAACCCGCCGCAAGGACCTGATTTTGCAGTTCCTGTCCGAATCAACCCTGATGGTCATCATTTCCCTGGCGGTCGCCATTTTCGCAAGTTTTATTTTAATACCCGGCTTTAATACACTCGCCGACAAATCCATAAAACCTTCCATGCTTTTTTCACCCATGATCCTGCCCTGGATCATTGCCATTCCGCTTGTTGTAGGTTTGCTGGCGGGACTATATCCTGCATTTTTCATATCCTCGTTCAAGCCGATCGAAGTGTTGAAAGGCAAGTGGAAAATTGGAGCTAAAAATGGCGGGGGCCTGAGGAGCATGCTGGTTGTTTTTCAATTCACCACTTCCATCATCATGATTTTGGGAACGTTGGTGATCTACCGTCAATTACATTTTATACAAACACAAAATTTAGGGTATAACAAGGACCAGGTCATCATCATTAACGGTGCAGGGGTTTTGAATGAAAAACTGAATACCTATAAAACGGAACTGCTCAAATTACCAGGCGTGATTAACAGTACCGTCAGCTATTTTCTTCCCGTCAATTCTAACCGCAGCGACCAGACTTTTTCGACCAGTCCCGTTATGACATCAACCAATGGTTTCAACATGCAGACCTGGTATGTGGACGATGAATATTTGAAAACCCTGGGCATACAACTGCTAAAAGGAAGAAATTTTTTTAAGTCTACTGTTTCGGATTCAAATTCCACAATTATCAATGAAACCTGCGCCCGAATTATTGGGTATGCGGATCCTGTTGGCAAACAGGTTTTTTCAGGCGGCGGCGGGCAGCAGGTAAAAGCATTTACGATAATCGGCGTCATAAAGGATTTTAATTTTTCGTCGCTAAAGCAACCGATAGGTCCGTTAAGCCTTTTTCTATCAGATAATCCCGGAACGATCAGTTTCCGTGTGAATCCTTCAGCCATGAAATCCTTTCTGGCAAAGTCTGAAACCCTTTGGAAACAATTCGCTCCATCCATGCCATTCAGTTTTCAGTTTATGGATGAAGCATTCGCGGAAATGTACCAATCCGAGCAACGGGTCGGAAAAATTGCTTTGTTATTTGCTACGCTGGCCATCCTGATAGCCAGCCTGGGATTATTCGGACTGGCTACTTTTATGGCCGAACAGCGCATGAAGGAAATCGGGATCCGGAAAGTGCTTGGCGCCAGTGTTCAACGTATAGTGAGACTGATGACAGCTGAATTTATCCGGCTCATATTCATTTCTTTTGTCATCGCAGCGCCGATCGGCTGGTGGGCAATGAATAAATGGTTGAATGATTTTGTTTATAGAACGCATATTAGCTGGTGGATGTTTGCGTTATCCGCTTTTCTCGCCCTTGCTGTGGCGTTGATAACAGTAAGTATTCAGGCTTTCCGTGCCGCCATCATAAACCCTGTAAAAAGTCTGAAGACCGAATAATATTTCTTTAATTAAAATAATTTGCAATCCTGCTCCGTTCATTTACGGTTAACATAAAATAATTCCTGATCCTTTGCCAGCTTTCTTTCCAATAAACTGCCGTCCAGGCCAGTAATGGCATGCCTAACAGGAAAATCTGTATCCAACCATTTCTAAAGAAAAGATATCCCGCCAGGTTGAATCCGATCCAGTAAAACGGATAGATCAGGAAAAGGCTTGTAAACAGGACTGAATCGAAAAATACGGACCGGGATGTTTTTCCTTTCACGGATAATTTCACCGGGTAGTAAATTAAAATATGGGAAAGCCAGCCCAGGGCCGCTGGCAGGGCCAGGAATACAATAAGGACCAGGCTTTGAAAAAGGGAATGATTTCCGGAAATAAAATATCCTGGTTTTTTTAATTCAGAGAAAATATCCTGTTCCCCGGGTTCATTCAGGAAACCCTGCAGTTTGTTTATGATTCCCGCCCGCAGAGGCGGACAATTACTGATTAGGATTTGTGCTGTCTCAGGTCTGGTTTGAGTTTGTAATACGGACGAAGAGAGTTTTTCTTTCAACAATTCATTCAATATACGTATTTTTTCAGATTCATTTTTTCCAGCTGGCAGATCCTTACTTAAAATAGGTTCTCCAAATTGAATCAGCACCGTTTTCCCTGCCTGACTGTAAGAATTATAATTTAAACCGACCGGAAGAATTCTAAGCCTGTTTTCCAAACGGGTATGGTCAAGGGCTGCCATAGTCACGCGGGCCGTTCCTTTTTTTATGTGCCTGAGCTGCCAGTTATTCTCGCATGAGCCTTCTGAAAAAATCAAAACGATCCCGTCATTTAATAGTATATCCACGCAATCGGCAAAACTTTTGTCGTTACGTTCCTGGTTACCGGCTTTATCGCGTAGTTGATAAACCGGAATAATATGAAGGACATTTATTAATTTCTGAAGCAAAAACCTGTCCGTCAGTTCGCCGAGTGCCAGAAAATGAACCGGCTGATCCATGAGCGAAGCCAGGATGATGGCATCAAAAAAAGAATTGGGGTGATTGGACGCGAGGATCAGGGGTCCTTTCCATTTCAATATGCTTTTATCGTTTACGTCGATACGGCCGCAATAGATTTTGAGCCCCTGCCGAACAAAAAAACGAAGCCAATAGTACATGGGAATTATTTGTCTGTCCACGCATATAATACGCGCTTTTTATTTTTAAAAACCTCATTTTTAAATGTATAAATATCCGGTCCGCCGATTATTTTCATGTTTCCATGATCATACACAGCTAAATTGTAATTGACCTGGATATTGTCTCCGTTTACGGTAAAACTCAGGAATTTAAAATTAGAAAAGGAAGACGACGAACTGGGAGCCAGATAACAGTCCTGGCCGAGCACCAGTTTGGCTGCTTTATCATCCGGAAAATATTTTTGAATCAACATTTTTTGTGCCTCTGATCCTTGTTTTCCGAGTCCGAGTGCAATAGTCAGTCTGCATTCCAGATCCAGACAATCCGTACCACCCATGGCACTGTAAAATGCCGCCAGTCCTTTGAGGGCGGGCGGGAGTCTGGTCACTGTTGTCCTGTCTATTTTTTCAGTTTTTTTAGAAATCAGGGTGTATGTCTTTTGTGCATAGGTGTGTATACTGATCGTCAGCAACAGGACTTGCAGTAAAAAACGGCTGTAGGTAGGCATGGCAGGTTTATTTTAAACGGCATCAGTCAATGCAACCGCATCCATGAAAATATAGTAAAATTGCAGCGGTATGAAAAATATTTACATCCGGCCCATACGGGCTGCGGACAACCGGGAAATAGCCTTTATCATCAGAAAGATTCTCGCCGAGTTTGGCGCGAACAAACCCGGAACAGTTTTTTTTGATCCTACAACGGATGACCTGTTCACATTATTTTCGGTTCCTGACGCTGCTTATTTTATTGCCGAATCAGAGGGCGTGATTGTGGGCGGATCCGGTGTATTTCCAACGCCGGGCTTGCCCGAGGGTTGTTGCGAACTCGTAAAACTTTATCTCCTTTCGGAAATGCGCGGACTGGGCCTTGGACTTTTATTGATGGAGAAGTGTTTTCAAATTGCCATTGACTTTGGATTCAGACAAATGTATCTGGAAACCATGCCGGAATTGCGTACGGCAATTGGCCTTTATGAGAAAGCAGGGTTTACCTATCTGCCCGGCCCTCTTGGCAGGTCCGGCCATTATGGATGTGACCTCTGGATGATCAAAAATCTATAGATGGGTAAAGGTTTCGCTGATATGGGGATAAAAAGGGGTAGTGAAATACTCAGTTTCAGCCCTCGTTCTTTATTTTAGCCGTTCAAAGAGGGAGGTATAAAATGTGTATACCTTAAAAAACAAATCTTGAATTAATACGTTAACTTAAGATTATGAAGAACCAAATACATAAATCCCTCTTGCAAGGGATAAAAGAACTGCATATTAAGATTCTGCAATCCAATGACCTGCCGGAAATTGGTAATTATCTGCAGGAAATCTTAGATAAGGTTATTCCGGTTCCACCGGTTCAAAATGAAAAATTGAAGAGCGAAGATTTGAAAGAAGTGAGTAAATCACGGATTATCAATATGCTGAAAAGTGATATCAAATCCATCCTGGATGGAACCTACAGGAGAATAGAAATAGCCAAGTATCAGGCCACCCTCGATATAGCCTGGTTAAAAAAACTCTTCACAGATCCACTGGCTCAATAAATAATACCGACAGCGTTTCCTCAATCAATATTTCTCTAAAGGAGTTTTCCCATTTTTGGAAAGTCAGGATACCAGACACACCTGGGATTACTGCACAATTTCAAATTCATATTTGCATTTTGATGCGGGTGCTCAGCCTGACCATGATCAAACCCATGACGGCAATAATAGCAAATGAAACGCGCAGGCTGGATGCCTGGGCCACATAGCCGATCATGGGGGGAACAAGCAGAAACCCCAGGTATCCCAGTGAAGAAATCGAAGCCAGGGCTGCACCCGGATTTGACATGGGGATTTTTCCTGCCAGGCTGAAAACAAAGGGCACAACACAGGATACGCCGAAACCCGTAAGCAGGTAACCGAACAGTGTAAGCGGGATAAAGTGCGACAAAACGGTAATCAGGAATCCGGATGAAATCAGCAAACCACTTGCCCCCAAAACCCGTTGAATGCCGAACCGGTCCGCCATGCGGTCGCCCATAATTCTTCCACTGGTCATGGCCACCATATATACCACAAAAGCAATCGTGGCAATGGCTTTTGAGCCATGTAAAACCTGGCGGATATAAATCCCGCTCCAGTCATACATGGTATTTTCGCAGGCCATGGACGTAAAACAAATGAGTGAAAAGATCATCATGCCCTTTGGCGGGAGGCTGAAAATGGGTCGTTTATACTTGTGATCGGGTTGCTGATCCAGGGCATCTTTATAATAATAAAGGGTTAGCGCGGAAAGTACGAGGCTTACTCCAAGCAAATGCCAGGCGGGCAGGACGTTCAGGGTAACCATTAAATATCCAAAGGCGGCGCCTGCAAAACCGGCCATACTCCACACAGCGTGAAAGGAACTCATGATCGACCGGTTGTAAAGCGCCTGCACACCAATTGCCTGTGCATTCATGGAAAGATTCATGAGGTTCCTGGAAGAACCGAAAAAAAACAATACGATACCCAACACCCATGTATAACCGCTGAATCCTATGCAGGCAAGAACCAGATTATACAGCATAGCGCCGACCCCCATGATGGTCCTGCTTTTGAAATGATCCAGGAGTTTTCCGGTAAATGGCATGGTGAGGATCAGACCCACGGGCATCATAAAAAGGAGGGTCCCGAAATGTGCGTCATTGAGTTTCAGCGATTCTTTGATACCGGGGATCCTGGATGTCCAGCTGGAGTACCCGAAGCCGGAGATAAAAAAATAAACAGCATTTGCTCGACGGAGGCGGGTTAGGGAAACTTCTTTCATTTATAGAGCAAATATAACGCCTTCTTAAGCCCAAAGCCTAAAGCCTAAAGCCTAAAACAAGTGTGGATATACTGTCATCTGTCATCTGTTATCTGTCATCTGCTCTGCTATTATTTAATCAACGCGGCGCCGGCAAAAGTTGCGAGTAAACCGAGTACAACACTTCCTATTACATACAAAAGAAAAGAAAGATTCGCGCCTTGTTTTAAAAGGACGAGTCCGTCATACGAAAATGTGGAGAATGTTGTATAACCGCCGCAGATTCCGGTTATCAGGAATAAACGCCATTCCGGATTGAAGCCGGTATATTTTGTTGCAAGTGAATAGAACAGGCCGATCAGAAAACAACCGGAACAATTGACCAGGAATGTTCCGAGTGGAAAAACAATGGGAACATGGCGGCCGACAAAAATCTGAACCAGATAACGGAATATACTTCCGAGCCCACCGCCGATGCCGACAAATAATAGAGATCTCATATTAATTTCCAAATTTAATCAGTCTTCCTATTGCACTTTAATGAATGTGTACGGATCATATTCTACGAACGGGTTTTGTTTTGTAACCAGTGATTTAACTTTTGTTCCGGACAGGTCAAATTGTACCTGGAAAATTCCATACAGGATATTATTGTATTTGAGAATCCATTCGCCCTTGTCCATATATTCAAGCGTGGCACTAAGGTCCGGTTTGGTTTCGAAATGAACAAGCAGATGATTCTTCTCTGCGCTGATGTGGATCTTTCCGTACAACTCATTGGAATAATCCCCGGTATATGCAGCTAACGGCAGTTCAGGTTTGCCGGTGTTCAGGCGGCTGTTCCACACGGTTCTTTCATTATTGGAAGTACTTGTTGTCAACAGAAATTCAGGTAAATCCTGTTGGCTGCGGTTGCTGTAAGGAACGCCCAGGTAGGCATCGAGGATTTGATAACGAAGGGCCTCATATAATTCCTGGTTATCATTGTTCGTCAATATGGCGATGCCCAGTTTTTCTTCCGGAACAAAACAAACATTACTCACCATGCCTCCGGCGCCGCCGGTATGCCAGTACACCTGTTTTCCAGCATAATCACACATAAATAATCCGAGTCCATAGCCCGCAAAATGAATTGGGTAGTAACGTGATTTAATACTTCTTACCCAGCTGTTGGCTATTCTCGTTTTTTGAAGGGCTTCCCAGGAAATAATTTCCTTTCCCTGATACCGGCCACTATCCAGCTGCATAAATAACCAATGAGAAAGGTCATTCACGTTACTTACGATACTGGCCGCGGGGGCGAGGTTATTCCAGTTATCATAAGGTACTTTATTTAGTTTGTCGGAATAAGATGTTGTATAAGGTGTGGCCACGTCCGGCTGATCAGCAACTCCGGTAGAAAGTATCAGTGTATGATCCATGCCCAGCGGAGTGAGGAAATGCGACTGAACGAAATGTTCCCAGGAATCGCCGGTCACTACGGGTATAACCTGTCCGGCCGTCAGAAAACAACTATTACAATAACCGAATTCCTGTCTGAAGTGATACGGCGGTTTCAGGTAACGCATTCTCCGCATGATTTCCTCCCGGCTTAACGATGTATTCCAGAAAGTGAAATCTCCTTCAAAGGTTTTTGTCCCGATATGATGCGAAAGCATATCCCGGATGGTTACCAGCCTGGTGGAAGTTGAGTCGTACAAACGATAGGAGGGAAAATATTTCGTGATCGGATCATCCAGTGAAAGTTTCCCCTGGTTTTCCAACAGTGCAAGCGAACTGCCGGTAAAGAGCTTGGTATTGCTGGCGATCATGAACAGGGTATTTTCGTCCACCGGTTTTTTTGTTTCGATGTCGCGGACACCGTACCCTTTCATCCAGACAACCTTTCCATCCTTCACAATCACCACCGCCAGCCCCGGCAGGTTCCAGTCCTTCAGACCCTTTTGAATATAACTGTCCAGGCTGTCCCGAATAAATGCCGGCTGACCCGAAAGCTGGGCATAACCGGTTTGAAAAAACAGCGAAAACAAAAGGAGACGGAAGCAAGAATGCATAAGTAGAAAGTGAAGAGTTAAAAGTTAAGTGTATGATCTGCTTATTTTGATCAGACTCTCAGAAATACTTTTTTTCGATACATGAAATATAAAAACGCCCATTTTACGGCGACATAACAAATGGCCATGACGACCGGAGCATAAAGTACGGGTGATAATTCTCCCAACCATCCGAAAAATCCTTTGGTTGTATAGTTCCAGTTTATAAAGTGGCCCGACATATAGATCAGAATGGAATTCATTCCGATCACTTTGAAAAAGAAGGCCCATTTTTTATGTCCAAGCACATCAATAACGTAATAGAAAAACGACAACAACAAGAGGCTGATTCCTCCGACCAGGCAAACAAAAGAACTGGTCCAGAGATTTTTGTTGATCGGGAAATCAAAATTCCAGAGCAATGCCAGGATGATGAAGCCTACTCCCGCAACGGCCATCCAGACGGCCTTCCGGCTTCCTTTATGGGGACTATTTTTGATAAAAGCGCCGGTTAAAATGCCCAGGAGTCCGGTACTGATGGCCGGTATAGTTGAAGTGATGCCTTCCGGATCATGAATGCCCAGGTAAAGTTTTCCAGGAACCAGGTGACGGTCAATATAAGAAGCAAAATTTCCTTCCATGGTCAGGTCACCGTGCGGGAAACCGGGAGCCGAAGTAAATTTCAGCAGGAGCCAATAGCCAATGATCAGGGCCCAGAACCAAATGATCTGGGTATTTCTTTTACAATAAATGAAAATGATATTGGCAAACATATAGGCAATCCCGATTCTGCCCAGCACGCTGGCAAAACGGATCTCAGCAAATGGTTTGATATGCAGGCCGTTATTTTGTACGATGCCGAGGATAACGAGGATCAGGGCCCTTTTTACCACTCTCCATAAAACTTTTTCCCTGCCATTGCCTTTTTCAAGTTCCCTCCCCACTGAAAACGGCGTCGCCACGCCGGCCATGAAAAGAAATAACGGGAATATCAGGTCATAAAAATGAAATCCGTTCCAGGCCGGATGGGTAAGCTGGTTTGAAATCGCCTGCATCACCGGATTACCTGTTGCATCGGCCAGCGTATGAAAAATTTCTTCGCCGCCGAGGATCCAGAACATGTCAAATCCCCGGAGTGCATCCAGGGAATACAATCGTTGACCGCCGATGGGCCCAAGGGGTGAATCGGGAACCACAGCATGGCTGTTTTGTTTACTCATGTAAAAATTTATGGAATGAATATAGCCAAAAAATGATTCTGTTTTTTTTTGATAACTTACTATTCGATGAAAAGATCGTTTGCCTTTCTCTGCTGCCTGATTTTTTTTCAGGTAAACGCCCAGTTTACAATCAGTCCCAATGGCCACTACCTGCTCCGGGATGGAAAAGAGTTCTTCTGGTTGGGAGATACGGGATGGGAATTATTCCACCGCTTAAACCGCGAACAAGCCAGTCAATACCTGAAAACCAGGAGCAGTCAGGGTTTCAGCGTTATCCAGGCCGTTGTGCTGGCGGAATTTGACGGTCTGCATTCGCCCAACGCCTACGGAGATCTTCCATTGCTGCATGACGATCCCGCAAAACCCAATGAGAATTATTTCAAACAGGTGGACTATATCATTGACAAGGCAGGAGAAGAGGGGCTTGTTATTGGATTGTTACCTACCTGGGGGGATAAGGTAAATATAAGCTGGGGGAAAGGTCCGGTTATTTTTACGCCTGAAAATGCCTTCGTCTATGGCCGTTGGCTGGGGGTTCGTTATAAAAACAGGACAAATATTATCTGGATTCTCGGTGGGGACCGGAACCCGCAAAATGACACAGATTTAAAAATCTGGCGAGCCATGGCAGCGGGAATTTTGGAAGGGACAGAAAAGCGCGCGTTGATCAGCTATCATCCGCAACCCAATGAACTGGGTTCCGGTCAATATTTTTATGACGACGCCTGGTTTTCGTTTAATATGTTTCAGAATGGTCATTGCAGAAATACGCCGGTATATGATAAAATATATGCAGCCTGGTTGCGAACACCGGCCAAACCGGTCATTGATGCAGAACCCATTTATGAAGATCACCCGGTTTGTTTCAATGAGAAGGATCTCGGAACGAGCAGTGCCTATGATGTGCGCCAGTTCGCATATCTGGATTTATTTTCGGGCGCATTCGGCCACACATACGGATGCCATGATATCTGGCAATTTTATTCGACGGAACGGGAAGCGATCAACGGTCCGCACGTCTACTGGCCCGCAGCGCTCGAATTACCAGGTGCCACCCAGATGAAATTTGTCAGGAAGCTGATGGAATCGCATCCGTTAACCGATCGGGTCCCGGATCAGTCCCTTGTGCTGGAAAATAATCTTCCGGCTGCGGAGCGGATTCAGGCAACCCGGGGGAAAGATTATATATTTATTTATTCTGCCGCGGGCAGGTCCTTTACCGTAGTATTGGGAAAAATAACCGGTAGAAATTTGAACGTATACTGGTTCAATCCAAGAAACGGATCGGTAAAAAAAGAAGCCGCAGTTGAAAATAAAGGGAACAAAATGTTTAAACCACCAGGTTCGGGATACGGTCAGGATTGGGTCCTGATTCTGGATGATACAGAAAAAAATTATCCATCTTTATAAAAGAATTTTTGAGTGTCCATACGGACAGAAAACCGGACTGAAAAAATAATTATTTTTTAATCTATACAAATGAAAATCGGGTTTAGTTTATTATTCGTTCTCTCCTGTACATGCGCCTGGTCGCAACTTCATCTTCCCGCCATTTTTAGCGATCATATGATATTACAAAGAGAAAAGCCCGTGAAAATCTGGGGAGTCGCGAATCCGGGCGATCCCGTACTCGTTGCGATTGGACAAGTGAGGACTTACACAGCTGCAGATAAGAAAGGGAAATGGCTGGTCATCCTTCCGTCCTTTGCTGCCGGCGGTCCCTATACGATCACTGTGAAGACAAAAAACGAAACAAAGGTTTTTTCAGATGTTTTGTTTGGAGAAGTGTGGCTTTGTTCGGGTCAGTCGAACATGGAATTCAAGGTCAGGCAGGCGGTCAATGCGAAATATGAAATCAACCGGGCAAATAATCCATTGATCCGCCAGGTGAGTATTCCGAAAAAGTTGAGCTTTCATCCGGAAGAATTTGTCGATTCAACCCAATGGATCATTTCTTCTCCGCAAACAACGGGTGAGTTTTCGGCCGTTGGATATTTTTTCGCGCGCGATATTTTTGAGCGTTTACACGTGCCCGTTGGATTGATCAACGATAACTGGGGCGGCTCGCAGGTGGAAAGCTGGATCAGCCGGGATGCCATGTCGGGTTCGGATGAATTGAAACAATATGGTAAACAAATGCCGGATAACTGGGATGAAAGTAATACCCGGATTGAAAAAAAATTCAGGGACGAGCTTTCAAAACGTAACGGTGGAAATATGCCGGATGCAGAAGAATCCGATGTTCTGAAAAACGACTACAATTTTTCAAAATGGATGCCTTCCGCGGTGCCGACCGTTTGGGACTGGGTCGGATTGCCCGCTTATCGCGGGGAAGGATATATGGCAAGGGAAATCGTCCTTGATTCCATACAGTCGGCCACGCCTTCCATGCTGGGACTGGGTTTGAATGATCCTCGTTTTACCTGGTACATCAATGGAAAACAGATATCCAAAACAGCCGACCCGAATGTAATTATTTCTCTGCCGGCAAACACCTGGAGAACGGGCAGGAATGTACTCCTGGTTGTGATTGGAAGCGAGCCGGTTCCGGATTGGCAGGGCGTAGGAATTGCCGGAGGGAATGATCAGCTTTATATTGATTTTGACGGAGTAAAAATTTCTCTTGCCGATGATAAATGGAAGATGCTGCCCCGCCTGGATAAACCACATCATTATACGCACTGGATGAATAGCGAAGGAGCTATTATTTACAATGCCATGGTTCATCCTATTATTCCGGTTTCTATCCGGGGTGTATTATGGTACCAGGGAGAGGCCAATACAGACCATGCCTTTGAATACGGAAAAACTTTTCCGCTAATGATCGAAAGCTGGAGAAAGGAATGGAACGATGAGTTTCCCTTCCTCTTTGTTCAACTGGCCAGTTTTGGTTCGAACGAAAGCAGCAATGCCGGCAATACATGGGCCGAACTGAGGGAGGCGCAAACTAAAACGCTTCGCCTGCCCCGTACGGGTATGTCCGTTACAACGGATATTGGTGATCCGAAAGATGTGCATCCAAAAAACAAACAGGAAGTGGGGCGGAGGCTCGCCGCGATCGCATTAAATAATGTTTATGGTCTTTCACAAACCTGCGCCGGACCGGTGTATGATTCTGTTTCTTTTTCAAACGGGAAAGCGATTTTATTTTTTACATCCATAGGAAAAGGGCTCGCGTCCAATGACAGATACGGATATCTCCGGGGGTTTGAAATGGCGGGGGCGGACAGGAAATTTTATTTTGCGCGTGCATTCATTCAGGGAAGTCATGTTTTGGTGAGTGCGGATTCCGTAGCAAATCCCGTAGCGGTGAGATATGGATGGAGCAATGCGCCCGAGGATATCAATTTATTTAATGCGGATGGATTTCCGGCATCACCATTTAGAACGGATAATTGGCCGGGAGTTACCGATTCTGCCGGGTTTTACAAGAAATAGCGCTTAACGCTTAACGCCTAACGCTTAACGCCTAACGCTTAACGCCTAACGCTTAACGCCTAACGCTTAACGTTGAACGCTCTTCCAATCATAAATTAATAATTTATAATCAATAATTAATA
>Ga0209863_10000069_pt1 | contig 60900 bp, 60 predicted proteins | sample OrgsoiDNA2013046_FD_185796 | JGI IMG/M metagenome (GOLD analysis project Ga0209863, IMG submission 185796) | Permafrost soil microbial communities from the Arctic, to analyse light accelerated degradation of dissolved organic matter (DOM) -... | ecosystem: Environmental > Terrestrial > Soil >...
TCCTTGGTTACAACATCTGGCTCCTGTTGCAGCGGGCTCGACGCAAGTGGACGGCGCGAGCCCTTGTTCTGCAAACAATGTCGCTTCCCTCCAAACCGCCTTGAGTATAGACTGAGCTGGACAAAGTGATGGAAAGCAGACCTACAAAACGCGCCCTGTTGAACGGGACGTCCGCGCTCCGCGGCCTGATGGTGCTGGTATGCCTGCTGAGCCTGGCTATTCTGCTTTTGGCTGTAGCCTGCGCGGATTCGCCGGGACACGCAGGATCAGGACTGCTCTGGGCGAATCTGGTCGGTGTTTTCATCTTCTTCGCAATCGTAGTTGTTGTTTCACTACATCGCTCACCTGAGACATTCCGTGTTCCATCATGTGAGTGGGCTGCAAGCATCAGCCCGCGCGCTCCTCCCTTCGCCTGATACTGCCCGAACCCCGAAAAAACAAATATTGACGGAACTAAAAGGACGCAGTTCGTCCACTTGCGACCGGTCGAGCGTGACACATCATGCATGGCTGGTCCCGGGACGCTGCACGTTCTTCACGCGAGGGTACCGTGCGCAGCAAGACAAGGAAAAAGATATCCGGCAAACACCTATTCAGGTCTTTATTGCTGGGAGCAGCCATGATGGCTGCAGCGCTGAGCGGATGCATGACCAAAGAAAAGGTGGACGAGTTGATGTACGCACACAACCATCAAAAGATGGTGATGGTCATTTCCAGCGAAAGTGAGAATGGGGATGATGACGAGGATTGAAGCTGGCCACAGGCTCGCCGTCATCGAGCCCGGTAACAGGTGTAAACAGGTATAATTAGAGCTCGATTAGTATTGAAGATCGCGGCTGATGATCAGAGTTGATCACCGGCCAGGGGTTGTCTTGACTGGGTCCGTGGCGTTGACATAAACGGGGCCAATTGGGTATCCTTTTATCTTCACTGCTCTACAGTTGGCCTCCTTGTGTCTTCCATTCTGGAAGTAGTAAGCGGCTTTAATCGAGCGGTCTTTCTAAGCTATTTATTCTCAGGAGTTTGCATGGATACCCGTTTTCCAAGCGGGCAGGAAATTGCGCGCAAATGGTACGTGATTGACGGTACCGGGCTTACGTTAGGTCGACTGGCCTCACAAGTGGCGAGAATTCTGTCTGGCAAAGAGAGTGCGATCTACACGCCGTTTATTGATACCGGCGACCACGTGATTGTGATCAACGCGGAGAAAGTCCGTGTGACCGGCATGAAGGCGGACCAGAAGATGTATCGCCATTACACCGGCTTTCCCGGCGGACTGCGCGAAGAAGGTTTCCGTCACAAGTTCGAGCGTAAGCCGGAATCGATTGTCCAGGAAGCTATTCTGGGCATGCTGCCCAAGAACAAGCTGGGCAAAGCGATGGGCAAAAAGCTGAAAGTCTACAAAGGCGACAAGCATACGCACGAAGCACAGAAGCCGGAAGCATTGACTCTGGCTAGCCGTTAAAAAGCTGGCGACTGAGCGGCACAAGTTTAATGTCCTGAGGCTGAAGGCCCGGGACAGAAGTTAAAGAAGAGGAACATGGCTCAACTAGTTCAGTACTACGGCACCGGACGTCGCAAATCGAGCATTGCTCGTGTATTTTTGCGCCCGGGTAGCGGCAAGTTCACGGTGAATGATCGTGAGCTGGATCAATATTTTCTGACCGGTGCGCAGCGTGTGGAAGTGCGGCAGCCGCTGGTTGTGAGTGAAACGACCTCGACCTTTGACATTGTGGCCAACGTATGTGGCGGCGGTATCAACGGTCAGGCAGGCGCTTTGAAGATGGGCATTGCCCGCGCCCTGCTTGAGTTCAACATTGAATTGCGCAAGAAACTAAAAGCTGAAGGCTTTCTCTCCCGCGACGCCCGCTCCAAAGAGCGTAAGAAATACGGCCAAAAGGGCGCACGTAAACGCTTCCAGTTCAGTAAGAGGTAATGCAGACTGTGACCCGTTTAGTTGCTCTCAATCCGGGGTCCCCAACGCGCATCGCTTTTGTGCGTGGTGGGGTGGAGAAGGGCGCCCGTAAACGCTTCCAGTTCAGCAAGCGCTAATCGATCTTTCAGCAGGACGGTGTCCCCGTCCTGCTTTTCAACTTCATTTTGCTTCACCGTCCCGGGGTCCCGAGGATGGAACGGAGCGTTGCTCACCGGGACCAAAATCTTCCCTCCCGCACTGCCGGGAGCGGAGCAGGGAATAAATCCCGAGCGTGCGTTTTTGACGCGAAGGATGCAATTCAATAAGGAGGTATTTTGGCTAACATCACCATGAAGGAGTTGCTCGAAGCAGGCGTACACTTCGGGCACCAGACCAAGCGCTGGAATCCAAAGATGAAGGAATACATCTTCGGCGAGCGCAACGGGATTTACATCATCGACCTGCAGAAGACGCTCAAGATGTTCAAGGACGCGAGCAAGTTTGTGCAGGATTCGGCCGCTGAGGGCAAGACTGTCCTGTTTGTCGGCACCAAGCGCCAGGCCCAGGACGCCATTGCTGAAGAAGCTGGCCGCTGCGGCATGTACTACGTTAACAACCGCTGGCTGGGTGGATTGCTCACCAACTGGGTGACTGTCCAGAAATCAGTGAAGCGGCTAAAAGATCTAGACGAAATGGCTACAGACGGCCGCTATGAGCTGCTCCCCAAGAAAGAAGTCATCAAGCTGGAGCGCGAGCGCAAACATCTGCAAGCCAACCTGGCCGGCATTAAAAATATGCGCGGCCTGCCGGACATTGTTTTCGTCATCGACTCCAACAAGGAAGCCATTGCGGTGAAGGAAGCCCGCAAGCTTGGTATTCCTGTAGTCGCCGTGGTTGACACGAATTGCGATCCGACGGAAGTTGATTGGGTCATCCCCGGAAATGACGACGCACTGCGCGCCATCCGGCTGTTTGCATCCAAAGTTGCCGATTCGATTGCCGAAGGCGCACAGGCTGCAACAGACAAGGAAACTGCTGACGTGGCTGCTGCCATGGCGCAAGGTCAGGCAGCTTCTGCCGCTGCCCACACTCCGAACTCTGCCGATCTGATGGAAGAGGAAGAGTTGAATATGGAAGAAGTTCTGGGTGGCAAAGTCCGCAAGGGACCTGAAGCTGCGGAGCCCGCGCCGGAAGTTCCGGCAGATGTGGCGGCCAAAGCTAACTAGCTTTCGTCCGACGAGCAGGAAAGCTGCCCGTCAGCAAAGAACTTCATCTTTTCGTTTACTCGGCCCGCGCGGGGCAACAACCACGCGGGTCGTATGTTGTAAGGCCCTTTCAAACTGAAGGAATTTATTTTCATGAGCACTGAAACAACGAATATCTCTGCCGCACAGGTAAAAGAATTACGCGATCGCTGCGGCGCTCCCATGATGGATTGCAAGAAGGCCCTCACTGAGGCCAAGGGTGACTTGGAAGAAGCCATGGTTGTGCTGCGCAAACGCGGCATTGCCACCGCTGCCAAAAAAGCAACACGCATGACGACTGAAGGATCCGTGGCCAGCTACATTCACGCCGGCGGAAAAATTGGCGTGCTGGTGGAAGTGAATTGCGAAAGCGATTTTGTGGCACGCACCGATGACTTCAAAGACCTGATCAAAGACATTGCGATGCATATTGCCGCCGCGGACCCGAAGTTTGTCCGCAAGGAAGATGTCACGCCTGAAGCCTTCGAGAAGGAAAAAGAAATTTACCGCGCCCAGGCTGCGGCAACCGGCAAACCTGCTCCGGTGGTGGAAAAAATTGTAGAAGGCAAGATGGCAAAGTTCTACGAGGAAGTCTGTCTTCTGGACCAGCCTTTTGTTAAAGAACCGGGCATCAGCATTCACCAGTTGATTGCCAGCAAGGTTGGCAAGCTGGGCGAAAACATTTCCGTTCGTCGATTTGCCCGCTTCAAAGTCGGTGATGTGGGAGAAACCATCGCCATCAGCAATCCTGCTCAGGAAGAAAAAGCAGAATAATCCCAACCAGTTTTTTCTGGAGAGGCGGCGAAATCATTCGTCGCCTTTCGCTTTTTTGAGGACGAAATGCCATCAATGGCCGCAGGCCTGGGTGAACCAGAAGAAATACACTCCGCGACCGCACGGCTGCGTTATGTCGTTCATAGATGAAGCCATGAAAGTCGGCGCGATGGTTGAGCTGAACTGTCAAAGTGAGTTTACCGCACGCGCTGAAGAAGTCGTAAAGTTCGCTCTGGACATCGCAAAGCAGATCGCTGCAACCACCAACCTTGTTCTTGGAAGAGCTACTCTCCGCGAAGAGCAAGCATGGGGTCAACGCGAGCAGCTTTGCGAGCAGGCAGGTAGGCCGCTGCGAATCCACAGACAATCATCAGCAGCGTCACTTCGATCATCGTCGATAGGTCGTGTGGTTTCACTCCGTAAAGAAATTCTGCGAGCAGGCGGGAAGAGACGTAGGCCAGAGCAATTCCCGCCGCAGCGCCCGCTACGAGCAGGCGCAACGCGTGGCTGAGCAGCATCCGCATGATGTCACTTCGCTGAGCGCCAAGTGCAAGGCGGACCCCAAGCTCTCTGGTTCTCTGGCTCACCAGATAACTCAGCAAGCCGTAGAGTCCTGAAAGCGCAACCAAAAGCGCTGTTGCGGCAAACAACTCCAGCAACTGCGCAGCGAGTTTCTGGCTGCCAAGAGAGTCTTCCACGACCTGGTCCATTGTCTGAATTGTGCTTGCTTCCAGAGCTGGATTGAAGTCAGTGATTACACGGCGAAGTGCCGGGGTAAAAACGCGAGCGTCTCTGCTGGTGCGAATGGCTATCTCTGTGTGCGCCAGCAGAGTTGGCTGGTAGAAACCATCGGTGGGCAAAAGCTGTGGCGCGCAAAAATCAATTTCCGGCATCGGAGCCCTATCAATGGAGGTCTGATGAAAGTCTTCCATGATGCCTATGATCTTAACGGGACGATCCTTGCCAACGCGCAACTTGAACTTGTCAACGATGTCGCCATGTGGTGCATAGAGATTTGCGAAGGCTCGATTCACCACAGCCACCGCCTGCGGGCTCTGCGCGTCCTCTTCAGTGAAATAGCGTCCCTGATACATGCGAAACGCAAGGACCTTTTTAAGTTCGGGACCTGAAGCCATCAGCTTGGCGTTGAACTGGCCCGGAGGATCGGGGCTTTTGTCAGAGCCATCGCCATAAAAGCTGATGGTGGACTCAAAGCCCTTGCGCAAGGGTAGTTCTGTAGTGATGGCTGCTGCATCAACGTCTGGCATCTGCTGAATGCGTTGCAGCAGCGGTTCCAATATGGCTTTGGTTTTATCGAGACGGCTCATTTGATACTGCGGAAGCTTCGGTTCAAGCATCAGGACGTGTTCCGTCCGAAAACCAAGCGGCACTTTTCTCAGTTCGAACACTGTCCTCAGCAGCAGTCCGCAGGCAACCAGCAGTACCAGCGACAAGCCGACTTCGGCAATCACCATCGCGTGCTGCAACCGGTTCCTCCCGCGACTGGCTCCGGCCTGAGAGGAATCCTGTCTCAGTGCGTTTTCCAGAGGAGCCTTGGCGGAAAGAAATGCCGGTAACAGACCAAATAGAATTGCGCTCAGGATGCTGAGTCCCAGCAGCGCCAGCAAAACGTTTGGCGCAGGAGTCAAATCGAACGGAAGATCTAACTTTGCAGTAAGAGCTTTTTCAAAAACACGCAACGCAATCTGTGCGATCGCCAATCCAGAGATTGCACCTGCGATACTCAAGACGATGCTTTCCGTGAACAGCTGTCGCACGATCCTCCAGCGACTTGCGCCCAACGCGCCTCGAACGGCAATTTCACGCTGCCGCGCCATGCCGCGTGCAAGCATGAGGTTGGCAATGTTGACACACGCAATCAGCCAGATGACAGCTACCGCGGCCATCAAAGCCAGCAGGGCCGGACGTGCCTGCGCTACGAGCGTAAAACGGTAAGTGGTAAGGTCAACGCGCGATGGCGCCATCTCACCCTGGAAACCTTTTGTGTATAGAGTCGCAAGTCGTTGTTGAATGCCGGATAGTTCAACTCTTGCGGTTGCCGTAGTTACGCCAGGACGCAGGCGCGCAATCACCTGGAAGGAGCCTGCGGTTAAATCGCGCACCTGGTCCTTTGACGTAATCTCCGCGGGCCTCCAGATTTGAGGCAGCTTTTCATTGGAAGGAAACGCAAACCGCGGAGGCATAACACCGATGACTGTATGTGGAACTTCATCCAGCTTGATCTGCTTGCCCAGAATCTGCTGATCACCGTTCAGCAGGTTGCGCCAAACGGCATAACTGAGTATTGCGACCTTTGTGTTTCCAGGCACCTGTTCTTCTGGAACAAAGTCGCGCCCCATGAAGGGGTGAACGCCGAGCACCGAGAACAGGTTCGCGCTCACCGTCGGTGAAGGCAGGCTCTGGCGCGCGTTTAACGTCTCAAGAAACGCCTCTGATTGGTCATAATATCCAATTGACGCCAGGGTGGTAGATTGAGCCTGCCATTCCTGAATGTCGGGATAAATAGTCCATAGCGCCATGCCCTCTGCGTTGTAAACGGACACGCTGGTCAACTCAGAAGGTTTCTTGAAAGGAAGCTGCCGCAGCAGTGTGGCGTCGATCAGCGAAAACATCGCGGCGTTCGCGCCGATTCCCAGCGCCAACACCACCAGCGCTGTGAGGGTAAACGCGGGTGTTCGCCGCAATTGACGGAAGGAATAACGAATGTCACCCAGCAGGTCGTCGAATGGTCGCAAGCCGAGTGATTCGCGGCAATTTTCCTTCTGCGCGGCGATGGGGCCAAGCTCAATGCGAGCCCGCCGAGCTGCGTCTTCCGGTTGTATTCCTTGGCGCACCAGATCAGCGGCGTAACTCTCGATATGAAGCTGAAGTTCTGCTTCCATCTCAACATCGTGAGCAGAACGATGCGCCACTGCTCTCCACCAGGAACGCATTCTGGAATAAGCGCTCATGCTCCCTCCGGCTTGCGTTTCAGGATGCCCGCCATCACCCCAGCCATGCGGTTCCAGTTGGCCGTCTCTGACTGCAATTTTTTTCGCCCCGGCGCGGTTAGCCGGTAAAACTTGGCCTTGCGATTGTTCTCGGATTCGCCCCACTCGCTGGCAATCAGCCCCTGATGTTCCAGGCGATACAGAGCCGGGTAAAGCGAGCCTTGCTGTATTTCCAGCTGATTATCGGATATCTGTTGAATACGCAGCAGTACGCCATAACCGTGCAACGGCCCAAGAGAAACAGCCTTGAGGATTAACATGTCCAGCGTCCCTTGCAGCAATTCAAGCTGATCACTCACGGCCTTCTCCTAGATCGACTAGGAGAATAGCGCGGCCTCTCCTAGATTGTCAAGGAGAGAGCCGGAGGATACATCTTAACGCGAGGTTTTGAGATTTTGAGATTGCCTGGAGCTTGTATCCGTGACGCTAACGTTGGTCTACGAAATAAAGAAAACTGACTCATAAATACGCAGCACTCCAGAAGCCACCTGGACAAGGATCGCCACAAGGAACATTGCAAGGGCGTCACCTACAGGGTGAACATCACGACGATCATCATGACAAGATCACTACCACGATCATGATCACCGCGAGTCTTGTCTGAAGCCGAAAAACTCAAAAGGGCGGGCGCGTTGCGCCCTTATTCCTGCATGTCCGAAACAACTTACTCGAACTGCTTCCTGAAACTATCCACCTGCTGCCTCAGATCAGCCACTTCCCTGCGCAAGTCCGCCACTTCGGATTCCAAAGCCGCAAAACGCTCATCTTCTCCGCTTATGGCTGACCGGCTCTCGGTTTCTGGCTCTGTACCGCCCTCAAACCCCGCCACATCGCCTGAAAGCAGATGCGCATAACGCGCCTCTTTGGTTCCGGGCTGTCGCGGCAGCATCTTCACGAAAGGCGGTTCGCGCTGCATCAACTTTTGTAAGACCGCCTGCACGTCAGAGAGTTCCTCAAAGCGATGCAGACGTTCACTGCGTCCGCGGAGTTCTCCAGGGGTTTGCGGACCGCGGAGCAGAAGCACATCCATCACGGCGTTTTCGGCCCGTGTGAAGTTGAATACTTCCTGGCTGCGATGTTCGTACTTGGTTACGCGACTGTCAGCGCCTCTCGCTGGACCGGCCAGACGTTTTTCCTGTAAGGAATACAGCGCGTCGCGGACCGTGTTTTCATTTATCGTCATTACCGGATCGCGATTGTTCTTCTGGTTACAGGCATTCACCAGCGCATTCAGAGACATGGGATAGTAATCCGGCGTGGTGATGTCTTTTTCTATCAGCGCCCCAAGAACGCGGGCCTCCACTGGCGTAAGAAAAATATCCATCCGCTTTAGTCTACCCAATCCGCAATGAAGATATTGGTCTCGCGCGGCTGCTTGCCGTTTCGGTTGGACGCCCATACCAGCTTCTTGCCGTCTGAGCTGAACATGGGAAAGGAATCGAAATCAGGATAGTAAGTGACCCGTTCCTGGTTGGTTCCATCTACGTTGATGATGAACAGGTCAAAGCCGCGCGCACTCTTCGTGTCAGCCAGGTTGGAGGCAAAGATGATTCGCTTTCCATCAGGTGTGAAATAGGGCGCAAAGTTGGCTGCGCCGTTGTGCGTGACCTGACGCTTGTTACTGCCGTCCGCATCCATCACCCAGATTTCCAGATTACCCGGCTTGATCTTTCCTTCAGCCAGAAGCTTTTTGTACTCGGCTATCGCTTCCGCTGTCTTGGGATGTTCCGCGCGATAGGCGATCTTTTTTCCGTCATAGGACCAGAACGGCCCGCCGTCATAGCCAAGCTCGTGGGTTAACTGCTTCACGTGGCTGCCATCGGCGTTCATCACGTAGATGTCGAGGTCGCCGTTGCGCATGGACGTGAAAGCAATCTTCTTCCCGTCGCGCGTAATCGTAGCTTCAGCATCATAGCCGGGTGTCTTGGTCAACTGCTTCAGATCAGTGCCGTCAGGCTTCGCCGTATAAATATCGTAGCTGTCATACACAGGCCACACGTAGCCTTTGGAGTAATCCGGTTTCGGCGGGCATTCCGGACTCACAGCATGCGTGGAAGAAAACAGGATGCGATCACCTGATGGAAAAAAATAACTGCATGTAGTGCGGCCTTTACCTGTGCTTACCAGTTTCGGTGTGGCGGGCTTACCGTCTGGAGTATTCACTGGAATGGTATAGATCTGGTCGCAGGGAACGCCATCGCCCTGATGCTGAAAGATCAGGTATTTGTCGTCCGCAGACCAATACGCCTCGGCGTTCTGTCCGCCAAATGTGAGTTGGCGAATGTTGCGCAGGTGCTTTTCTTCCGGAAAGGGCGCTTTTTCGCCTGGCTTAACTTCCGCGGCAGGCTGCTGCGCGTTTGTAGCGAGTGAAAATGCGGTGACAGCCAGAATGGCAAAGCAGAAAGTGAGCAGAGTTGCTGCATCAAATCGCGGGTATATTTTGTACATAAATTGATTTTCTAACGCGCAGCAAATTCTACAAGTGAACTACATCACAAGCCAGTACCGCGGAATGTGCCGTCGTGCGCAGTCAATCGGGTCTTATTAAACGCATAGGATTGCCGCCCTTCCAGGAAGATCCCAGGTTGAAAGATCACCCGATTCGCCGATCACCCAATCAAGAGATTTCAACCTGAGCCTAAGTTGCCGGTGCGCCTCCGTCAATTCAGCCGCATCCATTGTGACGGCAGAAAAATATTTCGCTCACCCTTTTTCTGTTGACACGTCTTACCTAGGTATAGACAATCTAGGCCTTGAACCTCTATGGCTAAACACGAAATGATTCCCGGCACTCTCGGCATGCTCATCCTGCGGGTCTTGCAACCCGGAGCGATGCATGGCTATGCCATCGCCCAGCGCATTCACTCCCTTTCCAATGACATGTTGCAGGTGGAAGAAGGCTCGCTTTATCCCGCCCTGCAACGCATATTGATCAAGGGATGGGTGCAATCAGAATGGGGTGTCTCTGAAACCAATCGCAAGGTGCGGTTGTACAAACTCACGGCCGCCGGCCGTAAACAGTTGCAGGCAGAGATGAATGACTTTGACCGGGCTCTTCAAGGGATCCAGGCCGTTTTGTCCAGGGCATAGGAGGACACCATGCTGGAGCTATTCCGCCGTTTCTATTTCTTCATCAACCGCCGCCGTCTCGATCAGGAGTTGGCCAATGATATGGCCGTGCATCGTGAGATGCTGGGCGATGAAGCGCGCACCAGTTTCGGCAATCCCACCTCGTTGCGTGAGCAATCCCGTGAAACCTGGGGATGGGGATGGCTGGAGCGCTTCACACAGGACGTGCGTTACGGTGTCCGCATCTTGAAGAACAATCCCGCGTTTACACTGGTGGCGATTCTGGCTCTCGGGCTCGGTATCGGTGCCAACACGGCGCTATTCAGCATGGTTTACGGAATATTGCTGAAGCCTTTGCCTTACGCGCAGGGTAACCAGCTTATGGTCCTGCGGCAGACCATCGCAAAGACCGATGACGGCATGGGATTCTCCGCCAAGGACATTGAGGATTACCGCAAGCAGACACGTGCTTTCTCCCTGCTGGAGGAATATCACGGAATGGGGTTCATCCTGTTGGATGGCCAGGAACCAACGCGGGTCACCACCGGTGTTGTTTCCGCGCATTACTTTGACATGTTGGGAATCAAGCCCTACCTGGGACGCCTTTTTAATGAGGCGGATGAAACCAAAGAATCCGACGCTGTGCTGGTTCTCAGTTATCCCTACTGGAAAGAGCACTACGGTGGAGACATCAACATTGTGGGCCGTCACTTCCGTATGAATGACAAGGTCCATACCGTGATTGGCGTGTTGCCACCTGTTCCCCAGTACCCCCGCGAGAATGACGTTTATATGACCACTGTGGCTTGCCCTTCACGCTCTTCTCCGATGATGGTCGAGGAGCGCGACCATCGCATGGTAGCGCTGTTTGGCAGGCTGAAACCAGGTGAGACGCAGCAATCTGGCACGGCAGACATGTCGCTGATCACCGCGCGTTTGCAAAAACGATATCCGGAAAGTTATCCACCGCAGGGATCAACCGTATCCCTGAAAAGCCTGCATGCGGGCCTCACACAGGACGTGCGTCCAGCCCTGCTGATTCTATTGGGAACAGCCAGTCTGGTATTACTGATCGCGTGTGCGAACGTCGCCAACCTCGCGTTGGCCCGCATGATGCGTCGTGAGCAGGAACTGGCCGTGCGCGCCGCGTTGGGCGCCAGCCGCGGACGCCTGGTTCGCCAGCTTCTTACGGAAAGCACCCTGTTGAGCCTGGCCGGTGGACTGCTCGGGCTGTTTCTGGCCTCCCAATGCCTGCATCTGCTGGTTAGTTTTGCCCAGCGCTTTACCACTCGCGCCGCGGAAGTCAGCATCAGTTTACCGGTCTTGCTTTTTACGCTGGGGCTTTCCGTGATAACTGGCATCGTCTTTGGCGCGGCACCTGCTTTTTCACCGCGCATCAACCTGATCTCGGCGCTTAAGGACGGTAGCAATTCCGCCACCACGAAGACTGACGGAAATCGTTTGCGCAACCTGCTGGCTGTTGGACAAGTCGCCCTCAGTTTTATGCTTCTGATCGGAGCCGGTCTGATGATCCGCAGCTTCATTAAACTCCAGCAGGTCGATGCGGGCTACAACGGCGATCATGTTCTCACCGCCAATATCCCGTTGAATTTTTCCAAATACACAAAGAATCAGGACAACCTGAATTTCTTTGATCGCCTTAAACAGAATCTTGAAAGCTCCCCCGGAATTCAAGCCGTGGCTTTCAATAGCGGCGCGCCTCTTGCGCCTGGCTCACCAATGCGTCAGGAGTTTGATGTGGAAGGCAGACCTGCTGACAATCTATCCCGGCTGGTGACCAGCTTTGAGGTGGCAACTCCCGGCACGTTCCAGTTGCTGGGCGTTCCCGTGGTCGCCGGACGTGCATTCACCACCGAAGACAAGGAGCATGCCCCGCAGGTGGCTATCCTAAGCCGCGGGGCGGCCCAGCATTACTTTGGCGGTGAAACTCCGTTGAATAAACGGATTACGCCAGACAAGGGTAAGACTTGGATCACCATCGTGGGCGTGGTTGGTGATGTAAAGCAGTACGGTCTGGATCGCGATCCTGTAGATACAACGTATGTGCCGGCGGCGCAGTTCGCGATGGGAAATACCATCCTTATTAAAACCGCAGACGATCCCATGAACCATGCGGGACAGTTGCGCAAAGCTGTTTTCGCCATTGATAAAGACCAGCCAGTCACTGACATCAAGTCCCTGGACGAACTGCGTGGTGACAGCCTGGCCGGCACACGCATCACCAGCATTCTGTTGGCTCTGTTTGCAGCGCTGGCGCTGATCATTGCTGCCACTGGATTAAGCGGCGTGACTGCTTTGCTGGTAAGCCAGCGTACACGTGAAATCGGCATTCGTCTGGCGCTGGGTGCGCAACGCGGTGAAGTTCTGGCCATGGTGGTCAGGCAAAGCATGCGCGTCATCCTCATCGGACTGGGGGTTGGAGTTGCGGGTGCGTTACTCACATCACGATTGCTGACCAGTTTGTTGTTTAAAACACCCGCAACTGATCCGCTGACCTTCGTAGGTGTGGCGCTGGTTTTACTCACGGTGGCCATGGCCGCGAGTTATCTGCCGGCGCGCCGCGTGACCCGCGTAAATCCGATGATTGCCCTGCGGTCAGAATAGCCAGAATCGAGAACAAACGATGGGTGAACTTTTTCGGCGCATCTACTATCTGCTCAACCGGAGCCGCCTTGAAGGTGAGCTCCGCAATGACATGGAAGTCCACCGAGAAATGCTGGGCGACAACCGCAAGAGCTTTGGCAACGCCGCGCTCATGCTGGAAGAATCGCATAACGCCTGGGAATGGGGTTGGATGGACCGCACTTTCCAGGATGTCCGCTTTGGCTTGCGGATGCTGCGTAAATCGCGGGCTATGTCTCTCACCGCGATTGCAGTCCTTGCCCTGGGAATCGGAGTCAACGTAACCGCCTTCAACATTGTTGACGTCATGTTCTTCAAGCCGCTCCCTGTCCGCGATCCGCAGGCCATTGCAAGGTTCACCACGCATTTTCCCGGGGGCTCATCCACGGAAGTGGCATATCCCGCCGTGACATTTTATGGCGAGAACAGCACTGCCCTCAGCGCTGTTCTTTCCCAGACCAGCAGCAACATGACGTTCACCCAGGAAACCAGCCAGAACATTCACGCTGGCCTGGTGAGCGCAAACTATTTTCGCGAACTGGGAACGTCCGCAGGTTACGGACGTCTGTTTGACGCGAGGACTGACACAGTGGCGGATGCTCCACCTGTGGCTGTGCTTGGCTATCGATTCTGGCAGCGGCAATACGGCGGCGACAACTCGGTCATTGGTAGTACGATTCGCCTCAACAATCATCCCGCGACGGTGATCGGCGTTTTGCCTGTTGATTTCGTCGGCCTCGATCCCGAACATAGCGAACTTGACGAAGTCTGGCTGCCGATCGAGAAGATTCCCTATTTTGTCACTGAAACCGCTCTGCTTACCAGCTTTGATGCCAGCAAGTCAGGCGTTCACATGTGGGGTAGAGTGAAGCCGGAGATCAGCTTCAAGGCCGCAGAAGCATCATTGCAGCCTCTGTCTGAAGAGCTTGTCCGCCGGCACCCCGATGATCTCCAGAAAGGTGAAAGACTATTGGCGGCGCCGGGTGGCTACGCCGTTCATCTGGATCCTGCCGACTCCTCGATGCTGCCGCTCTTTGGCATCTTTGCTGCTCTCGTCCTGCTGGTGCTGGCTGCTGCTTGTGGCAATCTTGGCAATCTGGTGCTCAGCCGTGTATTGTCCCGCGAACGCGAAATCCTGATTCGTCTCTCCCTCGGTGCTGGCCGTAGCCGTATCATCCGCCAGTTGATGACGGAAAGCCTTCTGCTCGCCCTGCTGGGCGCGATGGCAGGCTTGTTTCTGAGCGCGCTGATTTCCCGTCCACTAGTGATCTGGCTCGGCGGCCCGGGCATCCTGCCGATGAGTCCGGACTGGCGCACTACTGTCTTTGCCTTCGCCGTCGGGGTTCTTGCCTGCGTGATGTTCGGTTTGCCATCCGCCCGGCAGGCCCTGCGCCCTTCACACAGGACGTCTCGTCTACGCACCATCTTCATGACCTCGCAATTCGCCGCGAGTTGCGTCCTGCTGATTGTCTCCGGATTACTACTGCGCGCGCTTCATCGCGCCATCGCTTTCGATCCCGGATTCGACTACGCACATACCCTCACCATCAACCCTCACCTTGATGCCCATGCATACACGCCGGAACGGGCTGGCTCTTATCTCAACGAGATGCGAGCGCGATTGGCGAAGATTCCTGGAGTAGAGGCGGTTGCGGTCGTGAACCATCCACCACTCGGCAACAGCATGACGGTGGGCCCGGTCCACGGTGCTGTCACTTTCAAGGGATATTACTTTGAAACGACGCCCGGCTATCTTGCCACGCTTTCAATTCCATTTCTGAAGGGCCGCGATTTTCACGAGGATGATCAGGACGTGGCCATTGTGAGCGAATCGTTTGCGCAGAACCTCTGGCCGGGCAAGGACCCTCTTACTCAGGAATACCCGTACGCGGGGAAAAAGATGAGGATCATCGGGGTCGTGCGCAATGCCCGTACTCTTGCTCTGGCCAACACGAATGCTGCAGAAATGTACATTCCCCTGCACAAAAATAATCTGGTGGAGGGCGTGTTTGTGGTCAGGACTTCTGCTTCTCCGCAGCAGATGATCGCAACCCTCACCGATCTCGCTCGCTCTGCCGATCCTGCACTGAGCCCGGACGCTACTCCGCTTGCCACTGCGTTCCGTGAGAAACGTGGCAATACCGAGCGCATGGCCGTGATTGTCTCATTCATGGGCTCTCTGGCCCTGGTGCTGGCTGTTGTCGGACTCTATGGCGTTGTCGCGTACAACGTGGTGCAGCGTACGCGCGAAATCGGTATCCGTGTGGCGCTGGGCGCAGCGCCCAAAGATCTAATCCGCATTCTGCTAGCCGGGTGGATCCGGCCGTTGGGCGGCGCCGCGGCGCTAGGATTTTTGCTGGCAGCGGCCCTTTCACTGGTTCTGCGCAGCGAACTTTACGGCATCAGCAACTTTGATCCGTTCAGCTATCTGGGCGCGTTGCTATTGCTCGGTGTCACCGCTGGCTTGGCCGCGTTTATTCCCGCGCGGCGTGCGCTGAGAGTAGATCCCATGGTGGCCTTGCGATGCGAATAAGAATGGCGGCCCTGGTTCCACAACAAGCACGGGCAGCCAGCTAGTTTAGATCCAGCTGGAGAAATACGTATTCCCGCGTGATTTGCAGTGACTTGGTTGCCCGTCGCGCGATGGGAATGTTTTCCTTGATACAAAACATCATGAGAGCTGCGGCCACTTCACTTTCGGTGAATTCCACATCTTCACTCGGCAGTTGTGAGTTTGTGGGCAAGGAGATTTGTTCTCCCTTTACCACGATCGTTCCATGGTCAGGCAACAATCTTCCGGTCTGGTAACAGTAATCTCGCATTGCGACTCTAACCTCGTCGCTGCTGAACTGAAGGGAACGAGATTCGGTTGGCATGTGCCTACGTTTTCCTTTGAGAAAGCCCGAGGAAGAATACCATAATTCATCCGCTACAACGCTCAATGGGGCTTCCGCCTTATGCTGCACGGTGGCTCCGTTCTCTGCTATATACTGGTCGCTGATGCTTGCTTTCAAACGAATCCTGCTGAAGATCTCCGGTGAGGCACTTGCCGGTGACAAAGGTTTTGGCGTCGACACCAGCACCATGCATTCCATTGCCGGGGAGATCAAGGAAGTTCACGACCTCGGAGTGGAAATTGCCCTGGTGGTGGGCGGCGGAAACTTCTTCCGCGGCGTGGCCGAGCAGGCTCGCGATATGGATCGCGTCTCAGCTGATCACATGGGTATGCTGGCCACCGTGATCAACGCGCTTGCGCTCCAGGATGCGCTGGAAAAGCAGAGTGTATTTACCCGCGTGATGTCCGCGCTGGAAATGAACCAGGTGGCTGAGCCTTTTATACGTCGCCGGGCGCTGCGGCACATGGAAAAAGGCCGCGTTGTGATTTTTGGCGGCGGGACCGGCAACCCCTACTTCTCAACAGACACCGCCGCTTCCCTTCGGGCCATGGAAATCAAAGCAGACGTGATCATGAAAGCCACCAAGGTTGACGGCATCTATGACGCCGATCCAAAACTCGTCAGCGACGCCATCAAGTTTGAGACCATCACTTACCTTGACGTCCTTAAGCGCGGCCTGCGCGTCATGGACGCTACCGCCATCTCTCTCTGCCAGGAAAACAACCTGCCCATTGTGATTTTCAATTTGAACAAGCATGGGAACATCAAGCGGGTAGTGCAGGGTGAGAAGGTGGGATCGCTGGTTTCAGCGTAGCTCGGAGAAAAACTAGATCATTCTTCCGATAATCCTGAGAAAAAGTGCCATCAAAAGAAGGACAAATCCCGCCACGAACAGGCGTGCCATCCAGCTTCGGCTCTGGCCCTTGGCAACCAGCGAGACGAAGAACGCCCCGAACCACAGAAACAGCGCAAGTTTGATGATCATTGAACGCGATTATATAACGGTGTGGTCAGAGTTATTGGGGGAGTTTGGTCCAGGTTTTGCCGCCATCCACGCTTGACCATGCTTGTGACGGAGCGGTGACCACGCGGACATTCAAACCGGAGTTTTCAATACTGACCACATTGCCTGCATTGGCATCACCCAGCGAAACCTTTTCCCAGGTGGTACCGGCATCGGAGGAGTGGACAAGTTGCCCGTGATTCCCTCCAGCCCAGATATCTGAGCCAGCGGCATGGACTGCGGAAAATTCCGTGCCGTCTGTGGCCGAATACGCCGGGATCCAGATGGCCGCATCCGCGGACCGGAGAATCTTGCCTTGCGATACTTTCCAGCGATAAATGGAGGCTGCCGACAGCAGTGACCGTCGCGACGCGCCAAACCCGCGAGAGGTAAACGCTGGCGAACTGGCAAGGTTGGAGTGGTCGTCTGCGTCCGAAGTGTTGTTCGCCGCCAGCATCTCGCCCTTATGGATCGCGACGCCTCTATCGAACATGGCAAATCCGCGCACATTGCCCGCTTGAATCGAAGGCTCAACGCGCTTGATGGGACGTTTCCCGACTTCAATGATTTTGCTGAGAAGCCCAACATGTTCAGGCGCCTGGGGCGTAAAGGTCAACGTGCCCTGGGAAGCGCTTGGCTGCGCTTCAGGTGCGACCAGATAGGCATTGGTCGGCTGCTGCCAGTTACCGGAGAGCAGCGAGTTCTGGCGTCCGTAAGCCACTCCATTGCTGGATACAGCCGACGCTGAAGCTAAATCAGTTTGTGCGGGGGTCAATGTAACAGTCTCTTTTGCGTCCTTGGGAAAGCGCTGGCCGTTGAGGTAATTCTGGCTTGCCGGAGCGGTCGCCAGCACGGGCGCCGCAGCCGTAACCTCAACCCGGTCAATAGCTTGAGTGCCTGCGCTTGCCAAAGTTGCAGGACTCTGTTCCTGTGCAACGCGGCTTTGGACCCCGGGAGCTGCGGTTTTCTGGGCCACTACGCCAGCGTTGGCGAAAACGGCTGGCGATCGTGTCGGGACGTTCGCAGCAGGCCCGGAAGTAGGCTCAGGGGCAGAAGCACGCAGGGATGAAGATGAATCAGATCTCTGCCTATCGACGGCCGAAGTTGCTGGCTTGGGTTCTGGCTGCACTGCCTGTGAAGACGATGTCTGATCGATAATCGCCGGAACAGCGGCAGTTTCTCCCGCATTGGCCGCTTTGGGAGGCTGAACTCTGCTGAGTTGGTCGGTGGCCGCAGGCGGAACGAACGGCTGGTTCTTCTGCGGAATCTCCATGATCAACGTAATAGCTGCCGCCATGGCGGCGATGGAACCAATCAGGCCAAATTTCGGAGTCAGGAACCAGCGCCGCCGCTCTGGAGCAGGCGAGGCGACCTCTGGAAGCACCGTCTCAGGTCCGGCAACCACGGTGTTTTCCGGCAATGCCAAAAAGACTATTTCGCGGCAATCACCGCACATGGCAATGTGAGCCAATACCAGCTTGCGTTCCGCGGCAGGCAAAAGCTGTTCAACGTATGCCGTGAGCATGTCGGCATCGGGGTGCTCGGGACTGGGGGCTTCCCCGGCTTGCATACGCTGGCGCAATAAGCTGGATAATTCAGGCATAACTTAACGAGAACCCTTATCTGGTTGGAACGCCGCAGGACGATTTTCTTGCAGCTTTTTGGTTACATCCACCTGTAAATATCGTACATCCGACTCCAGGGCCTCTTCCGCCTGGCTACGGTTCATTCCCCGGGCCACCAGGCCCGATAAAATCTGTTTTCGCACCACTTTCAGCAGCTTTTCCAGCCGCCTGCTGATGGTGGATTCATGCACGCCAAGGACCTTTCCAATTTCCGTAAGTGTGCGGTCGTCCAGGTAATAAGAGGCCAGGACCAGACGATCATCAGGGGCCAACTGGCTAAGTGCCTCATCCACCGCGTCTCCCAGACGTTTGTCCAGCGGAGTGGTGGGAGCCGGACTGGCTGCGGAGAACTGTACGCCCTCTTCTTCCTGCTCATCCAGGCTGATCAGTTTTTTCTGTTTTCTGTAACGATTTACAAATTCCTGCAGAATCACCGTACGGAGCCAGCCTTCCAGTGATCCGCGGCCCATATAAAAATTGAGCCTTGAGACGCGGTGCCCATCACGTTCCGATGTGCCAAACAGGTCCCCGTAGATAGAATCGGCCAGTTCGCGTCCGCTTGCATCTTCCTTGGTCACGCCGCGTGCTATGTCGTATAGCTTTTCCCGATACCGGGTAAGAAAAACCTCCCACGCGTATTCGTGGCCATTGGCGCAGCCGCGGGAAAGCACCAGTTCTTCCAGTTTCAGTTCGCGCCAGAAACGGATCTTCTGCTGGTCAGTAGCATCTGGAACGTACTTGGAAGATACCTGATCGAGGACGGCTTCAAACTCGTCATACTCCAGGCCGTACTTATGCGCCCCGCTCTTGTCAAAGAGATCGCGGATAGCCAGTGCTATCGATTCCACGGGACTCGGCCCAGAACTCATCGTTTATGGATAGTACCAATTTTACCTGCAAGAAGGCGGGCTTTTTACATTCCTTCCTTGAAAAGTAGGGGGCCTCATGCAATTGGAGGTTTCAAATGAGAAACTTGCTGGTTTGGGGAACTTTAGTAACACTCGCATTTTTACCTTTCACCGCTACACCAACCAAGACACTCGCCGGTCCGTCTTCCTCGGCATCCAGTGACTACAAACTTCTTGCTCCCATCTCCCACGGCGATCTCACCATCTTTCCCGTGGTATCCAATAAATCCTATGACACTGCGCAATTTCTTACGTTAGATGAAGGTATTCGCTCCGGAGAAGTCCAGGTTATGGAGCGGGGAAACATGGGTAGTATGATTCGCCATCTCCCGCCGGGACGCACCTACGTGGACTCCGCGCAAGTCAATCAACTGGTGCTGGTTAACAGTTCAAAACGTCCGCTGATTCTGCTTGCCGGTGAAGTGGTTACCGGTGGCAAACAGGATCGCGTTGTCGGCAAAGACAGGATCGTTCCCGCCGAAAGCGATCCGGTTGACCTTGCCGTGTTCTGCGTGGAACACGGTCGTTGGGTCGGAACAAACGGCAAATTTGATACGCACGCATCCGTAATGGCCCAGCCGAGCGTACGTTTTAAAGCAATGGCCGACGCCGACCAGAGTAAAGTCTGGGAAGCCGTAGGCAGCGCAAACAAGAATATGTCCGCGAGAATCGCAGCATCGCCGCTCAACAACGGCAATCCGATTGGCGGAACATCCGCTGGACTCCCGAGACCGTCAGCGACTCCGCCTGCGGTCTTTGCCTTACGCGAACTGGAAACCACATCGTCATACGCAAAGGTAATCGAGAATGGCGCCGTGAAACAGGAGATGCAGGCGATCACAGAGCCTATGCAGAAATCGTTTGAGAGTGTGATCAAACAATTGCGGAACCAGAATGCGGTTGGCGTCGTAGTTGCCATCAAAGGTCGCGTGGTGTGGGCTGATATCTTTGCCAGCAATGCATTGCTGAGCAAATACTGGCCCAAGCTGCTGCAATCCTATGCCGCAGAAACGCTCACGGTTGCGGGAACGCCGGGTGAGGTCAGCATAAAAGACGCCCAGAGTTTCCTGGATCGCTGGGATGCACGCCATGAAACCGTGGACAGCGAACCCGGACTTTATCGCCAGCGAGAACTCTTTGGCGATCGCTTCCGAGCTTTTGAACTGACGTCATTGCTGGCAAAGAGCGAATTTGACATTCATTTAAGCAAGATGGCGGAATAAGACGTGCTTTGATGCAGTTGTATAGGCAACCGTAAAGAACCATTTGGATCTTAAAGTTCTAATGCTTATGTGCGGATTGGTTCCGGCGTGTAAGTGACTGAGACGGCGTATATTACTTTGGTTCCGTTACCACCGTCGGCGTACTCTGAAATTAATCTGCAACATAGGCGATAGTTTAAGTGTCTAATGTGACAAGTGGGTATAAGGGTCGGAGGTGACCTGATGGGAGAAAAATTCTCAGTTGCTGAAGTGGCGGCGCTTCGGAATGAACTCCTGACCGGAGGTCTTGATTCATTTCAAACAGCGGAATTATTGAAAATGTTCCTGGCCGGACGCGGATACGGTGTTTCTCAGCAGTCCGCCCTTGATGCGGTAGGACGCATTGATGGCACACATTGTGACGTTGAAATCCTGCACCAGGAACTGGAAAGTCTTGCGTTAGTGATGTAACCGCATCATTGCGGAAGCAGTAAGAGCGGAAATTTTGAGCCGGGCCAACCAGCCCGGCTTTTCTGTTTCTGGCGGCTACTCGTAATGCAGGGCTTCCACCGGATCAAGCTGCGCGGCGCGCGTGGCAGGTACTGTCCCAAAAATTACGCCCACCAGTATGGCTACAAAGATGGCGATGATCGCCGACAGCCCGCTGATCGGGATTCGATATTCGGTGAGAAAACGGACTGAGAACGGTACCGCCAGCCCAAGTATTGTCCCCACCATCCCGCCTGACACCGAAATCAAAACTGCCTCGGCAAGAAACTGAAGCCTGATCTCGCGGCTGGTGGCTCCAATGGCTTTACGAATGCCAATCTCACGGATACGTGTGCGAACATTCGCCAGCATGATGTTCATAATGCCCACTCCACTCACGATCAGCACCAGAAGAGAAATTCCAAGAAGCATGATGCTTAGACCATTGGCAGCGCGTGACGCAACCTGAAGCAATTGCGCGAGGTTCTCCACACGATAAACCGACTGCGGCTTGTGTCGCGATTGCAGAATCTGCTGAATAGTTTCCGTGGCATGAGGTACATCACCCGCGTCGGATACGGAAAAGAAAAGCTGCTTCACAGAGTCATTGCCCGTGAAATACCGGGCCACGTTGTAAGGAATGAGTACCGTGTCGCCGGCGATTTCAGATTGTCCGAAAGTTTCCACTCGTTCACGAAAAGTCCCAATGATCACAAACGGCAAGCCTTTGATTTTGATGTGCTGGTCTTTGGCCGCATCCTGGCCGCCGTAAATTCTTTGCGCAAATTGTTGAGTCACCACAGCCACGTGCGCCCGGGCCATGGAATCTTCTTCATCAAAGAACCGGCCGGCAAGAACTTCCAGATTGCGCACCGTGGAATATTGTTGAGAGACGCCCAGCACCAGGATGTCACGCTCTTTTCCGCCACCCACGCCAATGCGGTCGTGAATCTCCGCCATGGGTGAAGCCGCCTGAATCCCAGGAACTTCCTGCTGCACTGCGTGCATGTCATCAATGGTAAGAAAATCACTGCCGCCGTTCTGGGCACCGTTGCTTCCGGCTTCATAGTAGGCATAAATGAGGTTGGCTCCGATGGCCTGGATCTGGTTCATCACATATTGCTTGCCCGTGAGTCCAATGGTGACAACGATGATCAGTGATGCGGTGCCGATGACCATGCCTAATGCAGTCAATAGAAAGCGGGCCTTGGCGGTACGAAAAGAATCAAACGCTATGCTCACAATTTCTGAGAACAGCATCGTGTTCCGGGCGGTCTCTACCAACGGACGCTTAGGCATGCTCTGATTTTACGCGGGCTGGAGGAACCAGGTACAGCTCAGGCGGTCTTACGATCGTCACGCTTCGCCAATTGCACAACGCCGGCCTGCAGCTTGAGGGTAAAGTCTTTGGCGCAGTTCATGCACAGCCAGAAATGTTCGATCCTCTTCGCAGATGTGGGAAATCCGAAGAAACGTCCACCATCCATCCGCATGAGAAGCCTGGAGCAGCCTGGATTTGCACACTTTGAAATCATCAGTTTTTTCGGTACTAGGGTAATAACCCGTGACGGTTCGATGCTGCGTTCCCCTGATAGGGCTGCCTACCAATAAACCGATTATTCGAGTCTTAGTCGCGGTGTGTTATTCCAGAGCTCAATAGAGGAAAATTTTCAGCATCGATCAAGGTTGCCTCGCCTTTTCAAGCACTTAGATTGGCCGACCGTTTGCCTTTACACAGATTGTACTTCCTGAAAGCCGCCGTGAAGGAGGTTCGTGAAGGAGTTCCTTGAATGGCCGAAAGTAAAGTGATTCCCATGGGCAAGAAACTGGAACAACTTGAGAGCGGAGATACCGTGCGGATCTCTGGCCTGTATATCTCGACTCACAGAAGGTGCGCGAACGCCGATGTATGGATCCGACGCGACCACCAGCTGCCGGTGTGCGCCGATTGTGGCAAAAGTGCGACCTTCAGCCTGTTTACCGAGATAAAGCATATAGCGGAAGATCCGGATTTCCGATGATCAGACTTCCGATGCTCCGGATTGGTTTACAGTGCTTTCGGACCGGGAAATTAATGGCTCGGATGTAACCACTGAAGGAATAAAGAGGGTGAACCTGGTTCCCTGATCCGGCGGTTCGGTATTGCTTTCCACTTCAATGGTTCCACCAAATTTATTAAGTAAATCTTTCACTACCCACAATCCCAGCCCGGTACCAACATCTGACTTGGTGGTGAAAAATGCATCGAAAATTCGCTGCCGGTTTGCGACGGTAACTCCACTCCCACTATCCTGTATTACAAACATGACGCCACCATCAGCGGCTTTGGCAATCAAGCTCAGCTTCCCTCCCGTACCCATGGCGTCAAGTGCATTGGATACCAGATTGGAAAACACCTGGACAAGGTCACCGCGGAAGGCCGTGATGGGAGCGTCGTGGGAAAAGTCTTTTACCACCTCAATTTGCCGTGCCCTGATCCGACCGCTGTAAACCATAAGCACTTCTTCCAGCAAGGTGGATATCCGCGTTTCTGAGGCCGCAACTGTGGCCCGAACAAAACCCAGAGTCTGCCGCGTAATGTGGGCTACACGTGCCAGTTCCTGGTCAGCCGAACTCATATATTGTTTGGCTTCTTCAAATGACTCAGCGGTGCGAGCCAGAAATAAAAGATTGGTCACCGCCTCCAGCGGATTGTTGATTTCATGCGCAATCGTAGCTGCAAGGCGTCCGGCTGCTGCCAGCTTTTCAGACTTGCGCGCGCTATCCTGCGCCAGACGATGTTGCGTCACGTCACGAAAAACCAGCACCACGCCAATAATGTTCTTGGCCTCATCGGTGATGGGCGCGGCGCTGTCTTCAATGGGAGTTTCATGGCCTTCCCGGTGACGCAACACAGTATGGTTTGCCAGGCCAATGATCAGGCCGGATTCCAGAACCTTTTCCACTGGATTTTCCACGACCTTCTTTGTCACTTCATTGGAGATTGGAAAAATCTCGCCAATCGGCTTGCCTTCGGCTTCATGGGAACTGAACCCGGTGAGCGTTTCCGCCACACCGTTCAGGAATTTGACCGCACCTTTTCGATCCGTGGCAATCACCGCGTCCCCAATGCTGCGTAGTGTGGTGTGCAGCCATGACTCTCGTTCCTGAATGGCCTGCGTCGCCTCCAGACTCTGCCAGAGCTCTCGCCTCGCCACCAGGTAATAGATCAGCACGAATATAAGAGCCAGAAGCGTGGCCACGACAAAGCTGACAATCGAGTGCCGCAGAGCTTGATGCGAGCTTTCCACTCGTTCCCGCAACAGAAGGTCCTCTTCATTGCGCATCTCGCCAACCAGGTCCCGCACCTGGTCCATCTTGCTTTTTCCGGCCTGGCTGATGACGGAGCCCACCGCTTCCGCATGTTTTCCGTTTTGCTCAAGATCGATATTCTCCCGGGCGATGTTGAGACGTTCCGCTACCAATTGGCGAAGTTGCGGAATGCGGTGCTGCTGAATTTCATTGTCCCCGGTAAGCGTCGCCACACGGTCCACATGGCCGCCAATTTCACTCATGGCCTGCTGATACGGCTCAAGATAAACGGAATCATGCGTGATCAGGTAGCCACGCTGGCCGGTTTCAACGTCTTTCAACAGTGAGAGCGTCAGCTCAAGTTCTGAAATAACCTGAAAGGTATGTTGCACCCATGCGTTGTTTGAAACCAGTTGCTGGGTGTTCTGATAAGAGATGACGGCATTTGCGAAAAGAACCGCCATGATGATGGCGACTCCCGCGGTCAGTGCCAGCGTTCCTCGTTGTTTCCTTCCCGCCAATGTCCCACTCCCCCGGAATAAAACGATCTCACGCCAAAAACCTAGAAAATCCTAACATTTGCCGCGACTTGCAGCGAATGAGAGATTCCTCGTAACCTGATTAAGTGTCATTGCGGACCCGGACCTTTAATTGCGTTCTATAATCTCGGGAACATGTCTGTCAATCTAAACCGTGCATTTTGAAAGCTATGCATCGTTAAAACAGGAGTGGGGGATGAACCGAGCAGTATCCAGTTTTTGCGCAGTTGCGCTTTTCTTGTCAACATCAGCAACATGCTTTGCTGACCTGCAGTACACCGAACAAAGCAAGATGACCGGCGGAGTCGCCATGGGAGCCATGAAATTCGTTGGCGTCTTCAGCAAGGACGCCAGGCAAACCACTGGTGGTATGACTTCCACTTTGAGTTTCAAGGGCAATAAGATGCGGCGGGAATCTTCCAACGGGCTCACCGAGATTTATGACCTGGATGGAAAACGCATCATCAACATCGACAACAAAAAGAAAACTTACTCGGTGGTCACGTTTGAAGAAATGCGCGCACAGATAGAAGAAGCCAAGCGCAAAGCCGCTGAAGAACAGGCGAAGAAAAAAGGCGGCGACACGCAAGTGAAGATCGCCCCAAAGATTTCCATCACCAACGGCGGCGGCAGCAAGCAGATCCTGAATTACCCGGCAAAAGAAATGAAGACACGGGTTGACATGGAAATGCAGGCTCAGGATGACAAGGGCAAGAACCAATCGGGCAACATGTGGGTAAACTCGGACGCCTATCTTGCGCCAGTGAAAGGCTACGAGGAAATGAAGAAGTTTTATATCAAGATGGCCAAGGAACTGGACTGGCTTCCCGGCACCATGTTTGGCGGCAACACGCAGATCAGCCAGCCGATGGTGGAATACCGCAAGACTACGGCGAACCTGAATGGCATGCCGCTTCTTTCCTACGTAAGCGTGGGCATGGGCCCGAATCCTGGAACCACCGGTCAGGCCGCTGCCGAGCCAACACCGGAAGAGAAGAAAGGCGTGATGAAAGGCCTGGGCGGTATGCTCGGCGGTCTCGGCAAAAAGAAACAGAATGATCCTCCACCGGACGCATCAGGCCAGGCCAGCGGGTCATTGATGGACATGACGACAGAAGTCACCTCAGTTTCCACGGCAACGATTGACGCAAGCCTGTTTGAAATCCCTGACGGTTACAAGCAGATAGAAGCCAAAAAAGGCCAGGTCCAGTAAATTTCTTAGCAGATTACAGAAGACCGCCTTCACGGCGGTCTTTAATTATTTCTGAATTATTTCTGCTGTTTCTCCTTCGCCGCCGCACCGAATACTTCTTTCAACAATGACGTCACTTGCGCCGCCGGATCCTTGCGGATTTTCTTTTCCTCCTCGCCCAGCATGTAAAACAATCCGTCCATCGTCTTGCCCACAACGTAGTTGTCGATGTTGAAATTTCCTTCGCTCACCACAGCAGCGGCCATTGGGTTCTTGATGATCTGGTTATATTGCTGGATGACGCCGACATTTTCCATCGACTTATGAACGATGGGCGCAAACGCTGTGGTCAATTCCGCGGAGCTCTGTTTGCGAAAATATTCCGTTGCCGCCGTGTCACCACCTGTCAGGATTCCCTTGGCATCGGCAATGCTCATGTTGGTGACTGCATGCAGAAAAATCTGCCTGGCTTGTGGAGTCGCCTGCTCCGCTGCGCGATTCATACGCACTTCCAGCGCGTCCACCTGACCACCCATGCCGACCATGCGCAAGGCTTTGCCCGCCGAACGCAGCTTCTCCGGCAGCAGAATCTTGATGGCTTCATTCTTGAAAAAACCATCAACGTGCCCTGTGGCCGCCACGGCATTGCTGGTGCTGATCTGCAGGGCTTCTTTCAGTCCGGCAATGACTTTGTCATTGCTGAGCTGGTTCACGCTATTGCCTGACTGCATGCCCTTGATCTTGTTCTTGATCGTATCCCATGGCGATTGGGCAGAAGCCGCTGAACTAAGTGCGGCGATAATTCCCAATACTGCCAAGTTTTTTACCGCGTAACGTAATACCTTGCGCATTGACTTCCACTTTCTGTGTGACTTATGGCGCTGTGGCGCTCTCCGCGCCTCCGTGTTTCCGGGGTGAAACTGGTTTGTTGCCCCGAATATCCAAGCGCACGTTATTTATTCCCTTATACTATCCCGTCGACACATTCCTTTCGGGAGCATTCCCATCACTACGATAGCCAAGACCGATCAAGTGTCCACCTACCAACCCGGCCGCACTGACCTTCGCGCTATGGCCCTGTTATCTTCTCTTTTTTTCATGTGGGATTTCTCACCTGCCTCAATGACATTCTGATCCCGCACCTGAAAAATATCTTTGACCTGAATTACGCTGAGGTCCTGCTGGTCCAGTTTGCTTTTTTCTCTTCGTACTTCATCTTCTCGATGCCATCGGGCAAGATCGTGGAATGGATCGGTTATGCGCGGTCCATGGTGGTTGGCCTCTTAACCATGGCAATTGGCGCTCTTCTGTTTGTCCCCGCCGCGACGATTCCCTCATTTCCATTGTTTCTCACTGCATTGATTGTTCTGGCCGCTGGCATGACCGTTTTGCAGACGTCGGCCAATCCATACGTCGCCATTCTTGGCCCCGCTGAGACAGCATCCAGCCGACTCAACCTCACGCAGGCTTTCAACTCTCTCGGCACCACTGTCGCTCCGAAATTCGGCAGCCTCCTGATTCTTGGTGCAGCCGCTGTGCCGCTCAGCGTAGCCGTCATGCATCAGATGTCCGCCACGCAACTCCATGCTTATCGCGTACAGCAGGCCGCCTCCGTAAAAATGCCTTACATCGGACTGGCGATTGCCCTGGCCGTTCTGGCCGCCGTAGTTGGCTTCTATAAGCTGCCCACGATCAAATACGCTGAGGCCCATGAAGGCGCGCATGAAAGCATCTGGGCCCACCGCCGGCTGGTGCTTGGCGCCGTGGCCATCTTTGTTTACGTCGGCGGCGAAGTTGCCATCGGAAGTTTCATCACCAACTATTTCAACCATCCCGATATCGGCAACCTTCCGCTCGATAAAGCCGCTGGCTATCTTCAGTATTACTGGGGCGGAGCCATGGTTGGTCGCTTTGTTGGTTCAGCATTACTGCAACGCATGAAGGCGCACAACCTGCTCGGCTTCAACGCAGTGGTTGCCGCCATTCTGGTTACGGCCTCTATGCTAACTTTCGGCCACGTTGCCATGTGGACCATCCTGCTTGTCGGCCTGTTCAACTCCATCATGTTTCCCAGCATCTTCACTCTTGCCATTGAAGGCCTGGGCCCACTCACGGGCAAAGGATCCGGATTGCTTGTTGCAGCCATCGTCGGCGGAGCAATTATTCCCGAGCTCCAGGGCCTCATTGCCGATCGCGTTGGCATTCATCACGCCTTCGTGCTTCCGGTCCTCTGCTATCTCTATATTGCTTTTTACGCCCTGAAAATCGCGAGCCGTCCCGTATCTTCACGACAGATTTGAGCCACCTGATCGCGATGACTCGTGTGGAACACCCGGCCTCGGCTGTTTCGGTTTTCCTCCGACCGTCTCTTTCTGATCCGCGACCATCCGCGGTAAGCTTTTTCTACTTACGGTAGATCATTACAAATGACCGTCATCTCATGAAAAAGCGCCCTCTCACCGTCACCGTTCTCAGTTTCGTCTTCATCGCGGCTGGCGTCACCGGCCTTATCTATCACCTGAAGGACTTCAAGCCTCAACATCCTTTTCAATATGAAATCATCTGGGTCACCCTGGTCCGCTTGCTGGCGATCATCGGTGGCCTATTTATGTTTCTTGGCCGGAACCGGGCACGCTGGCTCTGCCTTGCATGGCTGGGATTTCACGTGATCGTAAGCGCATTCCACCCGCTCGGTGAGCTGGTTTTTCACGCTGTGATCTTTGTCGCCATCGCAATCCTTCTGCTTCGCCGCGATGCCAACGAATATTTTTCAGTCCGCAAAGGTACGTAGCGACAGATACCTAAAAAACGCTCGCTCAGAAAAGCCTTCAACGCTGTGTTGAACTCCTGTGGCTTCTCCATGTGTGAAACGTGGCCCGCGCCTTCAATCTCCACCAGCTTGCCATCCTTCAAATCCTTGAAAGCCGCTCGTCCCAGCTCCGGCCAGTGGCCCAGTGACTTGATTTTTTCCGGGTCGGCATAGCGACGAAAGAACACGCTCCGGTCGCCCTGCCCGATGACCAGCAGCGTCGGCATGCTCAGCAGCTTGTATTCATGCCGGATCGGCTGTTGATACATCATCTGGTAAATCAAGGCGGAAGCGCGTGCGTAGCGCGGATACTCAGGGCTCTTCAGGATCCGCGCAAACTGTTCCACCATCTTGTCCTGCGCCGGTGTCCATTGCAGAAAAAATGCCTTGAGGAACTTGCTGTAACTGTCAGGCGTCTGCGCCATCTCCGTGGCAAATAATGTATCGAGCGGCTGCGGAGGAATCACGCTGCGGTAATCTTCAATGCCAATCGGATTCTCCAGAGCCAGTACTGTCGTGGTTTCCGGATAATCGCGGGCAAAGTACACGGCCAGCATGCCTCCAAACGAATGCCCCACAATCGCGGCCTTGGCTATGCCAAGCGATTCCAGAAGCTTCCTGGTGTTCCCCGCCAATAGATCAAAGGAATAGCGGATATCGGGCTTGGATGACTTGCCGAACCCCAACTGGTCAGGCACCACCACGCGGTAACCAATCGCCGAAAGCTCCTTGATGGTGGTCTCCCAGTAGTTTCCGGAAAAACTTTTCCCGTGCAGAAGCACAACTGTCTTGCCGTTCGCCGCTCCACCTGGCGCCACGTCCATGTAGGCCATGCGAACGGTCTGGCCTTCGATCACCAGTTCCAGGTAGTGCACTGGAAACGGGTAGGCGCCGCCCTCAAGCCCTATTCCCAGCGGTTCCAGTTGATCCAACTTCTCCTGGGCGTTGGGGATTGCTGACTGACCCGCAAGCGGCAGGCTGGCAATGGATGTAATCACCGTCAGGATGAGGAAAAACGCGGTTGCTGAAGGGGTTGCAGAAAATGAAGTGCGCGAACCAGAAGTAGGAAACCGGTGCATTCAATGTCCTTTCGTTGCAAAAACGGGTCATGCAGTGAAACCCGGCAGCAGCTCTCCTGCATCTCTCCTTTGGCTCGAACTTTGGCTCGAACCAGGGAGAGTGATGGATGGCTAAGGGACTTGTTCTTGCCGGACTGATTATTTTAGCGGCATGCATCGTTACAGGCTGCGGAAGCGGCGCCACTACCTCATCGAATACGGGAGTTCCGGTTGGCAATCAGCCTACTCCTACCCCCACTCCTGCTCCCACTCCGTCACCAACACCAGGCACAACACCCACGCCCAGTCCCGCACCAACCCCTGCGCCAAGCCCAAGTCCAATACCAAGCCCAACACCGACCGCCACTCCAACGCCAGGCCCGACGCCACCGGCCTTTCCCGTGGCTGACCATGTGGTGCTTGTGCTCCTGGAAAACCATGGATTTGATGAGGTGATCGGCAGCCCGGCCATGCCGTATCTCAATGCACTGGCCTCAACCCACTCTCTGGCCGCAAACTACTTCGCTGACACGCATCCTTCCATTGGAAACTACTTCATGCTCACGGTGGGCCAGGTGGAAACCAACGATGATGCCTTTGCCGGCACAGTGGCTGTCGACAACATCGCGCGCGCCTTGTTGGCGGCCGGCAAGACTTGGAAAGTCTATGCCCAGAGCCTTCCCTCAACCGGTTATCTGGGTGGCGACGTTTATCCGTACTTCAAGCACCACAACCCATTTGCTTATCTGACTGATGTTGTGAACTCGAGCACTGAGGCCGCAAACATCGTCTCATTCGCCGCCCTGCAGACGGATGTGGCGAACGGCACGTTTCCGTCTTTTGCCTTCGTGGTGCCGGACGCGGAACATGACGCCCATGATTGCCCCGCCGGCGGTTCAACCTGTGCTGATACTGACAAACTGGCCGCAGCCGATGCCTGGCTCAGCTCCAATATTGATCCCCTGATCAAGAGCCCGGCGTTTGCCAACAGCGTATTCGTGATCGTTTTTGATGAAGCTCTGGCCACCGACACCACACACGGCGGTGGACGTGTTGCCTGTGTTCTTGCCGGCAGCCACGTGAAGGCTGGATTCCAGTCAACCACTCTCTACCAGCATGAAAACGTCTTGCGGCTGACGCTGGATCTGTTGCGAGTCCCGGATCATCCCGGTCTCTCTGCCACGGCCGGATCCATGCTGGAGTTCTTTCAGTAGAGGAAAGTCACTATCACTTATTGATTCGGCTGCGCCGGCCTCGGACCACGCGCCTGAGTGGGTCAGTCGTCCGCGCCGTGGGACTTTGTTGATTTATTCTTCAGATGGTCGTCAATTGCCTGTTCCAGTGCGGCGTCACCCTTGCTCTTGGGCACACATTCCACACCAAAGTGCTCGCACAGCTCTTTCTCGATAGCGCCGGAACCGGTCCACACAATGATGTCGCACGCGTGCAGCTTGGTGTTGGACTTGTAATGCCGCAGCACTTCAAAACCGCTGTCATGCCCGACATTGAGATCAAGCACGACCAGGTCCGGGCAGGGGCGAATGCCTTCCGCAATGTCTTCCAGAAAGACGATGGCTTCAGGAATGCCGGAAAACTGGGTGATGTCTTTGATTCCGGCCCTGCCCAGCAGACGCGTGGCGATAAAAAGGTCGTCCTTGTTATCGTCGATCACCACCGCATGAATTGCTTTGGCCACTTTCGCCTCTTGCGCCATATACGTTCTTCACCACAATTGGTGAGCACCCGGAAGCTTTGATCCTAACGTGGGGTACTCGGGTTGCAAAGGGCCATTTTGGGACAGAGAGATCTAGCGTTCGCCGAACCGGTCGTGAACCAGTGATTTGCGAATAACAAGAAGTAACGGCAACAGAATCAGCGCGGAATGCATTGTCCTCATGAAATATAAGAGAACTCTATAATTCCTTGCATGGGGACCATGGACAAAAAATCAGCGCGAGAGAGGATTGCGCCAAAAAGCAAATCAGTAAGAAAAGCTGATGGCGCCGCACGGGCAAAAGTTCCTGCCAAAAAATCACTGTCTGCGGCGAACACAGCTCCTGAAGATTTTGATCAATATCTTGCCACCATTCCAGCGCTAGCCCGTGAACCAGTGATCAAGCTACGAGAAATAATCCGCTCCGTCATCCCTCGTGTTGCCACGGAAATCATCAGCTACGGCATACCTGCATTCAAGCAGAAGAAAGTGGTGGTGTGGTATGGGGGTTTCGCCGGTCACTGTAGCTTGTATCCAACGGCGGCTGTTCTGGATGAATTCAAAGATGAGTTGAAGGCGTTCACCACTTCAAAGGGAACCGTTCAGTTTCCTCTGAACCGGCCCTTGCCAACCGCACTGGTCAAGAAGCTGGTGAAGGCAAGGTTGAAGAACCTAAGTATCTGACCAGAACAAATCAGTGCCATCCGTGAAATCAACGGCAAGATTTTTGCACTTATCCACGCAAATCCGCGGCAAGAGGTTTTGCTTTCCGATCACGGCGATCCCGGCGATCCCGGCGATTTCCTAGTTGTGTATGTGCGGGCTGGACGCGGTGGGCCTGGCGCTCTTGCCGCTCTTTGCAGCAGATCCAATCTTCACATCGAAGGCCAGCGGCACGGTCTTAGGTGGATAGCAGGCGTTGTTATCGCAGGCCTGGTATTTCAAGTCGGCGTGGACGGTGTACAAACCGGTAGTCGCGCTGGGTGGCGCAACCACCATGGCCTTCACGTTGAAGTCGCCGGAATAGACGCTGAGCTTCTGGCTGGGATCAAAAGCAAATGACATCAACTGGCCGTCAGGATAGGTCACGCGACCAATCGCCATATCGCTGCCCGGCAAAGAGAACTTGAGCTGGGTGGGGATCAACTCCGGCATGAGCGGTTTGTTGGAGTTGATGTGATAGCCGGGTTGAATATGAAAAGTGAACGTCACAGGGCCGGGATGGCCTGAACGGGCATAAACGGTGCTTACCGGCGCAGCCGTCACAAACTGGCGCTTGGCCGGCGATAGACTTTGGTCCTGGGCTGCAGCAAAAACATTGGCGACCACCGCGGCCGCCAGCAATACGATCACCATCGCGAATTTCTTCTTCATAGTAGTCTTTTTGCTCGATCTACCGCGTGAGCGAAGCGTTTTTTGTCTCCGACGCAAGCGCCTTCTTAATGTCATCCACAATCACTGATTCGCTGCGCAGGCCCTTGAAGCTGTCAATCACCTTGCCGTTACGATCAAGAAAAAAGTTGGTAGGCAGGCCGTCAAGTCCGCCGTAGAGATCGGCTACCTTTTCTGATCCAATCACCACGGTGTAATTCACTTTCATCTTGTGGGCGAAGTCAGCAATTTCTTTCTGGCCAGAATCATCCATGGCCACGCCCAGAATCTCAAAGCCATCTTTGCGATATTTTTCCTGCAAGTCCACCAGCCACGGCATTTCAATCTTGCAGGGCTCGCACCATGTGGCCCAGAAGTTGACCATTACGGCTTTGCCTCTCATGGAAGAGAGCGAAACGTCTTTGCCGTCGAGCGTCTTGAGCGTGAAGTCAGGCGCCACGGTGCCGTTGGCAGGACCGTCGTCCTGCGGCTTGAGCACGGATGCAATCACTGACGATCCGCCTTTACCACCCTTGGTGTACGACTTGCCCACAAACAACGCCACAGTTATGACGACAATGATGACCAGGATAAAAAGTAAGCTACGTTTCATGATTGTTGCCTCAGAGCGTAAATTTATTGAGAAATCCCAGATAGCTGGAGAGTATGGCAAAGTGCCCGGCAAAAATGAGCACGCCGAAAACAATGAGTAGAACGCCGCTACCTATCTCCACAACATGCAGGAAGCGGCGAAACCTGCCGTAAAAGGCAAGAAATCGATCGATAGCCAGCGACGTCACCAGAAAAGGTATGGCCAGCCCCATGGAGTAGATCGCCAACATGACAACACCCTTGCGGACGGTATCAGCGTTTCCGGCGGCCGTTAAGATCAGGCTGAGAACAGGCCCAATGCAGGGCGTCCAGCCAAAGGCAAACGCGAAGCCTACCAGAAAAGCACCCAGTGGCGACTTGCCGCTGCCCGTGTTGTGGAGTCGTTTGTCCGCGTAGAGCGCCTTAATCTTGAAGATGCCGGTCAGGTGCAAGCCGAAAACAATAATGACCACTCCGGCGATCCAGGAGAGCTGCCTCTTGTACATGTGGAAAGCATGGCCAAGCGCGGTGGCCGTTGCGCCCAAGGTCACAAACACTACGGTAAACCCAAGAATGAACATGATCGAGTGCAACAGCACTATATTCAGCAACTTACGATCTTTTGTCTGCAGCTCTTCCACACTCGCGCCGGAAATCAAAGAGACGTAGCCGGGAACCAGAGGCAACACACATGGTGATAAGAATGAGAACACACCGGCGATAAACACGGCGATGGGTAAGGGCAATGATGACATGAGTTTCCTAGCTTTTGATCCCTTCCATTGTAATCTGGTTACACTTTTTCCACACTAGGCGAAATTACGCAGAAGCGCTTTCTTTTCATCATGAAATGGCGTATTCATAATCGCTTGAGAAATCAGGAGGAAACCCGCGTGTCAAGATTCTTTGTTGTCTCCGGCATTATCCTGACGCTGGCATGTAGCGCCTTTGCGCAGAAATCCGATGCGGGCGCTGCCGCAAAGGTTACAGCCATCCGCGCCGCCACGTTGATTGATGGCGTTTCACCCCAGCCACGGCACAACGTGCTGATCGTGATCAGGGGAAATCGGATTGAAAGCGTGACGGACGGCGGCAATCCGCCCGCCAACGCCACCGTCATCAACCTGCCCGCACAGGTCACCGTACTTCCCGGCTTGATTGATACGCACACCCACATCTTCCTTCAGGGAGAAGATCCAGCGGAAGGCGGCTACGACATCCAGCTTCTGAAGCACCCCTATTCCTATCGCGCCGCCCGCGCCGTAGTGGCTGCACACCGCGCCTTGGAACAGGGCTTCACCACCCTCCGCGATGTAGAGACAGAAGGCGCCGGGTATGGCGACGTCGGCATCAAGGAAGCCATCAATGCCGGCTTCATTCCCGGCCCTCGACTCCTGGTTGTCACTCGCGCTATCTCCGTTACAGGTGGCTACCCCCTGGAGGGATATAACCCTGACATCGCAGTCCCCAAAGGCGCCCAGATTGGTGACGGGCCGGACCAGCTCCGCAAAATCACACGTGAACAGCTGGAAAACGGCGCGGACTGGATCAAGGTTTATATGACGCACCGTTCATGGGTGGACAAGCAGGGCCACTTGGTTTCCCAGCCCACACTTACCGTGGAAGAGTTGAAAGCCGTCACGGACGAAGCCCACGGACAGCAGAAGCGTGTTGCCTGCCACGCTTATAGCGGCATTGGCTTACATCGGGCCCTGGACGGAGGTTGTGATTCCATTGAACACGGACTCTCGCTGGACGATGCCGCTATCGCGCAAATGCTTAAGCAGGGCACGTGGTTTGTTCCGACCATCGGCGTTTATTACACTGACTGGTCACCGGAAAATACTGACGACGGAAAACGTGATCGCGCACGCGCAGGCGAGCATGAAGTGTCTTTCAAGAAAGCACTCAAAGCCGGCGTGAAGATCGCCTTCGGTACAGATATGGGTGGAATCCCATGGACAGAACCGATTGCCAATGAGTTTGGCTATATGGTGAAGTTTGGCATGACTCCAATGGATGCCATCAAGGCAGCAACCTCTCGCGCAGCGGAATTGCTGGAAATGAAAGGCGAGGTGGGCGTGATTGCTCCCGGAGCATTTGCCGATATCGTGGCAATCTCTGGTGATCCATTGGCCAACATTGAAGCGCTAAAGAAGGTGGACTTCGTTATGAAAGACGGCAACGTGTTTAAACAGGGGGCTCATTGAGTAGCACAGCAACAAGAATGAAACCAGCGAGTAGAAAGATGAAGAAATCGTCCGGCAGTGGAAGTTCCACGGCCATGGCGATGGGACGCATCGGCGTCGGCATCATGTTTCTTTTCTTCGGCCAATATAAAGTCGTCAACGGAAAATTCGCCCATGAAGGTTATGCCAAGTACGTTTCCGGCTGGGTCCAGGAAAGTGCAGTCAGCTTTTACAAACCGTTTCTGAACTTCACTCTGCACTATCCGATTTTTTTTGGCTATGCCACGGGATGGGTTGAATTGCTGATTGGCGTCTCCATGGTCCTGGGATTCTGGGTGCGGCCGTTTTCACTCATCGCAGCGGGCTTGATGTTGCAATTCGTCCTGGCCACCTGGAACCTGCCTGTTGGAACCGCGGCATGGCGTTACCCGGCCAATGAACTGGAGCACATACCACTGCTGTTCCTCTTCCTGATCTTCTTTGTTCACGGCGCAGGAGAAACACTTGGTCTGGATGGCCGTTCCTGAAGGTGCGCGCCTGCCGAAGCTCCGTTGCTTGCGACCAGCAAAAAAGCCAGGACCCTGATCAGGTCCTGGCTTATGTATCTTGAGTGCGGAGTAGGTTAAGCCCTACGCCAGCCCTCGCGGAGCCTGCGGGACCAGGTAGTCAGCCATCTCCACCTGCGGAATAGCCGCCATTTTGTTCTGCAACTCCTGGATCGCCTGCCTGACTTCATCGGCTTCGCTGGCTGAAGACTTTGTCTTCCATTCGGCCATGTCTGCGGTGAACTCACGCAGCGCTGCTACCAGAACTCGTCCGGAATAGCCTGCCAGTCGGGGTATTGTTGTGTCAGGCCCGGTAAGGTGGGCCGCAGCCGAACTGGCGTCTGCCTGTTCAGCCTGGGCATCAACGGATTTGGATGGCGACGCCTTGACTCTCAGCGAAAGAATGATCCCATTGACCTTTTCCTGATTGGCGGGAGATATTCTCAGAAAGCTGACGCCCATACCCACCATCGGGTAACTCGTCCTGACCACTCCAGCCGTTTCAATGGCAACGCCTTCCACATTCATCTTGATATTGACTTCGGTATTGACCGGCATCGGGGCAGTCGTCTCAACGTATACGCCGCTCTGGGATACATCTTTCACCTGGGCATGGACCGGGAACGTTGTGTTGGCGCCCCTTACGGACGCTCCACCTGAACATTCGAACCTGGTATGCCAGCGTTTCTCACCGGGACCGGTTACATTTGTACGCACTGGCGGCATTTCCTGGCGTTGCGTGGCGCCCTGCGGCACCAGATCCGTTTCGTCGTTCGGTAGGTTGATGCCCCAGATCACTTTTCCTGTTTCCATGGTGCGTACGCCGGCCTGTCCTTCCATGGCGCTGCCGGGAGCTCCCATCCAGAAAACCTGAAACTTGGCTTTTACCGCACCCCTTTGGATTTCAATTACTTCACCCGGTTCCAGCATCGTGCATAGGCCGCCGAGACGGGCTGAAATCTCAGTTAGATCGAGGGTATGAGCCAGCTGTTTTTCTCCGTTGTTGCGGACCACGGTAACGGGCAGCACCATCTTGCGGCGTTGGCTGGTGCGTGTGGAACGAGGTGTGGCAGACATGTCGTGACTCCTTGCTCCCTATATCGGCAATCGAGCACTGGACTTGAGTACCCGAGTAACCCATTTCTTAAAATTCTGTCCGCCGATTTGCCTTACACAACTGCAAAAATGACCGATAATCCGAGCAAGGGGTGTAGCAAAAGCCTGCTAGGGCTGCCGTGCGCCATTGCCGACGCAAATTTCCCGAATCATGCCCCGGAGGGCAATTTTGGCCAGAGACTCTGAATTGCCAGGTAACGAACGAGAATGCAATGGAGAATGCACCACGTGCGGCCCTGAATGCCGATCGAACGAGGCTATGAAACAGATATTCTCCCAGGACGATAGGCACGGTCTGCTGATGGCTGTTGAGCAGGCGGCTGAATCTGTGACTATCACGGATCCGGATGGCTCCATTCGTTACGTGAATCCCGCATTCACACGCGCCACTGGCTACTCCCGCGAAGAGGTGATCGGGAAAAACCCGCGGATACTGAAGTCCGGGAGACACGACGCTTCGTTCTACCAGAACCTGTGGGAAGCCCTTAGTTCCGGCCGGACATGGCGGGGCGAATTTATCAATCGCCGCAAAGATGGCTCTCTTTATTCAGAAGAAGCCTCAATCTCTCCGTTGCGCGACGATTCAGGGGCCATCACGGGGTTTATGGCCTGCAAGGACGATGTCAGGGCACGCAAGACGGCGGAACAATCACAAAAGTTTTTCGCCTCCATTGTTGAGAATTCACAGGACGCCATTTTTGCCTGCGACCTCATTGGTACGGTGTTGAGCTGGAATGCCGCGGCCGAACGGCTCCTGGGCATTTCAGCCGCGGAAATTATCGGCAGCTCCAGTTACCGCTTTCTCACTCCGGAAAACCTGGTTCGCTTTGTGGACAACACGGAGAGGCTGAAAAACGGGGAATTCGTAGCGCCCTTTGAAACTGCCATTATGACCAGTCAGGGCCGGCTTCTGGACGTTCTGGTTTCCCTTTCGCCCGTTCGCAACTCATTGGATGAAATTACCGGCATCGCTTCGATTGTCCACGATATTTCGGTGCGCAAGCAGGCTGAACAAACGCGCGCGCTGTTGGTCGCGCTGGTGGAATCTTCCAACGATGCAATACTCGCCGTCGGGCTGGACAAGACTATCCTCAGTTGGAACAACGGAGCGGAACGTCTTTACGGTTACACGGCGGAAGAAGTGCTGGGAAAATCAGCCGGCATGCTGGTGCCGGAAGAATTCCGGTCCCAGCATGACGCCATGTTTGAGCGCATGTCACAGGGCGAGAGTTTTCTTCGTTTTCAGAGTGTACGACGGCGGAAAGATGGCAGTCTCATCGACGTCGCCCTTACCTACTCCCTGATCCGCGATCCTCAAGGCAAGCCGCTCGGGGCCTCCGCCGTTGTCCAGGACATTACCGAACGTAAGGCTGCGGAAAAGACCAGGGGATTCCTGGCTTCCATCGTGGAATCCTCTTCCGACGCCATCATTGGCAGGACGCTCGATGGAAAAATTGCCAGTTGGAACCGTGGCGCGGAGTTGATGTTCGGCTATTCGGCGGAAGAGACCATAGGCCAGACTACCTTGATGTTGACGACCCCGGAAGAATTGCCGCTGTTCGAGCGGAACAACGCCATGTTGCAGGCCGGCCAGATGGTACCGCCGTTTGAAATCGTCTGTATAGCGAAAAACGGGCGCAGGTTTCAGGCATCGGTCTCAGCCTCCCCCATCAAGGACCACCTTGGCAATCCCATCGCTGCTTTTTCGATCCTACGTGACCTGACCGAGACCAAGGGGGCCCAGAAGGCGGTCCGTGAAGCGGAGGAAAAACTTCATAGCCTGGTGGAAAACATCCCTGACGTCGCGTGGAGTGTGGATATCACCCAACGGGTCAACTACATCACGCCGAATGTGGAAAAAATGCTCGGCATCCCGGTGGAGGAAGTTTACGCGCGCGGACCCATAGTTTTTTTTGAGTCGATTCATACTGATGATCGCGAACGGGTTTCCACGGCCTTTGAAGCATTGTTTCTCACCGGTAAGGCCTATGACGTTGAGTGTCGGGTACAGCGCCGTGATGGAACCTGGTTCTGGGCGCACGACCGCGCGGTAGCCACGTATGAGAAAAACGGGCTCACCCATGCCAGCGGGCTTTTCTCAGACATCACGCCGCGCAAAAAAGCAGAAGAAGCCACGCAGGCATCAGAGTTGCGCTATCGCAATTTGTTTGACCGCAGCCTGGCTGGAGTGTCCCGGAGTTCCCAGGATGGGCAGATTCTGGATTGCAATGACGCTTTCGCTCACATCTTCGGATACGCGTCGCGCGATGAGATGATTGGCCTCCCGTTGTCCTCCATCTTCTTCAACATGGAAGACAAGGAACCCGAAGATCGAATTCTCACTGAGCATAAATCTATCCTGTCACTTGAAAAAAAACTCAGGCGCAAAGACGGGTCCGCCGTCTGGTGTCTCAGCAACCTGAGCCTGGTGCATAGTGAAACCGGAGTACCTATCGTCGAGGGAACCACCATCGATATCACGGCCCGCAAGGAGATTGAAGAACAACTCCACCTGGCCAAGGAGGCCGCGGAAGCAGCCAATCGAGCCAAGAGCGAATTTCTAGCCAACATGAGCCATGAAATCCGCACACCGATGAATGGCATTATCGGCATGACGGACCTGGCGCTGGACACTTCCCTCACCGATGAGCAAAGAGAATACCTGGAAACCGTGAAGATCAGCGCCGACGCTCTGCTTGACGTGATCAATGACATCCTTGATTTTTCCAAGATTGAAGCGCGCAGGATGGAGCTGGTCCAGACCGAGTTCAACGTGCGTGAAGTCACCATGCACAGCATCACTCCACTGAAGCCGCGTGCCGCGCAAAAAAAGCTAACCCTGGATTGCATATTCGATTCCGATGTACCCGAGAGGGCCATGGGCGACCCGGGCAGGCTGCGCCAGATCCTGATCAATCTGGTGGGCAACGCCGTGAAATTCACGGAGCGCGGTTCCGTCACAGTCCACGTGAAGAACATGCCGGCAACGGAAGGTAAGATCAAACTGCACTTCTGTGTCCACGATACCGGCCTGGGAATTCCCAGGGAAAAACAGCGCACGATTTTTGACGCGTTTGTACAGGCCGATACCACATCGACGCGGCAATTCGGCGGTACCGGCCTTGGCCTGACCATTGCCGCGCAACTGACCGCGCTGATGGGTGGTGAAATCCATGTTGAAAGTGTTTCCGGGAAAGGCAGCACATTCCATTTTGACGTCGTGCTTGGAGTGGCAGAGCCTTCCAATCATGCGCAGGCCCAATCCGCGCTGATTGTTCCGCTGGACGGTTCGATGCACCATGGAAATTTGATCGGCAAGACTACCGCTGCCAGAACGGGCCTGAACATCCTGATTGCCGAAGATAACTCTATCAACGCGCGGGTCGCGGTCCGGTTGCTGCAAAAGTACGGCCACAAACCGACTCTGGTACAAAATGGCAGGATGGCTCTGGAAGCCCTGAACGCCAATGCCTTCGACGTTGTCTTGATGGACCTGCAAATGCCTGACATGGACGGATTTGAAGCTACCAACGCCATCCGCGAACTGGAGAAGATCACCGGCCGCCACATCCCCATTGTGGCCATGACCGCACACGCCATGAACGGTGATCGCGAACGTTGCCTTTCAGCCGGAATGGACGGGTACGTGAGTAAGCCCATCAACCAGCAGGAACTCCTTGACTCCATTGATTCCGTATTGGCCAAACATACGCCGCTCCCGCGATAAGGCCTTTACCGAGGGCCTCTCAGAACGGGTCTTTCCTCTCTCAACATGCTCACCTAGCAGACCGTGTGAAGAACCGATGGGACTTGCCGCTCCGGCCGTTAGACGTCACAATAGATAAAGACACGCAGCGTCTGTTCCCCGGCCTCCACACCCTGCAAAACTTCGGCGGTGTTTTCGGCACGCGCCGACCGGGTGGACCTTTTCAATCATGCAGAAGTTCACTGAACAATACGATGTTGTAGTGGTGGGCGCCGGTCATGCCGGTTGCGAAGCCGCCATGGCATCCGCCCGCATGGGATTAAAGACTGCCCTTTTCACACTGAACGTTGACCTGATTGCCCAGATGTCATGCAACCCGGCGGTGGGCGGGATCGCCAAGGGACACCTGGTGCGCGAAGTAGACGCGCTCGGTGGAATCATGGGCGAAGTCACCGATGCCGTGGGCATTCAGTTTCGTTTGCTGAACACCTCACGCGGCCCAGCCGTTTGGTCACCCCGCGCCCAGTGCGATAAGCAGCAATATCGCGTGAAAATGCGCGAAGTCCTGGAAAGCCAGCCGAATCTCTATATCAAGCAGGCGGAAGTGGCTGAGCTGATCGTGGAGGAACACCCACCACGGAGACACGGAGGCACGGAGGAGAACCTTTCAAAGGCTGCGCTGTACAGTGCCGACTCGAACAAGGCGAAACTCACGGCCGAAGAAGATGTGAACGGCGGCGAGGCCGGCTCGCGCGCCGAGCCGCTTGCCCCAGGCGCAAAAGAATTATCGGGGAGCCAGGTTGACGGGCGGGTTGGAACTAAAAGACAAGCAGAGGGCATCCGTCTCCGTGATGGCCGCAGCATCGGTGCGCGCGCCATCATCATCACCACGGGAACATTTCTCAACGGCCTCATTCACTGCGGCGAACAGACCTATCCCGCTGGACGCAGCGGGGAGCCGCCATCACAACTACTTGGCGAATCACTCAAGCTGATGGGCCTGCGTGGCTGCCGTCTTAAGACCGGAACGCCGCCGCGTCTGGATGGCCGCAGCATTGACTGGTCAAAATTCACGCAGCAGCCCGGAGACGTTGATCCCACGCCGTTCAGCTTTCGCACCAAAAAGATCACTCAGAAGCAGGTGCCCTGCTACATCGCGTTCACCACGCCGGAGACGCACCGCATCATTGCCGAGAACGTGCATCGCTCGCCCATGTATTCCGGACAGATCAAGAGCATTGGCCCGCGCTACTGCCCCAGCATCGAAGACAAGATCGTCAAGTTCCCGGACAAGACCACGCACCAGCTCTTCCTTGAGCCGGAAGGCTTGAACACGCATGAGATCTACGTCAACGGCATGAGCACTTCTCTGCCGATTGAGGTGCAGCAGGCGATCGTGAAGTCCATTCCCGGGCTTGAAAATGCAGAGATGCTGCGGCCCGGTTATGCGATTGAGTATGACTCCATCGATCCCACCGAGCTTGAGCGCACGCTGGAAGTAAAGAAGATCAGTCATCTGTTTCTTGCCGGACAGATCAACGGAACGTCGGGATACGAAGAAGCCGCATGCCAGGGACTGATGGCGGGCATCAACGCGGCTTTGCAAGTGAAGGGCGAACCGCCACTGATTCTCGATCGCACAGAAGCCTATACGGCGATCCTCATCGACGATCTCATCAGCAAAGGCACCAACGAACCGTATCGCATGTTCACCTCGCGCGCGGAATTTCGTTTGCACCTGCGTATTGATAATGCCGATCGAAGACTGACGCATCATGGCCGCCGCATTGGCCTGATCAACGATGAAGCGTGGGCAGACTTTACGGCCAAACAGGCGCGCGCGGAAAAGCTGGCAGCGTTTCTGGCGAATTCGCGCGTAACGGCTGAGGTAACAGAGAAAGTCAGCCGGGCGCAGCAGGAACGGCTGGCAATGGCGTCGGTCGCGGATTCCTCGGTAGACGAGGATGGTGAAGTGTCGTCAAAGCCCGCAATTGTGAAAGACGGCAATTTGAACAGCGCGATTGGCTCGCCATTAACGCAATTGCTCAAGCGTCCGGAGATTGTGATTGAAGATCTGGCGGGACTCATTGCTGACGGCTATCTGGAATTCTTCGCGGAGGTTGCGGGAAGCGCGGCCGAGGGCGGCCACGCTCCACGTGTACTATCTGCTGCGGCGCGCAATGAGATGAAGACCGTTGAAACCGAAATCAAATACGCGGGCTATCTTGACCAGCAGCGCAAATCCATCGAACGCCTGAAGAAAGCCGAGCAGAGGGTGATCCCCGACTGGTTCGACTACGGCAAGGTCAGCGGCCTCTCACGTGAGATGAATGAAAAACTCCAACGTGTGCGTCCCCGAACGCTGGGCCATGCGTCGCGCATTCCGGGCGTTACGCCGGCGGCTGTCTCGCTCATCAACGTGTTTATCGAGATTCAGGGAAAAACAAATTTAGCCGCAGATGCGCGCGGATGAACGCTGATTTTTCCTGAAATCCCGAGCGCAGCGAGGGATCCCTATTGCCGATTCAGGTCGCCAGGCTTAGAAATTGTGCTACTCTGCTTCGCGGACGATTTGTCCGGAGGCAATAATGAGACATGGTCATTTGGCAATCTTTCTCATTCTGACCACGGTTTTTGCGTTTTCTTTGCAAGACCCACCAGTGGCGGTCCTGCAAAAAGAGATAGCCGTCTCTGTGCAACTCATCCATGCTCTCGATGCGGGCAAAGCGAAGGCCGGGGATACGATTGAAGTCCGTTTAGAAGAAGCGCTGACCGGGCGCGACAACACCGTGATTGCTCATGCCAATTCCCTGGTGGTTGGTCACGTTATTCTTGCTCAGCCCCATACAGATCAGCCGGGAAAGTCGATGATCGTCCTGGCTTTTGACTCCATCATGGATGGCGACCGCCAGATTCCGGTTAAAGCAGTGGTAATAAGCCTTTCGCCTCCGCCGCGGAAAGAAATTCGTCCTGCCCGTGTGGGCGTCCACCCCACATCGGGAGATGACCCCATGGCCAGGGCGGCTGGCCCCATGGTGGATGATAGTGGCCGGTACATTGTTCCCTCACCTCCTCCCCTCTCGGAAGGCGGACTCGCCCGACCCGCATACGTGACCTCCCCGGAGGGTGGTCCAATTGAGGTTGCGGCAAACGCGGCTGGACAAACCAGGCTGACTGCCCTGGACAAAAAAGATTTGAAGATAAAAACCGACGTCCTACTGACATTGCGGCTGAGTAATCCGCGGCCGAAGCAGTGATTTTTAATTTTATCTCGAGCGCAGCGAGAGATCCCTGCCATCGTAGATAACCTTCAGTTTATTCTTTTCCCGCCTTTGTTCATCGAAGTCCGTAGGGATCCCTCGCTTTGCTCGGGATGTTTCTTAAAGAGGTATATTCCCATGCTTCTTCGGCGGATTTTTGTCGCGCTTGGTCTGCAGCATCTCCAGCGCATCAATAATCCGTTTGCGCGTCTCCCGAGGTTGAATCACGCCGTCAACATATCCGCGTTCGGCGGCAATGTAAGGGTTGGCAAAACGTGTGCGGAATTCATCGATTTTTTCTTTGCGCGCCTTGGCCAGAATTTCCGCTCGCTCGGCTTCGGTCTTACCCACGGACGACACGGTATCCAGTTCGCGCTTGTAAACAATGTTCACCGCGCCTTCCGGTCCCATCACGGCGATCTCCGCCGTAGGCCACGCGTAGTTAACGTCCGTGCGTATGTGTTTGGATGACATCACGCAATAAGCGCCGCCGTATGCCTTGCGCGTGATGATGGTGATCTTGGGCACCGTGGCTTCCGCAAATGCATACAGCAGCTTGGCTCCGTGACGGATAATGCCGCCATACTCCTGCTGCGTACCGGGCAGAAATCCCGGCACATCTTCAAAGGTAATCAGCGGGATATTGAACGCGTCACAGAAGCGGACAAAGCGCGCGCCTTTCACTGAGGCGTTGATGTCCAGTACTCCAGCCAGGAATGCCGGTTGATTGGCTACGATTGCCACGGGCCGCCCGTTCATGCGAGCAAAGCCGACGAGAATATTCTTGGCGTAGTGCTCATGCACCTCAAAAAAATATCCGTCATCCACTACGCGAGTGATCACGTCCTTGATGTCATACGGCTGGTTTGATTCCGCTGGAACTGTCGTGTCGAGCTCTGCATCGGCGCGGTCAATCGGGTCGATGCATTCACGTCTCGGCGGTTCGTCAAGATTGTTGGACGGTATGAAGCTGAACAGCTCGCGAATCATGGACAAACACTCGCCGTCATTGTGAGCCAGGAAGTGGGCCACGCCGGAGGTTTCATTGTGCGTCATGGCGCCGCCGAGCTGATCTTTGGTTACGTCTTCATGCGTCACGGTCTTGATCACGTCCGGGCCGGTCACAAACATGTAGGAAGTCTGGTCCACCATCAGCACGAAATCTGTAATCGCCGGTGAGTACACAGCTCCGCCCGCGCATGGGCCCATAATGGCCGAGATTTGTGGAATGACTCCGCTCGACAGAGTATTGCGCAGAAAAATATCTGCATAGCCTGCCAGTGACATCACGCCTTCCTGGATACGCGCGCCGCCGGAATCATTCAGGCCGATCACCGGAGCGCCGACCTTCATGGCCATGTCCATGATCTTTACGATCTTGCCGGCGTTGGCCTCAGAGAGCGATCCACCGAACACGGTGAAGTCCTGGGCAAAAACAAAGACCAGCCGGCCTTCGATCTTTCCATAGCCGGTGACAAAGCCATCGCCATAGATCTTCTGCTCGGCATCGCCCATACCGAAGTCAGTACAGCGATGTGTGATCATCTTGTCGAATTCCTCAAAGCTGTTTTCATCCAGCAGGAATTCGATGCGCTCACGCGCAGACATCTTGCCTTCTTTGTGCTGACGTTCCTGGCGGGCCTTGCCGCCTCCGGCTTCTGCCAGTTCGTCCCGGCGCTTGAGTTCTGCGAGCTTCTTTTCCAGGTTCATGGATGAGAATTATAGTCGCCCGCGTGGGTAGCCATGTGACGCGCATCACCGCGTGGATACAGAGACTCAGGTTGGCAAGATCTATGTCTAGTGCGATACGCTCTTTCAGTACGATGCCACCAGAAGCAAATTCGTCCAAGCCCATGGCCTTTCTCACCCCCTCCGACGCACGCCGTATGGAGGCCGCGGAAGAATACGGCGCGCTGCGTTATGCGCAGGCCGTGGCACCGTTGCATCCGGAGTGGGGCTCAACCTGGGAACAGTTCCAGGGCGGACACATTGTCTTTGTCGCCCGTATGTCAATGGTCGGCCGCGCACACGGTCTCGGCTTTGCCGGACCCATCACCGCCCAGGACATTGAACACATTGAAAAGTTTTACTTCGAGCGCCAGTATGACGCACAGGTGGATGTCTGCCCTTACGCACATCCAACACTCTTTGAGGCACTCAACCAGCGCGGCTTTCAGGTGGCAGAGTTCAACCAGACGCTAGCACGATGGATCCACGCGGACGAAGAATTCGCCAAGCTTGCTCTCAACGGCGTAGAGATCCGTGCCGTCAGGCCCGATGAAGCCCCGGCATGGTCCAAAATGCTTGCCGAGGTCTTTATGGGCGAGCATGCTCCGCAATATGAGAGTTTCTTTGCGCCATGGGCGAATGGTGAACATCCACTGACTCTGGCCGCGTTTGCTGACGGAAAGATGATTGCGGGCGCCGGAGGCGTAATAGTGCCTGAACACAAGATGGCTGGATATTTTGGCGCGGCGACTTTGCCTGAATATCGCAAACGAGGCATACAAGCGGCTTTCATGCAGGAGAGGCTGCGAATCACGCAGAAAGCAGGCTGCGACCTGGCGGTCACGCTGACCCTGCCCGGGACAACATCACAACGCAACGTGGAGCGCGCTGGTTTTCATACCGCCTATACGAAAGTGGTAGTGAGCAAGAAACATCCCACCAGCAAAGACAGTGCGCCGCCCGTAGTCACCTATTCGACATAATCCAAAATAAACGTGGATTCTCTTTCATTTAGCGCAAACAGAGACTAAGCTTTTGCCAACATTTCTCCGCTTAACCGGGCAAGGATAAGGAGATCGACCAATGGCATTCTGTGCAAAGTGCGGGACAAACGTTCCAGACGGGGCCGGATTTTGCCCCTCGTGCGGCGCCGCCGCCGGCAGCGTGACGGATAATAGGTCCATGACAACCAGTCAGACATCCGGCTTGCCCAGCAACATCGGCGGGCTGCTCAGCTATATAGTGATCATCGCAATCGTATTCCTGATTATTGAGCCGATGAAGAACGATAAATTCATCCGCTTCCACGCTTTCCAATCCATTTTTTACTGGATCGCGGTGATTGTGATCTTCATGCTGATTGGCCTGGTGATGCCTCTCAGCGTTTGGGTACTCATCTACTGGCCTTTACGGCTGCTCAGCTTTATCCTCATGATCTTTCTGATGTTTAAGGCGTACAACAACGAGAAGTTCAAGCTGCCTGTCATTGGCGATCTGGCGGAAAAACAGGCTTGATTCCGTAACAGCTGGGCTTAGACACAATTCGTATAATTTGACTGTGGCTTGCAGGGTAGGCTAGCCTCAATAGCTGGCCTGTCGGCGTTGTCCATGCTGCTAGCCCCAGCTTCGTCCCTTGATTTGCCTGGCCGCGATCAACATGAAAAATCTTCGTAAACGCATGATATTGCAGGTGTTTTGCCTCTGTGTGGCGTTGTGCCCGGGCTTGGCCGGAAATGACCTGTTGGGGCAGGCGCTGCGCCCGGTTCATGCCAAAAAGGCCATGGTGGTCAGCGTTCACGGGGAGGCCTCAAGAGCGGGCATATTCATTCTGCACAAAGGCGGCAATGCCGTGGATGCGGCAGTAGCAACAGGGTTCGCGCTGGCCGTGGTGCATCCTGCGGCGGGAAACATCGGCGGTGGCGGATTCATGCTGGTACGGATGGCCGACGGTGAGGTCCACTTCCTTGATTATCGTGAGAAGGCCCCCAAAGCGGCGTCGCGCGACATGTACCTGGACGCGCAGGGTAACGTGATTCCCAATGCCAGTCTGGTGGGCTACAAGGCGATCGGCGTTCCGGGATCAGTGGCCGGTCTGGTGTATGCGCAGAAGCACTGGGGCAAGCTGCCGCTTAAGACAGTCATGGAACCGGCGATCCGCCTGGCGTCACAAGGCGTGCAGCTCACGTATGAAGAGTCGCAGTTCATGCACAACGAGAACCTCTCGCAGTTCGCGGATTCCAAACGCATCTTCCAGAGAGATGGTCATTATTACGAGGCAGGCGAGACGTTTCGCCAGCCGGAACTGGCACATACGCTCACACGCATCGCCGCCAATCCTGATGATTTCTACAAAGGCGCCATGGCGCATGAACTGGCCGACGAAATGAAGCGCAATGGCGGACTCATCACCGCCGAAGACATGGCGGCTTATGAAGTGAAAGAGCGTCAGCCCATTCGCGGAACCTATCGCGGGCATGAGATCATCAGCGCGCCTCCGCCCAGCTCCGGCGGCATCACCATGCTGGAAGCGCTTAACATTCTCGAAGGTTACGACATTGGCAAGATGGGCAGCCGTTCTGCTGATTCCATTCACATCACCACGGAAGCTTTCCGGCGCGCGTTTTATGATCGTGCGGAGTTTCTGGGCGATCCCGATTTCAGCCAGCTTCCCGTGGCCCAGCTTATCGACAAGACGTATGCCAAGAACTGGCGTGCGTCAATGGACATGATGCGCGCCACTGACAGTAAAGATATGCACCGGCCATCGGGCTTTGGCGAGCTCGACCGCCAGGCGGCCGCGCACATGCCGTATCAGGGCCCGGAGCACAGCAACACCACGCATTACTCTGTGGTGGATCCCAGTAGCAATGCGGTTTCCGTGACCACCACTCTTAACGAAAGTTTTGGTTCGGCCGTGACCGCCGGCAAACTGGGTTTTCTTTTGAACGATGAGATGGATGATTTCACCACCAAGCCTGGCGTACCGAACGGCTACGGACTGATTCAGGGTGAAGCCAATGCCATCGGGCCGGGGAAGCGGCCGCTGAGCGCCATGGCGCCCACCATGGTGACCAAAGATGGAAAGTTGATGATGGTGCTGGGATCGCCCGGCGGCCCGCGCATCATCAGCACAGTAGCCAACATATTGATGGGCGTGATCGATTACGGCCTGGACATACAGCAGGCCGTGAATGCGCCGCGGTTTCATCATCAGTGGCAGCCGGATGAAATTGATGTTGAGCGCGTGGGAATTTCCCCGGACACGATCAGCCTGTTGCAGGCACGCGGACATAAGGTCCGCAAGGAAGGTTACTGGAGTGACGGTGAGTGTATTGCCGTTGATCCAAAAACCGGCGAGCTGCTGGGTGCGCCGGACGGACGTAATGGTGGAAAGGCGGTGGGGTACTGATGCTTCGCGCAATGTCAACGCACGTTTATATCAAGCAGCGCCTGCATCCAGGACTGCTGGACACCATGAAGCGCGGCGGCGCTCAGGCGATTGAAATTTTTGCCGCCAATGGTCATTTCAATTACACCGATCGCGAACATATCAAGGAACTGGGCAACTGGTTCCGGGCTGAAGGCGTGGAGCTGCACTCCATGCATTCACCCATCTATATGAGCAATGAGTTTCGTTCCGGCGGGCGGCCTCTGAATATCGTCGACATGGATAAGCCCACGCGCATTGAAGCCATGGATGAAGTCAAGCGCGCGGCTGAAGTGGCGGAGTACATCCCATTTCGTTTTCTCATCCAGCACATCGGCAAGACGGACGAGTATGACGATCCGCGCAAGTTTGAATCGGCGCTGAGCTCAGTGGAACATCTGCGGGCGTTTGTACGGCAGCTCGGCGTTACTTTGCTGCTGGAAAACACGCCCAATGACCTGGCCACACCGGAGAAGCTGCAGGAACTGATGAAAGCGCTGCACTATCCGGACCTGGGCATCTGCTTTGATTTTGGACACGCGCACATGATGAGCACAGTACATCAGGCGTTTGGAGTGCTCGAAGACCGCATACGCTCCAGCCACGTGCATGATAACAATCGCGATAAAGATGCCCATCTATGGCCGGGTGAAGGCAGCATTGACTGGAACTATGCCATGCAGGCTTTAAGTTCCGCCCCTCAGGTCCCCGCCATGGTGCTGGAGATTGAGAGCGTGGAAGGACAAGACGTGGCCGCGAAGATGGCGGAAGCGTATCGCAAGCTGGAAGAAGCGGCCATGGCGGCCAATTAGGGCGGTCTGTGATGGAGACGATCAGCCGGGAGAGCGCTGAGCATTACATCTGGGGTGAAGCCTGCCAGGGATGGCGACTGGTGCAAAATGCCGGTCTCAGCGTGATTGAAGAAATCATGCCGCCGGGAACGAGCGAGCAGATTCACCGGCACCATGTGGCGCAGCAGTTTTTCTACGTTCTGTCCGGAGGAGCGGTGATGGAGTTTGCGGAAAGAGAAGTCACAATCAGGCCGGGTCAGGGTGTGCAGGTGAATGCAGGCGTTCCGCACCGGATCCGCAACTCCTCGGCGAGCGACGTACGCTTTCTGGTGATCTCCCAGCCATCCACGAAGAGTGGCGACCGTGAGAACTTGATCGACTGGCCGGGAAAATAATTCACTTCCCGATAAGACTTTGACAACACGATTTGAAGACTGAGACTAAATAATGACGGACTCGACACAGGCACCAATTACGACGATCGTTGACGTTGGCCAGCATGACGGCCAGAGCGTAACTATTCGCGGCTGGCTATACAACAAGCGCGAGAGCGGCAAGCTGATTTTTCCCATCTTCCGCGATGGCACGGGCGTGATCCAGGGAATCGCACCCAAGAACCAGGTTACGCCGGAAGTTTTTGACACGCTCAAGAACCTGACCGACGAATCCAGCGTGATTGTGGTGGGCAAGGTGCGTGCCGATAAGCGCGCGCCTGGCGGCTATGAACTGGACGTGATTGAAGTGAAGGTCATCCAGCGCGTTCCCGAAGACGAGCCATTTCCAATCGCACGCAAAGAGCATGGCCCGGATTTCCTGATGGAGCACCGGCACCTTTGGATCCGCACACCTAGACAGACGTCGATTCTTCGGATACGAGCGGAGATCATCCGCGCAGCCCGCAATTTCTTTGACGAGCGAGGCTTTACCCTGACTGATCCGCCGATTCTTACGCCTGCCGCCTGTGAAGGCACCAGCACGCTGTTTCCGGTGAAGTACTTTGATGACGACGCGTTCCTCACGCAGTCTGGGCAGCTTTATATTGAGGCGACGGCCATGGCGCTGGGCAAGGTGTATTCGTTCGGTCCAACGTTCCGCGCGGAGAAGTCGAAGACGCGCCGCCATCTCACTGAGTTCTGGATGGTGGAGCCGGAAGTGGCTTATGCCGAGCTCAATGACATCATGGAGCTGGCGGAAAACTTCATCAGCCACCTTGTGCAGAGCGTGATCAAGAATCGCCGTGCTGACCTGGAAGCGACCGGCCGCGATATCTCCAAGCTGGAGAAAATTACTCCACCGTTCCCACGCATCAGCTATGACGATGCGGTGAAGCTCCTTCAGGAAGGCCACAGCAAAGGCCAGGTGGAAGCAAAGTTCGAATGGGGCGGAGACTTCGGTTCGCCGGATGAAACCTACATCTCATCACAATTTGAAAAGCCGGTGATTGTGCACCGCTATCCCGCCAAGGTAAAGGCGTTTTACATGGAGCCGGACCCTGAGCGTCCTGACCTGGCGTTGTGCGTGGACGTGCTGGCGCCGGAAGGCTACGGCGAAATCATTGGCGGCTCACAGCGTATTGGCGACTACGATCTGCTGCGTAAGCGTATCCATGATCATGATCTGCCGGAAGAGTCTTTCAAATGGTATCTGGACCTGCGCAAGTATGGCGGCGTGCCGCATGCCGGATTCGGCATGGGAATTGAGCGCGCCGTGGCGTGGATCTGTGGACTGGACCATGTGCGTGAAACCATTCCGTTCGCACGTACTCTGACCCGCATCTATCCATAGTGAATGTGAGAAGCTCGAACGATTGAAGAGCTGGCAGGAAACGAGAATTATGACACCTGAAATAGCAACTCCCTCCCCCACCAAGCCTGAACAAGCCAACCGGCCGGTGATCGCTGACAATATTGTGCCCAAGAAGATCAGAATCCTGGGCGTCCCCCTGGATTTAGGACAGTCACGCCGTGGCGTAGACATGGGGCCTTCTGCCGTACGCGTGGCCGGACTGGAGGCCCGGCTGGAAGAATTGGGCCACATTGTTGAGGACGCCGGCAACGTGGCCGTGGCTTTCCCGGAGCAGAAGAAAGCAGGCGACCCGCACGCGAAATATCTGAAAGAGATTGCCTCCACCTGCACCAAGCACGCGGAGATGGTGGTGAAGACACTGGAAGCGGGAAAGTTTCCGCTCACTCTTGGCGGTGACCATTCCGTGGCTGCGGGTACGGTGGCGGGCGTGGCGGAATTTTTCCGGCAGCAGCGTCGCGTACAGGAAAACAAAGTTGGACTGATATGGATTGATGCGCATGCCGACATCAATACCCCGGAAACCTCTCCCAGTGGCAACGTGCATGGCATGCCGCTGGCGGCGATCATGGGACTGGGCCCAGCCGATCTCTCCAACATCTATGACTTTTCACCCAAGGTTCATCCGGAGAATTGCGTGCTGGTGGGCGTGCGTGACATTGATGCGCGCGAGAAAGAAAACATCAAGCGGACCGGCATTGAGGTCTATACGATGCGCGATATCGATGAGCGCGGCATGCGTACGGTGATTGAAGAAGCGTTGCGCATCGCCGGACGCGGCACCGCAGGCTATCACGTGTCGCTCGATATGGATTGGATTGATCCGGAAGATGCTCCCGGTGTAGGCACGCCGGTTCGCGGCGGCGCCAGCTATCGTGAAGCGCATCTGGCCATGGAGATCATCTCCGATCACGGCCGCATGGTGAGCTTTGAGATTGTGGAAGTCAACCCGGTGATCGACGAGCATAACCGTACGGCTGACCTGGCGGTGGAACTGACACTGTCAGCGTTTGGGAAGAAGATTCTGTGAGTAGAGATCGCCAGCCTCAGCGAATGAGAATTCTCTTGCTGTTCGCAATGGCCACGGTGCTTTCTTGTTCGCTGGCCGTGGCTCAGGATGCCCCGAAGCGAGGGCCTTCCACGGCGGATGAGCGAAAGCGCTTTCTCGAAGTAACGCTGAAGATGGCGGGTTCTCCACTGGATCCAAGTCTTAGCGCCGATCGTGATTGGGCGCTGCACTGGCTGATTGCAGTTCCGGATATCAACGTAGACGTATGCAATGCTCCGTTTTCAGACTTCATGAATTCCGGATACAAATACACTCCCCAGATCATTGGCCAGCTTACTTTTGCCACAGCGGTTTTCATCATTGAGCATCCAGACAAAGTAAAAGACCGTGGGGCACAATACTTGGCCGGAACGGAAGGTGCCCTGCATGCCTACCAGTCGATTTTGAAAACCAAGCCAGACGCCACGGCGAAAGAACTTGATGATCTTCTGGAAAAGCAGAAGAAGGGAACGCTGGCTGCATTCGTGCGGGCAAGTTGCCAGAGCAATCCGCAGGAATAGCCCTCGCCGCAGCTTGAAATTCTCTTGAAAACCAACGTTACGCCGCAGATAATAGGCGGGCTCTCACAAGGCTCGCCTTATGTTTTGTACAAATTGTGCTCAACCAGTTAGTCACGGACAACGGTTCTGCAGTTCGTGTGGGGCGGTCCAGGCTGTTGAACCAGCATTTCACGGTAACGAAACTGCGCATGTGTACCCATTTGCTCCTCCGGCTGGACAGGGTTATTTGGACGTGGGCGGCTGGATACTCTTTTTCTGCGTGGCGCATGTGGTGCTTGGCCCAGTGCGCCTGTTTAGTCATCATTCTTCTGCGCCCACTTCAACGGATTGGCTTTATCGCATACTGATCTTCTTCGGAATTGTTGTGGGCGTCCTTTTGGTTACCCGCATAGCCTACGCACTCGACGTCCTGAAGGCATACTTCCTGGCGTCTTTCCTTCTCAACGGAATCGTTTTCCTCCAAGCCATGCGGGGTGCAATGGGCAGCTTGGATGATGGAAGCATGGCGTTTATGGGACGTCCATTGGGTGGCGTCGCCGCAACCATAATCTGGTTTCTGTATTTCCGCAATTCCCTGCGTGTAAAAGCCACCTATGGCAGAAACATCTAGACCTTAGATCGGGTACTGGTTTCGACTCCCGCTGCCGATTGCTTTAAAGTAAGTACGATGAGTAAAACCAGGGTGGGCGTTCTTTTCGGTGGCCGCAGCGGTGAGCATGAAGTCTCACTGCTTTCCGCGGCATCAGTCCTCAAAGCCATCAACAAAGATAAATATGAAGTTGTGCCTATCGGCATCAGCAAGGAAGGTCGCTGGCTGACTGCGTCCCATGCCGAACGCCTGTTACAGGGCGATGGCGCGACGGATGATGGCTCAAACAGCCAGCTTCGTGCCGGCGATCCCGCTGCTACATCATCTGCCGCTGTGCTCGCCAAGGGCGACTCAGTGATTGTGCCGCCGGTACCGCAATCGCATGGCATGATGCCCTTTGAGAGCGCAGCCAAAGCCGGCGAGGCCAGCATTCAGGTGGATGTTATCTTTCCTGTGCTCCATGGCACGTTTGGCGAAGATGGCACCATACAAGGCCTCTTTGAACTGGCGGACATTCCTTATGTCGGAGCGGGTGTGCTTGGCTCTTCGGCCGGCATGGACAAAGACGTGATGAAGAAACTCTTTGCCGCTGCCGGACTACCGATCGTGAAGCATGTGACGGTTCTGCGTCCGCAATGGGAGAAGGAACCGAAGAAGGTCACGAAAGAGGTTGAAGGCAAGCTGAAGTATCCGGTGTTTGTGAAGCCGGCAAACCTGGGATCGTCGGTGGGAATTTCCAAGGCCCGGGATCGCAAGGAACTTCCCGCTGCCATGGACGAAGCTGCCCGCTACGACCGCAAGATCGTGATCGAACAGGGCGTGGGTGGAAGCAAGCACAAGGCCCGCGAGCTGGAGTGTTCCGTGCTGGGCAACGATGATCCAAAGGCATCTGTTGTAGGCGAGATCATACCGGTTACAGATTTCTACGACTATAACGCCAAGTATATTGACGCGGGTTCTCAGTTGGTGATTCCCGCCAAGCTGAACAAGAAATTTGCCGCAGCCGTGCAAGAGATGGCCATCAAGGCTTTCCAGGCAGTGGATTGTTCCGGGCTGGCGCGGGTTGATTTCTTAATGGACCCTAAGTCAGAGAAGTTATTTTTGAATGAAATTAACACCATGCCCGGATTCACCTCCATTAGCATGTACCCAAAGTTGTGGGCTGCCAGCGGACTGGGCTATTCAGATTTGATTGATCGCCTGATCCAATTGGCGTTTGAGCGTTACGAGGAAAAGAAGAGGAACCGGTATAGCAAGATCTAAATACCTACCGCGGATCAACGCGGATGGTCGCGGATTCAAAAGCAAAACCTTGCCCCAGATACCACTGACGGCACTGATTTACGCTTATTAGCCATCTTCCAACTTGGGAAGGGACTAAAAAAATCTTAAATGCAACCAGGCTTCAGACTCCCCGGTTCATCAGTGAAAATCTGGGCGATCAGTGGCAAGGTTTTTGGTCTTATCCGCGATCATCCGCGCAAATCCACGGTAGGCGTTTACTAGCTCCTGCGAAATTGCAGATCAGCTTCGCTTCCGCGATCAATACCAAGAAGATTACTGCCGCGCTCGCGCAGATCTCTTGTTCGATCAGTAACTCCGTCAACAGTGCGACGATAGCCACGGCTGATGGCATTGCGCACGTCCTCTCCATTCACTGGAGAAAACAGCAACGCCACAGCCGCACCCACCGCGGCGCCGATCAGGAGAAAGGTAATGGCCGTCCCAGAATTGGAATGGTCCCGATCCAACACAATTTCTCCGGTATAACCACCGAATTTTCTGTAGTCATTCATGAACACGCTCCTCTGTTCTTGTTTCACGGCCGTTACATGATGGTGACGATTCCAGTTCGTGGCGCTTAGCTGGCTTGGCGTTTTGATTTGCTGCGGGCGGTTGTGTGCGCCGCAGATTTCATCGTGGTGACTTTGCTTTTATTTTTGTTTTCGTCGGCGCGGGAACGATTGTTACTACCCTGACTTTTCGCCTCCGCGCGTGACTTGCCGGACGAGCGCAGGTTGGACCCTCTGGCATTCTGCTTCCCCTCTGACGACCTGGTCCCTGTCCCGGTGCCGGTGGCGCGGCTGCGGGCGGAGATAGCGGCACTGTTGGGTGATTCCTGCTGGTTTGATCTGTCACGGCCTTCCACCACGGTGGAGCTGATGACATCAGCGTCTTCGCCTTCCAGTTCCTCGGCTTCATGGGCAATGGTCTGCTGGCTGCGCGACCAGTTCCGCAGACGGCTGGCCAGGGAGCTTGACGAGCGTGATCCGCCCAACTGACGGCCGGCATTCTCGCGCCCGGCTTCTCCTTCTTCTTCAGTTAGTGACTCGCTGGCTACGCTAAAGGTTGACTCCACGCCGCCTGTCTGCGAGGTGAGGCCGAGGTTCTCCCGCACTCCCGACGAAACAGGTGCACCGGCTTCGCGGAGATTGTCAGTCTCGACATCTCCCTCGGTTTTGCTGACGCCCACGGCATCCCGCACGCCTTCAGAGATATCTTCAAGGGCCGCAGCTGCTTCATCTTCTTCGGACTTCACGGCAATATCGCCCAGGGAGATCATGCCTACGATGACGGCATTTTCCACCACGGGCAGGCGACGAATCTGGTGGCGGGCCATGAGTTCCGCGGCCTCTTCAATATCTGCATGAGGCTGGATGGTATGAAGCTGTTCGCTGAGAATGTCTTCCGCCGTGCATTCATCCGGGTTTTCACCTTCGGCGATTCCGCGAACGACGATGTCACGATCGGTTATGATTCCGGCAAGTTTTTCATCTTCGTCCACAATGGGAATGGCTCCCACATTTTCGTCGCGCATTCTCATGGCGATTTCGGCAAGTGTGGTGTCCAGGGTAGCGGTGGCCAATCCTTCTGACGTCATGATGTCGCTGACTTTCATTGCACGTCTCCTTCGTTTATGAATTCCAGTGCTGGTTATGTATGGCTGGTAACAGCGGGAAGCTGCCGCATAGTTAGAAAAGGGGGAGTGAGCGAATGTTGTACTTAGGGACAAAGAATCGGACGGAAATGTTTTGCCAGGCAGAGCGGCGGAAGTGGCTGAAAATTGGTAAAATCTAGGGTTCGTCTTCAGTATTTGTCGCCTGCCGCCGGTTGCTGGTTTCCCGCCTCGGGCAAGGCAAGACAAGAAGACAAGACTCACCAAGACAAGTTCACAATCTCAGGAGAGAGTTCAGCCAATGGCAATTCCAGCAACACAGATGCGTCCGGGGATGATCATCAAGCACAACAATGACCTTCATACGGTCTTCAGCGTGGAACATCGCACGCCCGGAAACCTGCGCGCCTTCATCCAGGCCAAGCTGCGCAATATCCGCACCAACGCCATGTTTGAGCACCGCTTCCGCTCCAGCGATCCCATCGACAAAGTCAGCGTGGATGAAGTGGGCATGGAATTCCTGTACCAGGATGGCGATGACTTCTATTTCATGAACACGGAGAATTACGAGCAGCTCAACCTGAAGCGCGACGTTCTGGGTGATGCCGTGGAGTACCTGACACCCAATCTCAACATCAAGGTTGAGTTTTATGACAATAAGCCGGTGGGAATTGAGCTGCCGCAGACGGTGATCCTGACCGTTGTGGAAACGGAGCCGGGATTGAAGTCGGCTACGGCGTCCAGCGTAACCAAACCGGCCAAGACGGAAACAGGGCTGGTGGTGCAGGTGCCCCCGTTCATCAACGAAGGCGAGAAAATCAGGGTGGATACGGCGGAAGGCGCGTATCTGTCACGGGCGTAGGGACGAAAAATTGCCAGGATCGCCGGAATTACCAAAAGTGCAAAATTGCAAAACCGCCTAAGCGTTCTCTGGTCGTGCAGATTTTGATTGGGCAGTTTTGGGTCCGCGACCATCCGCGGTGATCCGCGGTAAAGTCTGTTTTTAAAGAAAAGAATGATTGCGAAAACTTATTATGTGCGCGGACGCGTTCAGGGCGTTGGTTTCCGCTGGTTTGTTGACCATGAAGCACGGCTGCTTGGCCTGGCCGGATGGGTGCGCAACAACGTGGACGGCAGCGTGGAAGTGCTGGCGGTGGGAACACTGGAGCAGCAGGCGGCGCTGTTGAGTAAGTTGCGCAAGGGCCCACGGGCCGCGCGAGTGGATGAAGTACAGGAAGCCCCGGCACAGCCGGTGCAAGGCCTGACAACATTTCGAATTGAAGGAGCATGGTAAAGCCAATGGCCGTGAATTGCGACCACCTGAAGAAACTGATCCGCGAAGTCCCGGATTTCCCCAAGAAGGGAATTCTCTTTTATGACATCACCACGCTGCTTAAAGATAAGGTCGGCTTTGCCACGCTGATTGACGCACTCTCAGAACATTACCTGAACGAAAAGATTGATACCGTGCTGGCCATTGAGGCCCGCGGCTTCATCTTTGGACCGGCGCTGGCCTATCGTTTGAACGCCGGCTTTGTTCCCATACGCAAGCCGGGCAAGCTGCCTGCGGAGACGGTGCGCATGACCTATGACCTGGAGTACGGCCAGGATACTTTGGAGATCCACAAAGACGCCATCAAGTCGGGGCAGCGCGTGATTATCGTGGATGACCTGCTGGCCACTGGCGGCACCGCCAACGCTTGCGCCCAACTGGCTAAGTCTCTGGGCGCGGACATCGTGGGCATGGGCTTTGTGGTGGAACTCGACTTCCTCAACGGCCGCGAGAAGTTCGATGAAACGGAAGTTTTCTCTCTGCTGCATTACGACAAGTAAGGGCCTATCTAACCTTGATGGCAGCTATCGCTGCGCTGGCAGCGATTCCCGGCTGCTAGAATTAATCCATGTCTGAAGCAGTAAAAACAGTCCGGCTTACGGAGCAGGTGAAAGCTGCGGGTTGAGCAAGCAAGCTGAGTCCGGCGGCGCTGGACACGGTGCTTGGGAAATTAGCCCGGCAACATGACCCGAACGTACTGATTGGCTTTGATACAGCAGATGACGCTGGAGTGTATAAGATTTCGGCGGAGCAGGCGCTCGTCCAGACAGTAGACTTTTTTACGCCGATTGTGGACGATCCTTTTACATTTGGACAGATTGCGGCCACCAATTCGCTCAGCGATATTTACGCCATGGGTGGACGCCCGATGAGCGCCCTGGCGATTGTTTGCTTTCCGGACAAAGGTGATCTCAACATCCTGGAGCGGATACTTGCGGGTGGACTATCAAAGATGATGGAAGCCGGATGCGCGGTGATTGGCGGCCACAGCGTGCGCGATCCCGAGATTAAGTTTGGCTATTCGGTGACGGGCAGCATACATCCGCAGAAAGTCTGGGCCAATGCGGGAGCCAAGGTTGGCGACCGGCTGATCTTTACCAAGGCGATTGGGACCGGCGTGATTTCAACGGCCATCAAGAAGGGCGAGGCGAAACCGGAATGGATTGAGGCCGCAACCAAGTCCATGACAACTTTGAACGCGAAAGCGGCTGAAGTGGCGATTGCCAGCGGCGCGACGGTGCACGCGGCCACCGATATTACCGGCTTTGGATTGATCGGCCATCTACGCGAGATGGCTGCGGGAAGCGGCGTGAGTGTACGCATCCATGCGGCGGCTGTTCCGGTACTGGATGGCGCGCTGGAGTGCGTGCGCAATGGATTCATTCCGGGCGGGCTGAACGCGAATCGGGACTTTGCAGAATGCCTTGTCGGATACGAAGGCCACATTACGGACGAGATAAAGACGATCTTGTTCGATCCGCAAACAGCAGGTGGGTTATTGCTTTCGGTTGCGGCGAGCGACGCACCGAACCTGGTAAAGGCGTTGCAATCGGCAGGCGTTGGGGCGGCAGAGATCGGCGAGGTAACTCCTGATGGAAAACCAATGATCAAAGTGTATTGAGATAGAGCGATCTGTGAGACGTGCCGCTCAAATCATCATCCCCGGCTGTTTACCGTAAATCGAGAAAAGGAGTGGGTGCTTATTGAAAAGTAGACCTGAAAAAAACAAGTGCCTCCGTCCATGACGATAACTTCACTTTCCTTCCAATCAATTCCATCAACAGCGCAGAAAAGGCTCACAAAGATCTCTTTTTGTCCGTTTGTCACAACACCGGCGTATTGGCGCTTGTAGGAACGGAGTTGTTTCAGAATCAATTGTGCACGGGCGTCTTCACGTCCAAGCTGCTGCAGGTAACGAGGCAGGGCCTGTTCCGCCATTGCCACGTCTTTTTCTGATGGTGTCCAGGACTGCGCTTCACCGCCGAATCCAAAGCCGAACATCTTCTTTTCAGCAGGAAAAATTACGCCCTCGAAGTCATCTCCGTGAACCATGGCCATCTTCGCCTCACTCAGCGAGTGGGATGGACGGTTCTGGCAGCCAAGGCAAAGGCCCAACACGAGCAGAACGCTCGAGGTTCGATAGATCACGGAGGGACCGCTCAACGGCGCTCTACGTTCTTTTCCACGCTCATTAACAACATGATGGCCGCGACAACCAGCCGGCGATCCAGCCGCTTCGCCGGATCAGTCGTGAGATCCACGGTCATGGTTGGAGCAAAGATGTTCCAGCTCTGCCGGGCGGTGCCGATGGCTTCGCCCCCGAGTTCAAAGGTGTAGCCTTGGGGAATAATCCGGCCGACAAATCTTCTGATGATGGCCAGCAGCGCCGAATCTTCCCTGATCTTGCCAATCTCCTGGTCAAGCGGATCCAGAATGTCCCACTCCGCGCGCAAGAGTGACTTCCAGCCACGCCGCTTGAGAACGCCCACTTTCTGGTCGTTCAGCGAATCCGTGACGTCAAACGCAGCGCCAAAATCAATGATGTTTCGTCCCTTGATGTGCAGCAGCTCAAAGCTTTGTGTTTCGTCGGTGAAGACGCGCAC
>Ga0209863_10000070_pt1 | contig 60683 bp, 46 predicted proteins | sample OrgsoiDNA2013046_FD_185796 | JGI IMG/M metagenome (GOLD analysis project Ga0209863, IMG submission 185796) | Permafrost soil microbial communities from the Arctic, to analyse light accelerated degradation of dissolved organic matter (DOM) -... | ecosystem: Environmental > Terrestrial > Soil >...
GGAAAATTTCATTTCATTCAATAAAATAAAAGCGGGCCGGATATTCGGGCAGTGTTCAAACGGACAGCATCCGCAATACACAACAATTTCGGCGTCAGGCGGAAGCTTTCTCAATACCTTTTTTAACTTGTCGAGATTCTCTTTTTCATGGGCAGGACCCAAATCGATCGAGCCACGTATCAAAGCGCCCGGACCCACCGAAAATATCATTGGCTTTTTCGCTTTCGGGTTATTTAAGACCGATGCCAGATCGGCCGGAGCCAATAATTGTTTTTCCGTCCATGGTTCCGGAGTCGTTCCGTTCTTTCCCTGAAATGTAATGAAACCAATGGTTCCAATAAATATCAGGACAATAGCCATCGAATACCTCATTTTCAAAATTTTACGGGTATCAGCAAAGATTTAAAATTAATCCATTTTCCCCAGTCCCCCTGATTCCATAATAGCTGAATCGAAGATCCTTAAAGCGGCTGTTTTTTTAAAAAGATATATTTTTTTAATCGTGAAATACTAAAATATTTAGTAATTTTAGAATTCATCCAACCGTTAAAAAAGGCGAACATGGAATTATTATATTTCGAAACTGCCGTGCCGGCGGGCTTTCCTTCTCCTGCGCTGGATTATATGGAAGAACGGATCGACCTGAGCCGGGAGCTGATCCGCCATCCGTTATCAACCTTTATTGTTGAATGTACAGGCGATTCCATGATGGGTGCTTTCATCCCTCCAAAGGCCCGGCTACTGGTTGACAGGTCCCTGACTCCGGTAAATGGGAATATTGTGGTGGCGGTGTTGAACGGTGAGTTTACCGTAAAGTTTATCCGGAAGAATGATCATGTCTGCTGGCTGGTACCGGCTAACAGCAAATACCCGGAAATTAAAATCAGTCCCGATATGGACATGCAGGTCTGGGGTGTGGTCACTCATATCATTTCAGACACCCAAGACCTTAGAAAATGTATGCGTTAGTGGATTGCAATAATTTTTATTGTTCCTGTGAAAAAGTCTTTCGTCCCGGCCTGGAAGGCAGGCCCGTGATTGTGCTTTCTAACAATGATGGCTGTGCGATTTCAAGGAGTGAAGAGGCGAAAAACATTGGAATTGCCATGGCCGCACCGGCATTCATGATGAGGACTTTAATTGATAAATACAAGGTTGCTGTGTTTAGTTCAAACTACACTTTATATGGTGACATGAGTAACCGGATCATGGGAACCCTTGCATTTTTTGTTCAGGATATTGAAATGTATTCAATAGACGAAGCTTTTCTGGACCTGAAAGAAATGGTTCATGCGGATTTACTGCAGCTCGGTTTTGAAATCAGAAGTACCATCCGGAGAAATATTGGTATACCCGTTTCCATTGGTATTGCGCCAACAAAAACCCTGGCAAAAATGGCCAACCGGTATGCTAAGAAAAACTTCCAACAGGCAGCGGTATTCTGGGCGGCCAATGAATCGCTTACGGAAGAAATGCTGGCGGCCACTCCTGTCGATGAAATATGGGGAATTGGAAATCAGTATGCGCTGTTTTTATCCAGGTCCGGATTTAAAACGGCCTCCCATTTAGTGCATGCTCCCGAAGACTGGATAAGAAAACATTTGTCCGTGACCGGGGTTCGCCTGCTGTATGAGCTTCGCGGAACGCCTTCCGTGGCATGGGTGGATACCAAACCGGTTCGAAAAAATATCTGTACCTCCCGTTCATTCGGTAGCCGGATCGCTGATAAAAACCAAATGGCGGAAGCCATGGCCAATTACGCGGCTGCCTGTGCTTCCAAATTGAGGGATGACAAAACCTGTTGCCGGCGCGTACAGGTTTTCATTCAGACCAATCCGCATAAAACGGAAGAATCGCAATACCGGAGGTCCGTGGTCATTTCGTTGGAACGGGCATCCAATCATTCGGGTGAGATCATTAAAGCAGCCCTCCAAGGCCTGGACCTGATTTATAAATCCGGGTTTCTCTATATGAAATGCGGCGTGACGGCGATGGACCTGGTGACGGAATCTTCGGTTCAGGCGAGTTTTTTTGATGCGGCGGACCGGAAGAAAAACAGGCGGCTCATGGAGACCATCGATAAAATCAACCGTAGCCTGGGAAAGGAAATCCTGCGGTCGGCCGTTCAGGGCTTTGACAGGGACTACCGCCTCAAGGCGGAGTATCTGTCTCCCTGTTATACCACGCGCATGAGCGATATTCTGAAAATCAAAATTTAAGAATCTGCCCATTACCATGTTACAGCCCTTTCAGGAATTCAAACCGGTCTATCTTCCACGACTTCTGCAATTGGGCCGGAGGTGGCTTGTATCGCAAACCTATTGTCGGGCAAAAGAAATGGATTCCGATCCTTTCAGTTCCCGTATCAACCTGTTGTTTTCAGACTATGCGGAACTGGGAGAAGCAAAACTTCATGTGAATGCCGTAAAAAAAGACCGGTACGCTGCAATCATTGATCTCCGGCTGCCGGCACACATGGGAAGAATCGAGGACATGCTGCTGGCCGGTTCCGGATACCGGATATTTTTTGCTGTTGTAAAGAGTGCCAAAGAACTGGAAAATCAAATCAACAAAAACTATAAGGACAAACTCAGGCAATACGTGGAGAAACAAACCAACTGGCGGATTTCCCACGATACCATCGTAAAACCCTCTATCCAGTTGAGTTTTGGAGAATTGTATATTATCCTCAAACACGGCAGCCAGCAAATCCGGATTAAATTTGAAGATATTGAATGGTGAAATGTGCAAATGTGTACCGCCAAAGGCGGGATGCAGATGTGCAAATGGGGAACCTTGATCTTACCATACTCCCATACTCTCACACTCTCATACTCTCATACTCTCATACTCTCACACTTTCACACTCCACACCCTCTCTTCTTATCTTTGCAGGAAACCTTCCGAATCCATGTGTTATGATATTTCATTTACGGTAAAACTCAAAGAGCTGCCGGCATATTTTCCCGACCTTGAAACAGACGGACAGCTGGAACTGGATTTCGATGGGACCCATATCATGGGACACAGCTTTCGGGAACACCCGATTATTTACAGGGAAAGGGAAAATAAAAAACTGAGCCTTCGCCCGATGGAATGGGGTGTCATTCCGTTTTATGTAAAGGATGAAAATGGGTTTCTCCGCCAGCGGGTCTCCATGCTGAATACCCGGAGTGAACGCATCCTGGGAGATGAAAAAAGTTATTGGCATAAAATCAGGAACCGGCGCTGTCTCATTCCGGTGACCGGAATTTACGAACATCGGACTATAAAAGGATGGAAGAAAAAAGTTCCATATTTCATCAGACTGAATGAACAGCCTCTTTTTTTTCTGCCAGGTTTGTATTCAGTGGCAGACCTGCCAGACCAGCAGACAGGGGAAATGATCAAACGATATACTTACAGTCTGATCACCCGGAATGGAAATGACCTAATGAAAAAAATTCACAACGACGGGGACAATCGCGGCCGTATGCCTTTATTTCTCCCGCTACAAATGGCGAAGGAATTTTTAGAAGATGAATTGTCTGTCGAACGGTATCAGGAAATTCTTCAATACGAAATGCCGGCAACGCAAATGGAAGCGATAACCGTTTATACGATCCGAAGCGCAAAAGAACGTCCGGATGGGAAGCTAAAAAACGAATATTGGGAATGGGAAAAGCTCCCGGAACCCGGCACTGGCGATCCGGTCATTCAATGATCCATCCCGATCCGGTTCAGCTTTTAAAACAAGGTTACCAGAATTTCCGGATTGCTATTGGTAAACCCTTACATAATCAATATAAAAATGCCTGGGGAGGGAATTCACCTTTACACCCTTCTTACCACCCCAGTCTCCACCAAAAGCCAGATTCAGCAGGATGAACTGTGGTTTATCATAGGGCCATGCAGACGTCCCGGTATGATTATTCGTATATGTAAAAACTTTATTTCCGTCGAAAAACCAGGCGATATGGTCAGGATACCATTCCACAGCATAGATATGAAAATCTTTTTCCGGTGTTGGATAATATATGCGGGTGCCGCTGTCCGAAGCGGTCGCATGTTCATTGAAATGCAGGCTGTCGGGCATATAACCAACATGTTCCATGATATCTATTTCACCACATGCAGGCCATCCGGCCTGGTCAATATTACTGCCGAGCGTCCAGATAGCGGGCCAGGTTCCCAGCGATGATGGAATTTTAGCGCGGACTTCTATTCTCCCGTATGTCCAATCCTTTAATCCCTGTGTTTTGATTCGGGCAGATGTGATGGCATGCAGGTGGCCGTTCGAAATAAAAGAATCATTCCTTGCCACGATATCCAGCAGACCTCCACTAATCTGCGCATTCTCTGCCCGACGATACGTATAATATTGCAATTCGTGGTTCGCAATAAACCCTGTATCATATGCCCATTTTGCCGGATCGGGCAGACCCGGATGATCAAATTCATCCTGCCAGACCAGTTTCGTAAACTGAGACGGGATGGAGGGTACCCCGGCCGTGGGAATTATACCGGTTGGTTTCGTTTGTGCCTTTGCACAAAACTGCAGGGAAGAAATAAACAGTAATAATATTCCGTTAATGGCGATTTGATGGAATTTTGAATTGATCATGCTGCTTGTTAATAATTGTGTCAAATCGGTTTTTTATCCATTCATGCAGGAATTCATGCTATCAGGGACGTCTGCATAAACCGTATCACGATCCACATTGAAAGAGTGAATCATCAAAACTATTATTTATTGACAAGAATACGGGGGGAATTCCCGGATTTCCTCTCTAACTTCAGGTTCAATTTTTCATATGAAATCGATTGCCATACTATTTTGTTTCACCTGCACGTATATGGTCGCCTGTGGGCAGCTAAAAACAGAGCACGGGTTACTGACTATAAAAACCGCCAATGGGTTGTTGCAGGGTACCCAGATCTCAGGAATCACCCTGTTTAAAGGAGTCCCATATGCACAACCTCCTGTTGGTGAATTGAGATGGAAGGAGACTCAACCTGTAAAAAATTGGGAAGGCACAAAAAAAGCAGATCATTTTGCCGCAAAAGCGATGCAGCTTTCAGTTTTCAGTGATATGGTTTTCCGCTCAGATAACGTGAGTGAAGATTGCCTTTACCTGAATGTATGGACACCGGCAAAAACAGGTAAGGAAGAACTTCCGGTACTCGTTTATTTTTTCGGTGGTGGATTTGTCGCCGGCGACGGTTCAGAATTCCGGTATGATGGGGAAAGTATGGCGAGGCGTGGTGTTATTTCTGTAACTGTAAATTTCCGGCTCGGGGTTTTTGGATTTATGGCTCACCCCGAACTCACTAAAGAATCACCTCATCATGCTTCCGGTAATTATGGTTTAATGGATCAAACCGAAGCGTTGCGTTGGGTTCACAAAAATATTACTGCATTTGGAGGGAATCCGGATAACATAACCATTGCGGGGGAATCGGCAGGCTCTTTTTCCGTTAGTGCACAAATGATTTCACCTCTGCCAAGAAATCTATTTGCAGGAGCCATCGGAGAAAGTGGTTCCATATTGGGTCTGACGCCGGTTTCCTCTCTGAAGGATGCTGAAAAGGAAGGAATCCGGTTTGGAGACAGCCTGAATGCCCATTCCATAAAAGATCTGCGTTCGGTTTCTGCCGAAGAAATTTTAAAGGCTGCCGGAAAACCGGGCGCTGGTCGTTTCCGGGTTGATGTGGATGGATATTTTTTCCCGGAGTCACCCATAATACTATACACATCCGGCAGAATTGCAAAAGTGCCCTTACTGGTGGGATGGAATTCTGCGGAAGCCAGCTGGCAGGGGATGTTTGGTCAGGATGCCCCGACAATGGAAAATTATGTAAAGACTGTAAAAAAATTATATCCGAAAAATGCAGACGGGATTTTAAAACTTTATGTTGTCAACAACGATTCAGAAGTTCAAAAAGTGGCTACTGCACTGGCAAGCGACCGCTTCATTGCATTCAGTACCTGGAAATGGGCTGACTTGCATGCAAAAACAAATAGTGGCGTGTACCGGTATTATTTTACAAAACCCAGGCCCGCTCTTCGGGCAGATATGAATAAAACTTCTTTATCATCCGGTGAATCAGTAATAAAGCCCGGAACTTTTGAGGGCGCCTCGCATTCAGCAGAAATAGAATATGCCCTTGGAAACCTGCCTTCAAACCGGGTCTATGACTGGCAGGCTGATGATTATATGGTATCGGCCATCATGCAGGATTATTTCCTGAATTTCATTAAAACGAAAAATCCGAATGGCGTGGGATTGCCTTACTGGCCGCTTTACCAAACCTGGCAAACGGATCCTATTCAATATATCGGAATAGATACTCATCGTGAACCGGATAAAACCAGGGACCGGTATCTGTACCTGGAGAAAATAAACGACAAGTAGGAGTTGGCGGTTAATCAATTTTCAAAGAAACATTCCCATATTGCGGATGACCGGTGCAGGTGAGGATGAGGCCTTTGGCAAGATCCATTTCGGTCAGTACTTCGTTGTTAGAAAGCCATAGTTTTCCTGAAAGACAAATAGCGGCACAGCTACCGCATTTGCCTGTTTCACAACTATAAGGAAGTTCCAGTTTTTGTTTCTTCGCTGACTGTAGAATGCTGTCAGGATATTTTACAGGGAAATCATAAGAGATACCCCTTAATTCCAGATGAACCCGGTAATCGTTTTTATCCGGAGGCGTGCGGGGTACCGACTTTTTATTTCCAGGATTAAAATCTTCTTTCCTGATATTTTCTTCGGGAAACCCTTCTTCCTTTAAATTAAAAATTATCATCCGCATATAATTATCCGGGCCGCAGACATAAAAAAGTGATTTCTTATGGTCGAACCGGCCGATGTTTACGAGTTCAAGCAGGAGCTCCCGGTTTAGTCGCGCTTTACTCAATGCCGGAAATGAACTAAATATAAAATCAATATGAAATCTTTTTGGAAACCGGGATACCCAATTTCTCAATTCATCGTAAAATGCCGTGGATTCTTTTGACTGATTGCTATAAATCAGGTGAACAGATATCCCGGGAAAACTATTTAATACGGTTTTTAATAAAGAAAATATGGGCACGATGCCACTGCCTGCTGCAAAAAAGAAAATGTTTGCGTATAATTTTATATTGTCCGGCAAACGAAAAAATCCGGCGGATCCGGTTGTAAAAAAGTGATCTCCAATTTTTGCACGATCTATGAGATTCCGGGAAAAGTAACCGTTATCAATCCGTTTGACGGAAATGGACAAAGGTTCCTCTAAAGCAGGTGAGGAAAGGATAGAATAGGAACGTCTGATTTCCTTCAATCCGCTATTATCAAGGAGGGTGATGAACTGACCAGCCTGATATTCTATTTTGTGACCCGGAGCAAAAATAAATGTTTTAAAACCCGCCATTTCTTCCCTGATATTTTCAATGACCAGCTTTTTGTAAGACGGGTTGGAGTTTAGTCCGGAAGGGTTCATGACAGCGTGGCTTTTTGTTAAAATTCCCAAATGCATGCCTGCTGGCATTGTTTTTTAATAAATAAGGTGAAAAATAAATCTACAACTAAAAGAGAGATTATAAAAAAATTCAGTGTCGTATTATTTGTCTTGCTGGGCGTGGCGTTCAGCACCCGGGCCCAGGTGGATACGGTTGCAAAACAGGTAGGCAATAAAACTTCAGAACTCACATCCAAGGGGAAATCGGCTGTCGTTGATGAAGTCTATAAGAATAAGGTCGGACCGGAAGGACAATCACCGGTTTATATAGATCATAATTCAAAATATTATTATGTAGATAAAAAGGATAAAAAGGTCTACGTACCCAAATCATCCCTGAAGGATAAACCAAAGAGTTAGATCATTTTCTTTAAATTTTAATAAGGCATTTTCCCGATGAATCAGGAAGGTGCCTTATTATTTTTGAATATAATCGCATAAATAATTTGAGTATATTCATTGTTCACTATCTATGACGCGATGCCGCCAGATTTCCTCCGGATTAAAAATAAGTCCGTTAAACTCAATACATACGATGCCATTGTTGTCGGCTCAGGCATCAGCGGTGGCTGGGCGGCGAAAGAACTTTGTGAAAAAGGATTAAAAACCCTTGTATTGGAAAGAGGAAGAAATGTGGAACACATCAGAGATTATCCAACCGCCAGCCTGCCGCCCTGGCAACTGGACCACCGGGGAGCCATAACCGAAGAAATGCGCAGAGAACAGCATATCCAGGTCCGGGGATTTTGCAATGAAACCAACAAACACTTTTTTGTAAACGATCTGGAGCATCCCTATACACAGGATAAGCCATTTGACTGGATACGGGGTTATCAGGTGGGTGGAAGAAGTTTGATGTGGGGCAGGCAGTGTTATCGCTGGAGTGATCTGGATTTTGAAGCCAATGATAAAGAAGGTCATGGGGTTGACTGGCCAATCCGGTATAAGGATCTCTCCCCCTGGTACAGTTATGTGGAAAAATTCGTGGGGATCAGTGGTTCAAAGGAAGGCTTACCCCAATTGCCGGACAGCGAATTTCTTCCTCCGATGGAAATGAATTGCCTGGAAAAACACCTCACTGACCAAATAAAAAATAATTATACAGATGGCCGCAGGATGATTATTGGCCGGGCTGCCAACCTGAGCCGGGGATTAAATGGTCGCGGCCCCTGCCAATACCGCAACCTGTGTGACCGGGGTTGTCCCTTCACGGGTTATTTCAGCAGTAACGGGGTGACCCTTCCTGCTGCTAAAGCGACAGGGAATCTAACTTTAAGGCCGTTCTCCATTGTTGTAAATATTATTTACGATAAAGATAAAAAACGGGCAACCGGTATCCGGATCATAGATGCCAACAGCATGCAAACGGAAGAATTTTATGCAAAAATTATTTTCCTGAATGCATCTACCATCGGGACCACGGCTATCCTTATGAATTCTGTATCAGATGCGCATCCTGAAGGACTCGGTGCAGGAAGTGGCGCCCTTGGTCGCAATTTAATGGATCATCATTATCACGTCGGCGCCACAGGCAGTTATGACGGATTTCAGGATAGTTATTTTTTTGGAAGAAGGGCGAATGGAATTTATATTCCACGGTTCCGGAATATAAATGAAAAGACAAAGCAAAAAGATTACCTGCGTGGTTTTGGCTACCAGGGAGGTGCCTACCGGGGAAGGATAACCGAACTGGAAGGAATCGGAGAATCTTTAAAGGCGAATTTAACGGAAGCCGGCGGCTGGTCCATGTGGTTGGGCGGCTGGGGAGAACACCTGCCACATCCGGATAACCGCGTCAGTTTAAGCAGGGATAAGAAAGATAAATGGGGGTTGGCCCTGATGGATTTTAATTGTATCTGGCGGGAAAACGAACTGTCCATGAGAATAGATATGATGAATAGTGCCGCTGAAATGCTGGAGAAATCCGGCTTGAAAAATATTAAAACTTTTAATGATCCGGAAGCTAACCCGGGACTTTGCATACATGAGATGGGTACGGCCCGCATGGGAAGGGATCCGAAAACATCTGTTTTGAATGGATTTAATCAGGTATGGGATGCGCCGAACGTATTTGTTACAGATGGTGCCTGTATGAGTTCAAGCGCGAATCAAAATCCTTCATTAACCTATATGGCACTCACAGCACGGGCTGTTGATTTTAGTGTGGGTGAATTGAAAAAAGGAAATATTTAGGCAGGATACCTGAAGCAGGATGCAAAACGCCTTAAGCTTTAGGCTTTTTTGTTCTTTTTGCCGCGGAAACAGATTTTACAAATGTCTTTCCTTCCATGACTTGTTTTGGTTCTTTTACTTTTAACATCGAGTTCACGAAAGCTTCTTTCATCAGTTTTTTTATATAGGTTTTAGGAAATTCATTTTTATCCTTTACAAGTAAGTATCGATATTGATTCCCATTACCGATTAATTTTTTTTCCGGATCGGCGATCTGGCTTCCCCAATAAAACCCAAAATGAATATTGTGACTGGTTCGTCCGACTGCAATATTGCAAAAAGTATGACCAACCCTGTCAGTCGGCGACCATCCAAAGGCAAGTGCGTTATAATTGTCGTAAATAAGCTCGTTCGTTTTCGGATATTGGGTCCAGACGAAATCGCGAAGCCACAGGGCAGTCTCCTGAATGTCTTTGGGAAATGACTTCAGGAATTTTAATAAATCTTTTGAATCCTCTTTTGCCATTGTAAAATTTTTAAATCTCATCATGCGGTCATCCCTGCCTGCCGGCAGGCAGGCGTCATCGGAAAACTATCAAGGTATAAAATCCAAAGGATTTTATACCTTGATAGTTTTCCACTTCCCCTTTCTGAAATAATACCAGGATATCAGGGCAATCATGGTTTCTGCTACAGGAATGGCGATAAATGCGCCGGTCTCCTTCAAATGGAAGCCGATGGCCAGCAGGTAAGCGAGGGGAACCTGGAATAACCAGAAGCAGAAAAAGCTTATCCAGGTAGGTGTTTTAGTGTCGCCTGCACCGTTTAGTGCCTGGGTCATGACCATTCCGATTCCATAAAAAAGGAACCCGGATCCGATCCAGCGCAAAGCAAGTACCCCGATGCGAATGACTGCTTCATCCCGGGTATAAATATGTAAAATGAAGTCCGGCAGAAAAAGAAAAAGAAACATAACGGCGCCCATGAATATCACGCTGTATTTTGCCGTGAGGTAAACACTTTGTTCTGCCCGGAGTGGATTTTTGGCACCGAGATTTTGGCCTACCAGGGTAGCGGCGGCATTGCTCAGTCCCCAGGCAGGCAGGATAAAAAAAACAAAATTCCGGATAGCGATCTGGTATCCGGCAGACGCGGTCGTTCCGCCGGTTTCTGCAACCAGCCGGGTCAGTACGATCCAGCTTCCGCTGCCGATGAGAAATTGTAAAGTCGCCGGCCATCCTATACTTATAATGGATTTGAGCAATTTAGCGTCGTAATGAAAATGATCCCGGCGCAGCCTGATGATTCCTTTGCCCCTGAATAAATGATAACATTGATATATTACCCCGCCGGAACGCCCGATAACCGTCGCGATAGCTGCCCCTTTGAGCCCGAAATAATGAATGAATACCGGGCATAAAATAATATTCAGGATGCTGGCCAGCCAAAGGCTTTTCATGGCCATAGCAGCATCTCCGGCTCCGCGGAAAATGCCATTAATCAGGAAAATCAACATGATCACCAGGCTGCCTCCAAACATGATGCGGGTGAATATGGCCCCTTCCCGCACGACGATGGAATCCGCGCCCATGAGCGATAAAATATTTGGCGCAAATAATGACCCCAGCACGCTGATTACCGCTGTCGCAATTAAGGCAACAATCAATGACTGGGCACCCGCCTGGGCCGCTCCCTCCGGATTTTTTTCACCGATCCGCCTGGCAACCACTGCGGTGGCAGCGGTACTCAGCCCGATGGCCACTGAATAAACCAGGGAAATGACGGATTCGGTCAGTCCGACGGTTGCAATCGCATGCGGTCCCAGTTTGCTGACGAAAAAAATATCCACGACAGCGAAGACGCCTTCCAGACTTAATTCCAGTATCATGGGGATGGCCAGTAAAAAAATAGTCTTGGTAATGTTTCCCTGCGTATAATCGCGCTGGTCGCCATTGAGGGAAGTCCGAATGATATAATATATTTTCCTGAGTGTTGATTGCCCGTCCATGTAGGAAAGAATATCCGGCAAACATACCCTATTCCTTTAAATCGAAGAGGTCCTGAAAACCGGAGATGGTTGTTTGCGGTATATTTCTATATTTAACAGGTACTTTTTTTAAGCCGGTTGATATATGAAACAACAAATACGAACCACATCTCATTTTTTATTTATTCTCCCGGCCGTATTCTTTATTTCATCCTGTAATCCCCGGAATCCATCCAGTTCAGTAAAGGATGACAGGGGGGCCCTTTCTTATAAGCTGGTAAATAACTGGCCTCCCCCTGAGATCGCAGTTGTTTTAAGTCAGCCTTCCGGCCTCGGAATAGATTCGGAACAAAATATTTTTGTTTTTAACAGAACCGGCAGAACCTGGAACGAACCATTTCCGGATTCTGTTATTTCTTCCAATACCATTTTAATACTTGACGGGAATTCGGGGAAGTTATTGAAAAGCTGGGGCGCCGGTATATTCATTATGCCGCATGGATTAACGGTTGACAGGAATAACCAGGTATGGGTTACGGATGTGGGTTTGCATCAGGTGTTTAAATTCGATCATGAGGGAAAATTGGAGATGACGCTGGGTATAGCTAAAATCCCGGGGTCGGATTCCTTACATTTCAATCGCCCAACCGATGTGGCTGTTTCAAAAGACGGTTCAATTTATGTCAGTGACGGATACAGGAACAGCCGGATTGTAAAATTTTCAGCTGCCGGGAAATATTTGTTTTCATGGGGCAGCAAAGGGAGTAAAGTGGGAGAATTCAATATTCCCCATGCCATTGATTTGGATTCTGCAGGAAATGTATATGTAGCCGACAGGGAAAATAACCGTATCCAGGTATTTGACAGCAGGGGGAAATTCCTGAAACAAATCCAGGATACGCATTTTCAAAATTTATATTCTCTGGCCATTGAAAAGGGAAATCAGGAACTGTTTGCAATTGATTATCTGTCTATTTTGGATATCCTGAACAAAGGTTCTGATATTTACACATTTGATACTGCCGGAAATACAGTTCTTTCATTCGGACGTACCGGAAATTATACCGGACCCATCTGCAGGTATCATGATATCGCGGTTGATAAATACGGGAACATTTATGTTTGTGATATTTTAGGAAGTACCCTGCAGAAATTCAGCAGATTTAAAAATAAATGATTAAATTTTGAGATAAAATCTGCGCATTCACCTTTGGTCTTTTAATTTTTGAAATGATTTTACGATTAAATATCAGGACAGGTGGTTTTTCAGTTATAAACAGGATACCTTAGTCAGTAAAAAATAAAACTTTTTTATATGGATAAAAAACTGGCGGGCCAGGTGGCCATCATAACAGGAGCCAGCAGTGGTATTGGTGCGGGAGTGGCAAAATCACTTTCGGATGCAGGCGCCACCGTCGTTATTAACTATCCGGTTGCTCCGGTAAAAGCCGCTGCAGAGGCCGTGCTGGCAGAAATCTTGGCCGCCGGGGGTGTTGGTATGACGGCCATGTGTGATGTGAGTAAGGAATCAGAAGTACTGAAAATGTTCGCCGATACCATTCAGCAATACGGTACAGTGGATATTCTGATCAATAATGCCGGACTTCAGAAGGATTCGCCGTTTGAAACGATGAGCCTGGAACAATGGAATTTTGTAATCGGTGTGAATCTGACCGGCCAGTTCCTGTGTGCGCGGGAAGCCATCCGCGAGTTTTTAAAAAGGGGTGTTGATCCGAAAAAGTCTAAGGCGGCAGGAAAAATTATTCATATGAGCAGCGTGCATGAAGTAATTCCCTGGGCGGGTCATGCAAATTATGCGGCATCCAAGGGAGGTATCATGCTGCTGATGAAAACGCTGGCCCAGGAATTCGCACATAAAAAAATCAGGATCAACAGTATTTGTCCCGGTGCCATTCAAACACCCATCAACCGTTCGGCCTGGGATACGCCGGATGCTTTAAATAAATTGCTGACCCTGATTCCTTATAAAAGAATTGGTGAGCCCGATGATATCGGTAAAGCAGCCGTATGGCTTTGCACAGACGACAGCGACTATGTAAACGGAACATCCCTGTTCGTAGATGGAGGTATGACTTTATATCCGGGATTTACAGAAAATGGTTAAATGATAAAATCGACAATATGGATAACCGGGAAACGGTCAAATCAAACAATATCAATTCAAGGCAGATCATTCATATAGCCCTCCAGCTACTGGCACTTGCATTTTTATTGGTCTGGTGCTTTAATGTACTTGCTCCTTTTTTTACACCCATGCTCTGGTCTGGCATTCTCGCTGTTACACTCTATCCCCTGCATCAGAAAGTAAAAAGACGTTTAAAAGGGAAGGGCGTATTGGCAGCCGTGTTGATCACCATCGTTATTTTCAGTCTTTTTTTAATAGGCGGAAGCTGGCTGGGATTTAAAACGGGTTCAGAAATTAAAACGACCATCGGCAACTACCAGGAGGGAAAAATAAAAATCCCGTCTCCTCCGGAGGGTCTGAAAAACTGGCCTTTGGTCGGCGAGAAGGCCCACCAGCTTTGGGGGCAAATGACAGTTGGTGTGGACAGCCTCGTAAAAAAATATCCGGAGGAAGTAAAATCGCTGGCCACGGCCAGCATTTCTTTATTGGCCACCACAGGTAAGGGATTATTTGTTTTTGCCATTTCCATCCTGGTCAGCGGGATATTCCTGGCTTATGCGGATCAGTCTGCCCGTTTCACAAGAACCGTTTTCAACCGGTTAATCAACAGCACAAAGTTTGATATGGCCACCATTGCGGCTGTTACCATCCGAAATGTGGTCCGTGGTATCCTCGGTGTTTCCATTATACAAAGTTTACTGGCAGGCATTGGATTTGTGGCAGCCGGCATACCGTACGCCGGAATCTGGACTTTACTTTGCCTGATCCTGGCCATTATCCAGATTGGTATTTTCCCTGTTGTATTATTTGTACTCATTTATATTTGGACCCGGGACCATACCACGACTGCCATTTTACTTACCATATGGATGATTCCCGTCGGGTTCGTGGATAATATTTTAAAACCCCTGATGATGGGCAAAGGCGCGCCGGTTCCCATGCTTATCATATTTTTGGGATCCCTTGGTGGATTTATTTATTCCGGTTTTATCGGATTGTTTACGGGAGCAGTCATCCTTTCCCTGGGATACCGTCTATTTGATGTCTGGTTAAAAGAAGCTGAACTATAATGGATTTTTGGGACGAAATAGTAAACAAAAATTACAAGCGATTAAAAAAGCTCTGGAACGACCGCACGAATTTTAATTTCCTGCTGGCTGTACTAAGTTTATATATTTTTATCATCATCCCCGTCTTTAAAGGAAAGATTTCCGGAGAGGTACTCTTTTTTATTTTTTACTATCTGTTATTATCCGGAGGTATCCCGTTTTTAGTAAGGAACAGGAGGCTTGGAATTCTTTTATTATTAGTCATTACACCCTTTGTTTTATTGTTTTCTGAATTTTTTTTCCAGTCCTTCTGGTTAAAAGTATGTGCCGATTTTTTTATAATTATATATTGTATCAGTCTGGCGACTATTATTTTAATCAGAACATTTGCAAAAGGGCATGTTACGGTTCACCGGGTATTGGGCGCCATCACCGTTTACCTGCTGTTGAGTTTTATATTTGCAATGATCTTTCATACCATTTACCTGGTAAACGGGATTTCGACGTTTAAAGGGCTGATGTCTGGTCAACGGTCTGAATTTATGTATTTCAGTCTGAGTACGTTAACAACCGTAGCGTATGGGGATATCACCCCCGTGAACGTCATCGCCAGATCCATATCCAACCTGGAATCCCTGAGCGGGCAATTATATATTTCCGTTTTAATTGCAGGCCTTGTTTCATTGGGAATGAAAGATTCAAATAAAAAAATTTCGGTTTGAACGAGGCATATTTGTCCGGTAAAGGGGCTACCAGTTAATAATTTAATTTATAAGAATATCTTTATCTCCAAATTTCAGATACATGTCTTCACTGATAACTAAAGCATTCTGGGCCGGAATTATACTCCTTTCATTGAACGCATGTAAGGAAGACGAAATTAAAAAAGCGGCCGTTTCACCAAACGTCCATGTGGTTGCGGCCGGAAAAGAAAACCTGCCGATTTACAGTGAATATGTCGGACAAACCTATGGTCTTTCAGATATCAATATTCAACCCCGGATTGAGGGATGGATAACAGGCATGTATTTTAAGGAAGGTTCATTGGTGCAAAAAGGCAGCCTGCTATATGCAATTGACGACCAGCCAACATTAAATCAGGTCGATGCGGCGGCGGCAGAACTGGCGAGAACCCAGACACTGCTGGTGAGAAATAAATCTGATCTGGACCGGGTAAAACCACTGGCTGAAATGAATGCTTTGAGTCAGCGCGACCTGGATGATGCGACTGCAGCATATAATGCTGCAGTCAATGAAGTGAAAATATCGCAGGCCAGACTGGCCAATACAAAGATTCAGTTAAGTTATACAAAAATGACAGCTCCCATTACCGGGGTCATCGGAATTTCCAAAGTACAGGTAGGCGAGTATGTAAGCAAGGCCTCCCTTCCCAATGGTATCAATACCATGTCTTCCCTGGGCGAAGTCCGGGTTCGTTTTCCGGTTTCTGAAAGTGATTACCTGGAGTTTGTCAGGCGTTTTAAAGCAGATCCCAAAGCAAACAATTTTGGCGCCATTCCGGTTGAACTCGTTCTGGGTGACGGAAGCATTTTTGGGGAGAAAGGAAATTTACAATTGACCAACCGCCAGATTGATCCGGCTACGGGTTCCATCCTGGTGCAGGCAATTTTTAAAAACCTCCATGGTCTTTTAAGACCCGGACAATATGTAAGAGTACGTTTTCAATCGGATGAACGAAAAAATGCGGTCGTTATTCCGCAGCAGGCGGTTAACCAGCTTCAGAATGTTTACCAGGTTTTTTTATTAACCGATAGTAACAAAATCAAACCCTTAATCATTAAGGTTGGAAGCCGGATCGGAAGCAACTGGATTGTAAATGAAGGATTAAAGGAAGGAGATAAAGTTGCTATCCTGGGTAGCACTTTTATAAATACTTCCATGGTTGTTCAGCCCGTTGAATTGAAATGGAACTACGATTCCACTTCTAAAAACCAATAAACAGCAGATTAAAGTTTCCAATAACATTTTATGAGTGAGTTTTTTATCAGGAGGCCGATCGTTGCAATGGTGATTTCCATATTTACCATTATACTGGGGCTGCTGACATTAAAAGGTGTTCCCATTTCGCAGTATCCGGATATTACACCACCCATGATCAAGATCACGGGAACCTATAGCGGTGCCAATGCGATTAATGTGGAACAAGCCGTTGCCACTCCCATTGAACAACAGGTGAATGGCGTGGAAAACATGTTATACATGCAGTCCATCAATGCGAATGACGGTTCAACCACCATACAGGTATCTTTTGATGTGGGTACCAATCTCGACAATGCCAACATGCTCACGCAAAACAGGGTGGCCCAGGCGAACCCCTCCTTGCCGCCTTCAGTAAAAAATCAGGGCATTAACACGAAAAAGGCATTGGCATTTCCCATGATGATTGTTTCATTGTATTCTCCCAATAATACATACAACGCGGAATTCGTTGCCAATTATTCGTATATCAATGCGGTTGACCAGATAAAAAGATTAAAGGGAGTTGGTGATGTTACTGTTTTCGGGGGCGCCCAATATGCCATGCGTATCTGGCTGAACCCAAATAAAATGAATACACTGGGTATTACAGTGGATGATGTCAGAAATTCACTGGACATTTATAATAATATCTATCCCGGCGGATCATTTGGAAATACACCGGCCATTCCAGGAATACAAAATACCTATACCGCTCAGTTGCAGTCAAGGCTTATTTCTGTAGAATCCTTCAATAAAATCACGGTTAAAGGCAGTTCCAGTGGTGCCCTTGTGAAATTGAGCGATGTTTCAAGAATTGAACTGGGAACGCAAAACTATTCCCAGACCTGCCAGTTCAATGGTAAAAACGCTTCTGCGATCGCTATCTACCAGGTGCCGGGCAGCAATGCCCTTGACCTGGCAGCCAGTGTTAGGAAAACAATGGCTGGTCTCAAAGAAAATTTTCCGGACGATCTGGATTTCACGTATTCACTGGATACAACCCTTGCAGTCAGTGCAGGTATCGATGAAATTATTCATACCCTCGTGGAAGCACTGATTCTTGTTATCCTGGTTGTATTTCTTTTTTTACAGGAATGGCGCGCGACTGTTATACCCCTGATGACCGTCCCGGTATCCCTGATCGGTACATTTATATTTTTTCCACTGCTCGGATTTTCCGTCAATGTATTATCCCTGTTGGGAATGGTGCTCGCCATTGGTCTGGTGGTGGATGATGCGATCGTAGTCGTGGAAGCCGTCATGCATGGAATAGAACAGGGATTGACCCCCAAAGAGGCCACCAGCAAAGCCATGAAAGAAGTTGCCGGGCCGGTAGTCGCCATTGCGATTGTACTTTCAGCTGTTTTTATTCCGGTTGCACTGACCGGTGGAATTACCGGAAGATTATATCAGCAGTTTGCCATTACGATCGCTGTATCTGTTTGTTTGTCTGCTTTCAACGCCCTTACCCTCACGCCGGCGCTGTCTGCCCTTTTATTAAAACCGAAACAGGAAGGAAAGAAAAAAAACATGCTGGAACGTTTCTTCGATGGATTCAATAAACGTTTTGACAAGTTCACCACGGGTTATACCCGGGTTGCCGGTTTTTTTGCAAGGAAATTAGTCGTCACCCTGATCATTCTCGGAATCATTACCATTTCTGCCGGGTCATTGTTAAAAAAAGTTCCGGGAGGTTTTGTGCCGGAAGAAGATGAAGGATATTTTTTAATGGCTGCCCTGTTACCGGATGCTGCCTCTGCTGAAAGATCGGATTCCGTATCGAAGAAAATAGAAGCCATTCTGAAACAGATTCCGGAAATTAAATCCTACACGGTTATTAATGGTTATAGCATTCTATCCAGTACCAATTCAAGCAATTCAGCTACTATTTTTGTACAGTTGACCCCATGGCACGACAGGAAAAAAACAGCTGCCGATGTAATCCGGGAAGTGAACCAGCGTTGTGCGGTCGGTATTACGGAAGGAACAGCCATTGCGGTCAGTCCGCCACCGATCCCCGGTCTGGGAAACGCAGCAGGTTTTACGGTTGAAGTGCAGGACAAAACGGGTCGCTCACCGATCTATCTCGCAGAGCAGGCGCAGAAATTTATAGAAGCAGCCCGGAAACATCCGGAAATCGGCACGATCTATACACTATACCGCGCAACCGTGCCGCAGAAAAGTATCAATGTTGATAAAGACAAAGTTGAAAAACTCGGATTAAGTCTGAATACGGTCAACAATACCATTTCAACTTTACTGGGAAGTGCATTTGTAAATAATTTCAATGAATTTGGCCGGCAGTACCAGACTTATATCATGGCAGACGCGCCGTTCCGGATGGAACCGAATAACCTGCGCCAGTTTAATGTGAAAGATGCATCGGGAAATATGGTTTCGCTCGGTACACTGGCGACGGTATCAGATACAACGGGCCCCTTATATACGACGCGCTTTGATCTGTTCAGATCCGCTGAAATTTCAGGTTCTCCGGCTGACGGATATACGTCCGCCCAGGCATTGGGCGCCCTGGGTGAAGCCGCGAAAGAATCACTTCCAAAAGAAATGGGATTTGCTTACAGCAATATGAGCTACCAGGAAAAAGCTGCAGAAGGACAGGGGGGTGTCGTGTTTGTAATGGCACTGATTTTTGTATTTTTTATCCTGGCCGCCCAGTATGAGAGTTGGAGTTTGCCATTCAGTGTATTACTCGGAACGCCCTGGGCGATCATGGGGGCCATGGGCGGCCTCTTTTTAGGAAGACTTTTTTCTGATACGTATGTAAACAATGTATTTGCGCAAATTGGCCTCGTGATGCTGATCGGACTGAATGCAAAAAATGCCATCCTGATTGTTGAATTTGCGAAAATGAGACTGGAAGAAGGGGCTTCTGTTATGGATGCAGCCATTGATGGAGCCAGGTTAAGGTTTCGCCCCATCCTGATGACTTCTTTTGCATTCATCCTGGGCGTTGTACCGCTGGTTCGTGCTTCAGGTGCCGGTTCCCAATCCAGAAAAGTAATGGGTATGGCGGTTTTCAGTGGAATGATCACAGCAACTACATTGGGTACTATTCTTATTCCGGCTTTTTTTGTTCTGATAGAAAGGAAAAAGAAAAAGAAAGCCAATGAAGAACGAAACCATTCATCAGATATACCCCAATCCGTTTAAGAAATATGAAAATCAGACAATCATATTTAATCCAGGTATTGATTATAGTTGTGTTTACCGGTTGCATGGTGGGGAAAAAATATTCCAGACCCTCTTTACCAGTCAATATTACTTATCCGGATGCAACAAAAATGGATACTGCGGCGCTGGCAACCTGGTTTACTATTTATCATGATACCGCGCTGCAATCCCTGATTAAAGCGGCCATTGACAGTAACCGGGATTTGCTCGCGGCCGCTTCTCATGTGGAAGAAGCTTTTGCTTTATCAGGTGCAGTAAAAGCGAATCTCTATCCTCATTTCGGATATCAGGCGGCGGCCGGCGGAGGAACAGCCGGCGTGGATGCCATTAAAGTGGCAAGTGGCGTGGATGGAGGCCTGCTGAATGTTTTTGGCGTATTGAATTGGGAACTGGATGTGTGGGGCAAACTGAGACATCAGTCGCGGGCATCCATAGATGAATTCCTGGCAACGAAAGCCAATCGGGATGCGCTTCAGGTGAGTCTTGTCGCCGAAGTGGCTTCTGATTATTTTTTATTAAGGGACCTGGATAATAAATTAATGATTGCCCAAAATACGCTGGCAGGAAGAAAAGAAAATACAAGACTCATTTCGGATAAATTCGAACATGGTTATGTGTCCGAGCTGGACAAATTACAGGCCCAGCAACAGGAAGCCATTGCGGCAGCGACCATCCCTGCATTCAGAAGGCAGATCATACTGACTGAAAATGCCATCCGTGTTTTAATCGGATTGGGGCCGGGTGCGATTATACGTGGTGCCAGTAATTATGACCAGATTTTATCACCCGATATTCCGGTGGGTCTTCCTTCCCGATTATTAGAAAGAAGGCCTGATATCATTGCTTCTGAATATGCATTACAGGCACAATTTGAAAGAATTGGCGTGGCTGAAGCAAACCGGTTTCCGACCATCAGCCTGACAGGGGCACTCGGTTTCGCGAGTCCGCAGTTGTCCTCATTATTAACCAATAAAGGATTTGTAGCCAATGGATTTGGATCTTTAACCGGACCCATTTTCAATTTTGGGCAATTGAAAAATTTAGTGGTGGTTGAACAAAAAAGAACGGAAACCCTGTATTATCAGTATCAGCAGACTGCTTTAAATGCATTCGCTGATGTTGATAATGCCCTGGCATCTTACAGGAATCTGGATGAAGAAAATGCCCAGCGGAAATTACAGGTAGCCGCTGCTTCGAAGGCGTTGGTACTTGCACAGGCTTTATATGATAATGGCTATAGTTCTTATCTTCAGGTAATTATTATGGAAACGAATTTGTTTGATGCGCAGCTGGAGGAATCCACCACCTTACAGCAAAAATTAAATTCTATTGTTTCACTTTATAAAGCGCTGGGAGGCGGATGGAACTAATGTTAAATATTTATATGCAACCCAATCAATTTGAACTGATCCCGGCATTTTTTCTGGCGATCCCGTTTTTATTCTTACTGATTTTTGTCAATTACATCGGGTACCGGTTTAAAAATAAGCATATCCGTAAATTTCCTGGAACCGAGCATGTCGGCATCGGACCTACAGAAGGTTCCCTGCTGGGATTGACGGCCCTGCTGCTGTCATTCACATTTGGAATGGCTTCTACTAAATTTGAACTGCGGCGCCAGTTAATTGTTTCCGAATCAAATGATATCGAAACAACGCTATTGAGATGTGATATGTATCCGGATAGTGTCAGGAACCTTTTACGCCCGGATTTTAAAAATTATCTGGAAACCCGGATCGAGTATTATTCGGCAAAAGACAATGAAGAACGGATTAAGAATTCTCTCGTACGGTCGGATTCCATTTCAGATCTCATCTGGAAACGCGTCGCTGCACTTTCGCATGATCCCAATAACCGGATTGCGACAGAACAAATGATACCTTCTCTGAATGCCATGATCGATATTGTTACTACCAGGGAGTCTGCACGTAATGCCGTGGTACCCCGCATGATTTTGGTTGTACTCTGCATCTTGATTCTCACATCTGCATTTCTTTCAGGATACGGAAGCAAGAACCTGGAAAGGAATAAAGTGCTTGTCATCGCTTTTGCTTTTATTACAACGCTGGCCTTATACCTGGTGATTGATCTGGACAAACCCCGGCAGGGATTTGTAAACCTGAATTCAACGGAACAATTGTTGGTGGGTCTGAGAAATCATTTTAAATGAGCCGCGTTGAATTGGTTCCTGTTAATGAACATCTGGAAGAAAATCCGGAATTTGCAGCCAATCCCCTTTGTAAAGAGAGTCTGCAAATGACCATTGATTTCTACAGGAAAGTGGGATTCAATCCGCCCTGGATTTGTTATTATGCCAAAGAGAACGAAAACCTGATTGGATGTGCAGGCATAAAAGGGAAACCGGTTAACGGATCCATCGAGATAGCGTATGGTACATTTGAAGAATTCAGAAAACAGGGGGTAGGAACCCGGATTTGTAAGGCACTCGTGGACCTTTCCCTGGAAACCGATTCTTCCGTTCGTGTTACGGCCAGAACCTTACCTGAAAATAATTTTTCCACGAAAATCCTTCGTAAAAATAATTTCCGGTTCATTGGAAATGTAAATGATCCGGAAGACGGGGATGTATGGGAATGGGAATATATAAAAACCTGAACCGGTTCATGATGACAAGACAATGTATAAAACTGCTTTTCTGCATTTGCCTGGTGAACTGCACAACAGCATCCTGTTATGCGAAGGTCAATGATACACTGCTTGCTTCCACTCTGCATCCGGTCGGCAGGTTTCAATATAATACACAGGGTGACCTGGAACTGATCAGTTCCGCTGTTCATTTTGGATTTACGATGACCGGGACCACCTGTAGTATCTATGTATATAATAGGGATTCGGCTGTTCACAATTATATTCAGTATACCCTGGACGGAGTCTACCAGAAACGAATCCGGATTTTCGGAAGTACTCCGCGAGCAATTCAACTGATTAACCTGGGGGAGGGCAATCATATTATCTGGATTTACAAAGCAACGGAAGCTATGACGGGTCCCGTATTTATTGAAAAAATAATAGCGGCTGATATCCATGCTTTAAAAATTCCGAAAAAGCCCCTGATAGAATTTATCGGGAACAGTATTACCTGTGGCGCGGCGGCGGATCCTTCAGAGATACCCTGTGAAGCGGGCGATTATGCTGACCACCACAATGCTTATAATGCTTACGGACCCAGGTTGGCCAGGGATCTGAATATGGATTTTATATTGAGTAGTGTCAGCGGGATTGGTATTTACAGGAATTGGAACTCCCCGGGTCCGACGATGCCCCAGGTATATGAAAAGACAGATTTTCAGGACAATAGTTTACTCAACTGGGATTTTAATACATACAGCCCGCGCATTGTAAGTATCGCCCTGGGAACAAATGATTTTAGCGAAGGAGACCATAAACACGAAAGACTACCCTTTGACAGTTCAATGTATGTTTCCGGTTATATCCAATTTGTGCAACTGGTAAAATCAAAATATCCGAAAGCGCGGATCATATTATTAAGCAGTCCGATGTTAAATGGAACCAACAGGGAAAAACTCCAAAATTGCCTGGAAGCCGTAAAAATCCAGGTGGACAAGTTGAATCCTTCGGCTAAACCGGTAGTGCTTTTCTTTTTTGAACCGATGAAAGCCAGGGGCTGTAGCGGCCATCCCAGTGTGGAAGATCATGCTATGCTCGCAAAAGAGCTGGAATCCGCTTTTAAAAAGCTTTAAGCTTTACGCTTTACGCTTTACGCTTTTTCTTTCCAGGTTTTCTTTCAGGCGGAACTTTACAACATCGGTTATCAGTTTTACAGGAAGGGGTTCTGTATAAGGGAATTGGATCGTCGCCTTGGCGGTCACATATTTACTGATCTTTTCTTTAAAGGCTATAATCGCTCCCGGCATCGCATACAAGCCGATATGAGACGTATGTGCAGCGTAATAAAGCAACACGCCATGAAATTTTAAAGCGGGCATATTATAACTGATCACTTCTTCGGCATCCGGGGCTGCCTTATTAACCGTTTGCCTGAGTAATTTTAAAGCAGGCCTTGCAGCAACAGGTTGTGCTTTAATATATTCATCTACCGTTTGAAATCTTGTTTTTTCCATGATAAGGCAATTAATTTTAGTCAGATAAAAAAAGGCGAACCCTCTAAAATCAGAGACTTTAAAGGGTTCGTATTTCTGGAAAAATTAAAATCACTTTTTGCGTTACGCGTTAAGTGTAAATTAGTTGCCTCCGAAATCAAATACCAGTCCGCCTGTAAATCCAAACTGCAGGATCGTGGCATATGTCGTATACGGATATACTGGGTATCCTGGACCAGGTTGATAAAATGCAGTACCGGTTGCCTGAGCGCTTCCAAGTAACTGTGCGCCGATTTTAATTCCAACTACACTACTTGCCTTAATTTTTACACCTGCTTTCAAATCCCAGGCAAATTTTGTAGCACCATTTACACCTTGTGCATCGCTTTTATAAAACGCTGCACCCAATCCGATCCCAGCATATGGTTGAATTTTAGGATTGTTAAGTAAATACCGTTCGAAATTCAATAATAAATAGGAAACTACTGTATTTGCATTATACAGTTGATTGACAGGATTTGAATAAATAGTTGTAGGGGTTTTGGTACTTTGATACTGATAAAGTAATTCCACACCCATACCCTGTGCATTTACTCCTTCAATTGATGCTCCCCACATACCGCTGGGATTGATATAAGTATTACCTCCTCCAAAATTAATTCTGTCTCCGAAAGTATATCCGCCATATGCGTTGACAGATAAATGCTGTGAATACCCTGCTGCTGCAATAAAAAGAACTACGGATGTGATCAATGCTTTTTTCATAAAAGTTTGTTGAGTGAATATTTGGTTTTCTCGGCGAAACGATTGATTTTGATCGTTTTACCTTTGTGCGACTGCAAATATAATAAAATTATTGATTGGATATTTTCGCCAGTCTTTTCATGAAAAGCGGTAGATAGATATTTCCGATGGGAATTATTTTGTCTTTCATATGAATTTGTTGTTTTTCCACACTGATAATTTTATCCATGGCTACAAAATAAGACCGGTGAACGCGGATAAAGCGATGGGATGGAAGCAGGTCTTCCATTTCTTTCATCGTCATTAAACTTACGATGCGTAAGGATTTCGTAAGAATGGAAACATAGTTTTTCAGTCCCATGATATAATAAATATCATCGAGTTCAACCCGCAACAGCCGGGTTCCTTCTTTAATAAAAATATATCCGCCCTTTAGTGATAATGGTTTTTTTGCCTCCAATGCCAGGACAGGCGGAAATTTCATTTGCTGGGCTTTTTCTGCTGCATGCAGGAATCTTTCAAATAACAACGGCTTAACTAAAAAGTCGATGGCATGATGTTCAATGGCATCAAAAGCGTATTTCTGGTTTGCGGATATCAGGATCACCATGGCTTTCTGGTGCAGCAAATGGAATGATGCACTGGCTTTTTGCACGGGTTTCAGGATGTTCAGAAAAATCAGATCAGCAGGTTTGTTTTTTAAAGAAACAAGTGCAATACCCGGATCCGCAAAATGACCGGTAAATTCCAGGAAGGGTGTTTTTTTAATAAAATTTTTTAGTATCTGTACAGATTGTGGCTGGTCATCTACAATAATACATTTCATCATAGGCTGAAAGCTTTAGGCATAATGCTTAAAGATTTCAATAAAGATAAATGGTGTGGATTGATTTAATAAAAAAAAGAGTCCCGCCGAAGCGGGACCCTGTGAATAATGGACTTTGAATCTATTTATAATTTCGCAATCTGGATAACACCTTCTTTATCTCCGATCGTAAATTTCAGCAGGTAATTTCCATCTGCAATATTGGAAAGATTCACCTGCATGGTATGATATCCTGCACTACGTGTTCCTTCGAATAACTGTGATTGTATTTTACCGTCCATACTGATCAGGTCAATCTGTACTTTCTTTTCCGTTCCCAGATCGAATTTAATGGTGGTTGTTGCGTGAACCGGATTCGGGCCTACTGTAATATGATAGTCATCCACAATATTTCCCTTGTCATTTAATACCACCAGCGTGAAGCTTCGGCTGACCGTTCCCCCGTTGCCGTCATCGGCCGTTACGGTTACGCGGCAGGTTCCGCCTACGAGCCCGGTGATATTCAGTTCAGATCCGTTCACACCCATGGTAGCCAGTGCGAGCGCATTGCCGAGACTGTCCATCGATGCGGTAAAGGACAACACATCCTTGCTGTCTGCATCACTGAAATACTGACTCAGTTCAATGGTCCGGCTCGTGTTTTTATCAATCACTACATCCGGCATTTCGGTAGCTACCGGAGCTGTATTGTTTTTGATATACAGGTGCAGGGTATCCCAGGCGCTGGCGCCATATGGATCCGTGGCTGCAAAAATCAGGGATATATGTCCGGTATCGGTTGGAATGATATTGGTTGCTCCCAATGTATCCACAAATACCTTAACCTTTGAATTATCAGGGCCTGCAAAACTATATTTCAATGTATCTCCATCCGGATCCATGAATACCGAATCCAATGCAATTTGCAGGGCTGCTCCCTGTAGGGAAATGGTACGGTCTTTCAAATGACGCACAACGACTGGAGGGCGGTTTGTATTTGTTACCAGCACGATCAGTGAATCGATGCGTTTATTTCCATTATCATCGGCCAGTGTGACCGGGAAAATATGTACGCCTGCATCATTGTAACCCGGATGGTAAACAAAATAATCCCCATCAGCTGTATGATTGATCGATGCAGCGGTATCGGCTTTGACGAGGTTAATCGTAACCTTACCTCCGCCATCATCCATTGCTTCAATCAACGCATTCAGTGTATCGGCTTCATTCACACGCAGGGTATCATGATTCTTTGGAATCGGCGCCTGGTCGATGTGGACATTGATACTCACCCCGGCATCTGGCGTTACCGGATCATTAGAATGGATGAACACCATGGCCCGCTGGTCGATCGGATCAACTTTCGGTCCGTGTACGGTAAGGGATATTTGCTGCTGCCGGCCAATGGCAAGTGAACCACTCGTGTCGGGCGCAATGGTCAGCCATCCACCGGAACTGTCAGTTTGTGCATAGGCGGCCATCAGGAAGTTACCGATCTGATTGAATTCGCTAAATGTACTGTAGTACGGGAATGTGGTATAAAACGTATGATTTTTCAACTGATCTGAAGGAATGAACTGACAACCCTGCGCATGACGCATGCCAGGTGCATAGGCCCACTCCACAAAGAAGTCTTCGTACGCATTAATCAGGATACTGGAATCCAGTTTAACGATCACATATATACCATGCCCTGTTGTGTCGGGTTGAAGCACAACATCCTGCTCAAGTATTACCGTGGAGGTATTGATATTGGAACCCAGCCTGATCCGCAGTTTCACGGTTTCCAGTATATTCCGGTCAGTCCGGTACAGGTTACCCACATGTGAAAGATAAAATCCTTTTTTACCTCCGTTGAAACGGGTGACGGCTGTCATCGGTGCGCCATCATCATCATTTCCCCAATAGAAAGTATATGGATTGCTGGGGTCAAAAGCCAACAGCGAGTCAGCAAAGTTTTGTGTTCCGCCCAGTGGTCCGCCCTGATTGCCAAGAATCGAACTGACAGGTCCGGTGCCTAATATTTTGGTACCTATGTCATTTTTCTTCGCAGGGAGTGGTTTGGCGGGCGTTATACTATTATAGGCAATACCAGGTCTCTGATACTGGACACTGAGTGAATAATCCAATGCACTTCTGCCGATATTCCCGAATTGAATACTCCTCATGGCCGTATCCGTTTTTTGTACAGTTACACGAATCAGGGAGGAATCGGTAGTGACAACCGGTGGCATGTTTACCGTAGCTGTTACGGGGATAATGATCGGATCACCGTCTGTACTCACATTTACTGTTTCATTCACCGAACTCATGGTAGAATCGGGTGTGAACTGGATATGGTATAACAACTCATCACCGGGTCCAAGTATCAGCGGATATTCAATTGCCGTATAGTCGTTTAACTCCAGGAGGTAAAGACTGGTACTGTTACTCATGTCAATGCTGTTGATGGTAACGGTTTTTGTTCCCTTATTCCTGATAACCATGGGCTGAACATAAGTCATCGGACCATTGGCATCTGAAGTATAAGCGATCACATTTCCAAATTTCACGGAATCCGATTCTATACTCATGGCACCGTTGACGTCTAACTCCAGCGGAATATGAATGGAAGAATTCAACGGATCATTCGTTGTGATGGTCAGGTAATCAGTATACACTCCGTCTGTCATGCTCTTGGTTGTCCAGCTGGCCGGGAAATCTACGGACTGACCCGGTTTCAATGTATATGGTATGGAAGGCACAAATTCAATGACACCATGGTTCTTATACCAGAGGCCTTTGTTAAAGGCGAGCGCACCGTCTGATCCGTCTTCATTTTCAATCCCCACAAAAAACTGCTGGGTGAAATTGGTATAGGTATTTGGTGTCTGGTATAACATTTTAACCCGGCCGTCTTTATAATAAATGGTTTCGAAAGTTACTTTTCCTGCGGAAGCGGGCAGCGTACCATACATCTGGTATTGTTCGATCACCAGTTTGTCCGTATCTGCATAATAGTAAGTGCCACCCACATATTTTTGCGTGTTATAATCATAGGATTGAATAAACGGAATGTTCGCGGAAGCTAAATAACCGTTTGGATAATTCGGCGAAGGCATTGTTGGCCTGACAAAATACAGACTATCCGGTGGCTGTAAACGCAGGGCTGCGTCTCCCAGCCAGTTCGCATAGAGCGTCTGGTAGGTCTTGCCGAAGAAAGGGAATGCAAATTTCATTTTCAGCGGCTGCGAAACAATACTGGATGGATCCAGTAGGGTCTTGGTTCCCAGACCATTCGCAGCTATTTCAAACCACTGGTATGCGGCACTGCTGCTGTCTATATTTTTATGGATGCTGTACGTGTGTGCAGAGTCCAAACCATTTCCGACTCCTTTGACAGCCTGATTCATTTCCAGCCATTGCGGAATTTCAATCATGATCTTTAAATCCCCGTCACCATTGTTGGTAACATTCAGGGAAGCTGGTTTTGTATCGCCCATATTTAATGCATTGGTTTGTCCGCCACTCAGGTTGTAGGTCATGGAAGGGGATGCCTTACCGGTTCCTGATAACTGAACCGTAAATGTAGAATCATCCGTCACCACGGTCAAGGTTCCGTTATAGGAAGTTTCAGCCACCGGACTAAATGTTACCGGTATGCGCAATTCGGAGAAAGCCGGAACGGTAACAGTATCCTGTGTAATGCTGTATGCCGGATTACTAAGTGCGGTTGACAATAATTTAACCGCCTTGGTTCCTGCATTCAATAATATAGCAGTCTGTGTTGCAGTTCCGTTTTTATAAATGCTGCCGTAAACCAGTGAGTCGGTTTTCAGCATCATGCCCTCTGCGCCGGTCACTGTAAGTGCCACCGGAACGTTGACCTGTTCGTTTAACGGATCATTGGTGGTGAGTGCGATGGATGACTGATACGTACTGTCAACCAGACCCGCCGCTGATGCGGTAACGTTTATTTTCACACTGTCACCGATGGCTACCGCGCCACTCAAAGGTGATATGGAAGTGATATATTTAGGTGCTGCGGGTACCCACCATAAGCTGGAATTGTTGGTCGGATACCACTGCTGTTGCGATGGTGCATTGTAATCGGTCAGGTTAACCCCCTTGGTTTCAGCTTTATTTTCCAGCCCGATCATTCCGGTACCATTTGCTCCCCAGGTGCCATCCACTGTTTTATAATTCATTTCAATTCGACCATTGCTGTTTAAAACGATCTGAAATGTGCATTTGCCGGCGCTCCAGGATCCGTAGTCAAAAAAGTTTCCGAATGTAAGTTCAATGTCATTGTACTGAACGATGAATTTACCAGGCAAATACTTTATGTATACGCGTTCCGTGCCGCTGATTTCCTGTACTTCCGTTTCAAAAAATAATCCGGCAATCGTTCCTGTTAAACCATCGTTTGGAATGGGAAAGGAAGAGCTGTTCGTGCTCATAGCGCCCGGATAGTTTAATGAAAGCGCTCCAAAGCTGTTCACATAGATCTGGCTGATGGTATCTCCATAAAATTTCATACGGAAGCCCAGTTGTTCCAGGGCAGATGTCCTGCGGTCCTGGGACAACTGATGGGTGATATCTAAACCCGTCGTTGAAATATCATCCCAGGTGAATACCGGGCCGTCGGGTTCCTGGTTATCTATCCATGCATAATCAAAAGATGGATCGGTACCTCTTGCCAAAGCCTGCGCCCTGGCTTTACTGATCGCAGCAATTTCCGGCATGGAATAACTCAATGGATATTTTCCGTTTTTATTGGAAATCGTAAAGCTGTTTTTTCCTGTAGAATCCGGTTTGGCAACAATTTGCAGTGGGATACCGGTTAAGTCCATGACAGGCGGCCGGATTCCCACGCCGGTTGCGGACAGTTTTAAGGTTCCGTCATTCGTGGTGAGCTTGATATTTGAAATGACCTGGCCGGTTGCAGTCGGTGTAAATGTAACGGTGAACCGGGTAGAGTCTCCGGGATATAAACTATCCGGCAGAGAAGCGGCAGTATATTTATTGCTGCTGGAAGTAAATGCGAAATTGGACAGGGTTGATAAACCGGCATTGTATAAAGTGATCGTGGCGTCACCTCCTTTACCGATGAACACGGTAGAGCAATCCAGTATACCCTGTTTTGACATCAGCGTTCCGATCTGACCAGATACTGTCACCACCATCGGCGTATTTGCAAAAGGCGTATTGACATCATTAGACTGCACCTGCAGGTTATAATTATACACCCCATTGCGTACCGTGGTTGCATTGCCGTTTACGCCGACAATGGAATTGCCCAATCCGGGTATGGTGCCGGAAACAGGTGACATGCTCACCAGACTTCCGGGGTAACCTTCATTGCTTAATCCGTATATAAAAAACCGGACATTACTCCAAACACCATTGACGGGTGCCCAGGTAAGACCCTGATCGCTGCTGGTCTGATTGTATTTTGATAAAGCCGGCGTTGGATAATTTACATAACCCTGTGCTAGATAAAAAGCCGGATCATACTGATAGACGATCCAGAACCATTCGCCGGGCTGGAATAAAAACATTCCGTTGAGCTTGGTAATATTCAGGGCATAATCAGTTACATCCCCCATGGTTTGTTTGAGTAGTAATACACCTTTGGACGGATCGGAACCGCCTCTGTATACAAAAATGGTAATGGGTGCGACAACGCCCGTGGTATAAATATAACTGGCCACATGGGTCAGGTTAAACGCTTTGTTTGAAACATCAAAACGGGTGGCAGCTGAAAAATAAATCGGTGCATCGTCACCGAAAAATTGATCCGGATAGTCCTGTTTCAATACGCCCAGGGTATCATTAAATCCATCGGGTCTGGCCCAGTTGGAAGAAACGGGTAATGGCGTGCCGGTCCAGTTCATGGATCCCTGACCGGTATTTGTAATTTGTAAAGAAGATGAACTGACCGGATTCGTGGTTACGTTGATATTCATCCGGATGGTGTCTGTAGGCAGACTGATCACGGCTCCCGGCATCGTCGTCGCGGTGGCTGTGTTTGATAAAGGACTGACATTTCCCCATAGATCCTTTGATAAAATACGGGTATAATAAAGAGTTGAGGGACGGAGGCCGGTCAGTGTGTAGACTTCCGTAGAGCCGGCGGCCAATGCTTTTTTAATATATATTTTGGTGAGCGTATCGATCATGGTGCTGTCGATCGCATGTGTGGAGTAGTAAACATAATAACCTGCTGCATTTCCATTATCCGGATCAACCGGTGATGTCCAGCTCAGGTCAATCGTTGTCTGCGCATTGCTAACGCCTTTCAGGTCAGTGATGGCATTCGGTGGAATGGCTTTGTCAGACTGCAATGCTTTCCCTGCATCCAGCTTTCCAACACCCATTTTACCATTATAATAGGGATCCATGGCAATGAATGGAGAAACGGATCCAAATAACCTGTTTTTTAAATCTTCATTGGTGAATCCGGGTTTTCCGAACTGGGAAACGATCAATGCTGCCACACCGGATACATGCGGTGTCGCCATGGAAGTTCCTGCCATGTATCCATAGGTGTTATTCGCCGTGGTACTGGCCACTTCCTGGCGGGCTGGCTGGGCTCCATCCGGATCATCACCGCCAGGTGCGGAAATGTCAACCCAGGACCCGAAATTGGAATAAGATGCTTTGTTGTCAAAAATAGATGTTGCTCCCACTGCAATGGCGGTCGGATAATAACCAGGATAATAATTTGTACTGTCACTGCTGTTTCCGGCAGCAAATATGACGACTCCTCCGTTCATAGGACCCACCTGAACACCATTTGCATCCCGGCCGGCTTCCTTTGTAAAATAATCCATCGCGTCCAACACGGCCTGATCATAAAAATCTGGCGCTGTATATCCCCAGGAATTCTGGGAAATGACGGCTCCATTATTTGCACCATATACGATGGCTGCTGCAGTGGCTGCTCCGTCTGCACCGTTGTCGCCAAAGATTTCGCTGCTCATGATGCGGGCTCCGTCTCCAATACCTGTTCCGCCGGCAATTCCGCATACACCGATTCCATTATTATTTACCGCTGCAATGGTTCCTGAAGTATGTGTTCCATGATCTCCGGGTACAATCACATTCGTATTGTCAGCAAAATTGTATCCATAGATGTCATCTATATAACCATTCCCGTCATCATCATAACCGGGATACCCATTGAGTTCTGCCTGGTTTACCCACATATTGGCTGCCAGGTCTTCATGTTTATAATCGACACCTTCGTCAACAACATCCACAATCACCTGGGGTTTTCCGGCATTGATTTTCCAGGCTGGTTCCAGATCCATATCGGCACCTACATAGCCTCCCCATCTTCCATCATTATGATAATGCCATTGATATTGATATAATGGGTCATTGAACGGAGCGGTATATGTACCGAGTGGTTTGGCAACGCCGAGCGGTTTGGCCGCTGTTCCATTTGGAATGATCGGCGAAATTTTTCCGGAAATTGATTTAATCGTATAAGCAGGCTGAGCCGTTTCCACTTCAGCAATCTGACGGAATGCTTTTATAGCCTCCGGAATGGCAACTCCGGAATCAACCTTTACTGAATACCATCTGTCCAATCCATATTTATGTTGCTTTACTTCCATTTTCCCTGCATTTGGAAATACACGGGTCATTTTAGTTGCCTTGAACTGGTGGCCAACCGCATCCATGCGCAGGATGCCCGTCCGGAAGTTTTCCATGCTGCTATTTCTGGAAAGCAGGCTGAGCCGGTTCTGTATGGTCGAAAAAGATGCCGACCTGAATTTAATCAGCACTTTTCCCGGTGTAAACCCCTGGGGCTTTGCCGGCGTTTGCGCGTGTAAATAAACACAGCACAAAGTAAATACGGCACCTAAAATGATCCGGAGAAATTTTTTGTAAATATTATTCATTGTCCTGAAGTTGATGGATGAATTGAAAACGGGTAATGATTATTTTATAATGAAGGAAAATCCAAGTTTAAATGTGTTGTTCACGTTGGTGCTTGTGCTGCTTCCCGCCGGAATAAGATAAGCCATATCCATTCTGCAGGATTTGAATGCCAGTCCCAAACCGGTGGTTACAAACTGAAAGCCTCCGAATTGCGTACTTTCAGAAGAATAACCAGCACGCACGAATAACATGGAATGATATCCGTATTCACCACCCGCATTATACTGCATCCTGTCCTGGAAAAAACTTTTTCCGGGAACGGGTGAAGTCAGCGGACTTACCGCATCTGCAGTAAAAATCAATTGATCTTCTTCCGTGAGTTTTTGTTGAAATGCGACCGCCAGTCCGGCTGTTGAAGGCAATGCATACCCATTAGAAGCGTTACTGTATTTTATTTTAGAACCCAGGTTGGTAAGAACCGCGCCCATATGCCAGGATTGGCCATTCCCGTTTTCTTTTGTCTGATAGTAAAGGCCCAGATCCGCAGCAACGGCACTTCCGTTCTGATAACCCGCATAACCGTTATTTACAATATGAGAATAGATATAACGGAAAGTAGCTCCGATATACAGATTTTCTGAAAGTTTTCTCGCATAGGATGCATCAATCGCCATATCATATGGATTGGACTGACCCAACGCATCACCCTGGTCACTGGTATATTTCAATTCACCCTGTTTAAAATACCGGATACCTCCGCTGATCACTTCATTTTCTGAAGTCTTGTAAAATCCGGAAACTGAATACAGGGCCACATTTTTGACGAGGTTCGTCATCCAGGGCGTATAAGCAACCGCGATAGCGCTTGTATTTTTTACCTGGACCATGCGGGCAGGATTCGCATAATGGGTCGCGTTATCACCCGGCAGGGCAATGGCACTTTCGCCAATACCCGCAGAACGGATATCTGTGTTCATCCGTAAAAAGGGCGCAGCGGTCAGCGATGAAGCCGCGGCATTCACACTATCGGCGGAGTTTTGGGATTTTGCTGGCTCTGCGAAGAGGATACAGGCCATTCCACAGATCAGTGGAATTAATTTTTTCATATTAGTTATTTTAAAAAGTTGCCAAATGTATTAATGTTAACCAAGTATTACCGAAATGTCAAAACAGGGTAAGCACCTGAATTATATTCAAATAAAATAATCGAAACACGGATAATTTCTAACAAACAGAAGCTTAAGTGGGAAAATTTCTAAGAATGATTTGTATTCCAGCAGTTCATCAAACAGGTAGGGTTTCTGTTGCAGGAACAGGCCATAAAATGCCGATATGGTTGTGAATAAGGTATTTGCGTATAGAATCATTCATAATGCCTCGCGTATTCCCGGCTTGTCGTGCGTGTTATGCCGGTGTCCAGGAACTTCCACAAAAAGAAATGTCATTAGTACAGTATCAACGGCAAATATTCAAATAACTGGACCAAATGGTTATAATAATTGACCAATTTGGATTAATAATTGACAAACGATGAATTCCATCGTTTGGAAAGTGTTAACAATTAAAGTCTATTGCGTTTATTGACTAACGGGGTAGAATATACGAAAACTGATCAGACGGTAAAGCGAAAACTTGACGCAGGTCAATTAAATCCAGGCCCAATCAGTGTTTTAGCGTGAGGTGCACTTGACAGGGATCAAGTTGTTTTACATTTGATGGATTATTTTTTTGTCACAAAGCCGGTGTGATGAAAATATTTCTGAAATCAACGGCACCATGATCGCCCTGGATCATTACAGGACCCGGTTCTCCTTCCTGGCTGTCCAGCGCGCCACCGGTAATTCCCGGTATTTCCTGATTACAAATAACGGTTTTGCCATTTAGAACGAGTGTAACCAGTCTGCCCACCAGGGTGACATCGAATGTCTGCCATTGGCCGGGTCCTTTGGCCGCCTGTTCCGTCGGAACGATAAAACCGTAAATCGCACCGAGGCCGCCTATCCAGGGTTCTTCATTTTCTTTGCTGTCTAAAATCTGGACTTCATAACGGCCGCGGAGATAGATTCCGCTGTTGCTGTTGGCAGGAATGCGGAATTCAATATGCAGTTTAAAATCATTGAACACCTGGTCTGTCATAATATTTGATTCGGACCATGGATTTCTCAGCATGCCGGAATCCACCTTCCATTGATTTTTGCCGGATGCATGCCAGCCATCCAGATTCATATCATTAAATAGTTTGATTTGTTTTCCCCAGGCGGGTTCCTTCGTTCTTCTTAATAAAGGGGCACGCGAGCCGGTAAAAGTAAATTTTTTACCAAGCGGGTCAATGATTGTTCCGGTTAAACGATCGCCCTGGTACATGCCTTCAAATATCAGGTCATTGGATACCGTGTCCCACTGGGCCGGGATAGAAAAACTCACTTTTCCATTCGTAAAATTGATTATTGAAATAGGACGGGCACTTCCGCCGGTACTTACAAATTGTCCGACCAGCGTCCGAACACCGGAATGACGCACTTCCAGCCAGGAAGGGAAAGTTTTTCCATCCCTGGATAAAGTCAGATCCCAGCGCCCTTCCAATGGAAATTCGGGATGGGGTCTGTGTATGCTGGCGTCCGAGAAATAAAATGTAAACAATAAAAAGTAAAAAATGGAAACTGTCCGGATCAGGAATACATGTAGGCGGCATTTCAGCAGAGAGGAGAAATTTTTCATATGATGTGCTTATGGTATGATTAAGGTATAGAAAATTAATCAATCTCTTCCCACCAGGCACTAAAGACCTGGTCCTTATCCAGGTCAACCGTTTCGCCAATCATGGGATGCAGCAGTTTCATATTCCTTTGATCCGCTTCTTTTTTAATCCGGATGATGGGTTCATTCCATGCATGGACAGACAAACTAAATTTTGCCCAGTGTACCGGTAAAAGTTTTTTTGCTTTCAGGTCAATGGCGGCCTGTACCGTTTCTTCCGGGCTCATATGAATATATTTCCAGTTTTTATCATACTGGCCGTCTTCCAATATCGCCAGGTCAAAGGGTCCGAATTGATGGCCGATTTCCGCGAAATGATGGTCATATCCTGAATCACCTCCTATGTAAATCTTTTTGCCGGGGGTTGTCAATACAAAAGACATCCATAAACTTCCGTTTCTTTTCAATCCTCTTCCCGAAAAATGCCTGGCCGGTGTGGAGTTGACAGAAAAACCCTCTTCCAGGAGAACCTGTTCATTCCAGTCCATTTCCCGGATATTGTTTGGATCATATCCCCAAAACTCAAGGTGGGCAGCGGTTCCGAGACCGGTAATTATTTTATTAACCTTCGGTCTCAGTTGCAAAACGGTTTTATAATCCAGGTGATCCCAGTGGTCGTGGGTAATAATCAGGTAATCAATGGCGGGAAGATCATCGGGCGTATAAATATCTGATCCTTTAAAACTTTTGGTAGTAAAAGAAAGCGGAGATGCGTTCCCGCTGAATACTGGATCAACCAGGATTGTTTTATGGTCGACCTGCATAAAATAGGAGGAGTGCCCAAACCAGACCAGGATGTTTTTATCAGGAGCCAGTTTCAAAAGATCCGTCTTTTTGGAAGGAAGGGCAGAGGGCGGAATTTTTTGTTTGCTCTTATCGAACAGGAATTCCCGGAGGATGCTGAAGATATTGGCGCCTTCCGTTAGCTGGGGGGTCGGATTCAGATTTTGAAATTGCCGGTCACGGTAATGAGGCGATTGCTGAATTCTTTTCAGCCTTTCTCCCCCGGGTTTAGCGCCGAATGGTTTCCCATGCATAAATGAATAAACGGCTGCCGCACAAATCAGTAAAAAGATACCCAACAGGACCATCACGTTGAATTAAGGTATCAATTTAATTCATTCTGACCGAAGGCTGGCGACCGGGTTCATCAGGGCAGCTTTGATGGCCTGATAACTCACAGTAATCAGCGTGATGGTCATGGCCCCGATGCATGCAAGCAAAAATATCCACCAGGATATTTCGGTATGGTATGCATATTTCTGCAACCATTGATGCAGGAAATACCAGGCGATCGGAATGGCGATGGCACAGGAAATGATGACAAGGGTTACAAAATCCCCGGATAACATTTTCCAGAGATTGAATACGCTGGCTCCAAGTACTTTGCGGACGCCGATTTCCTTGGTGCGTTGCTCTGCTACAAAGGAAGCAAGGCCGAATAGTCCAAGACATGAAATGAAAACGGCCAGTACGGCGAAAAATGTAGAAAGATTTCCGATTCGTTTTTCATCTTCAAATTTTTGGGCATATTCTTCATCCGTAAATTTATATTCGAAGGGTGCAGCGGGATTATATTTTTTGAATATGGTTTCCAGTTTTGCCAGTCCTTCCTTCATGGAGGCGGATGGTTTTAAACGAATGATGATCACATTCGCCCATCCCGGGTTGAGCAGGAATATGGTTGGCTTGACCGGTTCGTAGGGCGATTCCATAATCATATCTTTTATTACACCCACCACATGATGGGGTGTGGTGTCCCATTTGATCGTCAAACCCACTGTATTTTTTATTCCGATGAGTTTGACAGCAGATTCATTCAGGATCATGGCGCTGGAATCCGTCAGGAAACTGCGGGAAAAATCGCGGCCCTCTTTGATCTGCCAGTGGATGGTACTACCATAGTCATAGGTGGTTGCCACCGTGCCAAAAAGGGGCAGGCTGTTCGGGTCTTTGCCCGGCCAGCTGAATCCGATATTATTTGACCAGACCTGTGTGGAAGGGCTGGATGACTCCGCCACATTGGCTACTTTTCCACTGGCGAGCAACTCAATTCTCAATACGTCGTAATGTTTATACAGGTCCGGTGTGTTCATATAGATGGTGATTAACCCTTCCCGGTCGTAACCCACGGGCCGGTCTTTCGCAAATTGTATTTGCCTGTATACGATGATGGTGCCAATGATCAGGGCAATTGAAATACTGAACTGGACTATGACCAGCACTTTCCTTGGCAGGGTTGCAAAGCGCCCCACTTTGAATGCTCCTTTCAAAACTTTAATCGGCTTAAATCCGGATAAATAGAAAGCGGGATAGCTTCCGGAAACGATTCCAGTAAATAAAGTAAATGCCAGAATGAACAACCAGAAATAGATATTGGCTCCCGGCAGATGGATGTCTTTATCTGATAAGCCATTAAAAAATGGGATCAGGACGAGCACGAGACAGAGCGCAATGATCAGCGACAGGAAGGCAACGACAATGGATTCGGTTAAGAATTGTTTTACCAGCTGCGGCCTCAAAGATCCAATCGTTTTACGTATACCTACTTCCTTGGCACGTTTCTCACTGCGCGCCGTGGAGAGATTCATGAAATTTATACAGGCCAGCAACAACACGAATACACCGATGATTCCAAAAAGCCATACAAATTCCATTCGTCCGCCGGTGACTTTTCCGTTTTTGAATTCATTGTACAATCGCCAGTTATCCATGGGTTGTAAAACCAGTTCTTCCACACCATCCTGTGCAGCATTCAAATGGATCATGGATGCCTTTTTAATTTTCGCGCTTATTGCCGTGAAATCCCCATGTTCATTCACCTGAACAAAACACTGCCAGGAATGGTTTCCCCACTGGGTCATCGAATTTTTTAGCCAGTCCTGCGTCGTTATATATTTTTCCCAGCTTAATAATATTTTAGAATCATTCATGGAAGTATTCCGCGGAAGGTCTTCATACACCCCGGTTACTTTAAAATCAAACTGGTTATCCAGCCTCACCGTTTTATTCATCGGATCTCCGGATCCAAAAAGCAATTTGGAAACGGAAACGCTGATGAACATCCCGGAAGGATCATGAAGCCCGTTTAGGTTTCCCTTCAGCATTTTTAAAGAGAACATGGTTGGGAAAACAGGGTCTACCCACATGCCGGAACTACTGATTTTTTTATCCCCCACACCCAGAGTATGCCCGAAATTCCAGGAAGCCATACCCACGGCTTTGAAATCACTTCCATATTTATTGCGCAGTTCAGTACCCAGGGGCATAGCAACCGCCGGACCCGTACCGGTATGCCCGTTGAAAGTCTGGGTGGTCATCACCTGTGCAATCGTCCGGTGGTTTTTATGATAGGTGTTAAAGCTGAGTTCATCCCAGATCCAAAGGGCGATCAGGATGGCAACCGCCATGCCCGTTGCCAGCCCGATAATATTGATGGCTGAATACACTTTGCTCTTCAGAAGGTTCCGCCAGGCGATGGTAAAATAATTTTTAAACATGGGATGGACAGCAGGTTTTTGCAACTGTGCTATTCAAAGACCGGGATGTTTTGGATTTGTTGCATCCCCTTTTAAAGCCTAAAGCCTAAAGCCTAAAAGCTAAGGACTAAAGCTTAAGGCAAATTCTTAAATTGCAATGAAACGGTCATCCCTGCCTGCCGGCAGGCAGGGGTCATCGGTCAACCCTGCCTGACAGCAGGCAGGCGTCATCCATCAACCATAAACCATCGACCATAAACTATAAACCCTTTTCATAACGAACAATCACAAAGATTGAAGCAGTTATTCATTATTTTGACATTTTTGATCAGCCTGGGCAAGACATGTGCTCAAACGCCAGACACGGCAAAAAAAGACGTTCAATCCAAACCGGTTACAAAAAAAGACAGTACCGGGTTTGACCGGTTTAATGCGAAAGCAGAACACCTGTTTAAAATACTTCCGGTTCCGATTTATTCTTATTCGCCGGAAGCCGGTAATATTTACGGACTTGCCAAATTCAACGTCATTAATCTTTCCAAAAAAGATACCATTTCAAAAGCCTCCAAATTATCAGAAGTCTTTACAGCATCCAGCCTGCACCGGGTGAATGCGTCTATCTCCACGCAACTGGTATTCGATGAAAACAAATACGTGATCATCAGTTATGTCAATTATAAAAAGGAACCGGAATTCATCTGGGATATCGGCAATACCATTACCACTGATCCGGAGCAGGATATCGTGAACCGTTTTGTTTTTGCCGGAACTGCCTTAAGACAGGTAAAGAAAAATTTTTACGTGGGAATTCCATTCGATGTATCAGACTATTTCGATATAACGACGGACAGTACAAGTTTCCTGGTTTCGGATAGTGTAACCGGATTAAAAGGAGGAACCAGTGTCGGACTGGGTTTTGCCGCTGCCTACGATACCCGGAATAACCGGTATAATCCCCTGCATGGCTCCTATATTTTGGGTACCGCCATATTTTATCCGGGTAGCTGGGGACCATACTCATTTTCCAAATTTGGAATAGATGCCAGAAAATATATAAACCCGTTTAATAAGAATGTCATTGCCGGACAGGTCACGACCAGTTATGCCAATGGCAATGTTCCGTTTTATGAATTGCCGCAAATGGGTGGTGACAGCCAGATGCGGGGTTATTATGAAGGGGGTTTGCGGGATAACGTTTTGGTGGATGCGCAGATTGAATTGCGCATTCCGGTCTGGAATATTTTTGGTGTGGTCGGTTGGTTTGGCGTCGGCCAGGTGCAAAGCTCATACAGTCAGGTCGCACTGGATCAGTTTCATCTTTCCTATGGCCCGGGTCTGCGTATCATGGTGGATCAAAAACACCAGACCAATCTCCGGTTTGATTTTGGATTTGGCCCCAACGGCATCCAGGGTTTCTATGTTAATTTCGGGGAAGCTTTCTGATCCTTCAGGGAACAGGTCCGCGATGCATTCTTATACAAAGAAAAAATTTGATACGGGCTGGCTGGTAAAATCCACCAGTTGATTGTTTTCAAAAACTTTCACCTGGTATCCAAATTGCTGTTTCAGGTAATCCATGGTGAGTATTCTTTTTTCATTATCCCACAGTTCGCAATAGATGATGGGTTTATGTTTTGCCAGTAAATCGTGTGCTCCTTTTAAAACATGGTATTCAAAATTCTCAACGTCTATTTTTATGGCGTTTATTTTCGGAAGATCCTGCAGATCCCGAAAATCATCCAGCCGCTGAACCGGCACGGTAAATACGATGCCGTTTTCTTTGTCCGATTCGTTTTCCACCACATGGCTTAGGCCCTGCATTTTCACATCATTAATAACGGGCATCACCATAACGAGCTCTCCTTTTTCTTCGCCCAGCGCCGTTTCGAATATTTTAATGTTGGTGATTTTATAGTGCGAAGTAATCCGCTTCAATGCTTTTAAATTCTGGGGCATGGGTTCAAAAGAAAATACCCTTCCCCTGGAAGCTCTTTTGGCCAGTGGAACGGCCATGATCCCAATATTCGAACCCGCATCCAAAATGTTTGCGTCTTCCGGAATCATTTGTAAAAAATGACTGAACTCCTTCTCGTGGAGATTCATGCGTAACCGCGTGATCGTAAAAATCGAAAAAATGAAAAGGTAATTATCAAACCCCAGCAACTTTTGCAAAACAAGCTTAATGGACGATTTGATCATATTCGGGAATTAACATATTTTAAATAACAGGTTGAGCTGATTTCTTCCTTATCTGTTTTTCTTGATATACCTATGGCACAAATTAATTCAAATTTTGCTTACATTCAAGCATGGTCCGGTTCACCTGTATACCAGATTGAAAACCTTTTCAAAATTAACGCGCATCCATGCAACCCATTTTAAGGTTTTTCCTTTTTCTGTCAGGCATTTTTATATCAGCTGAAAGTATATCACAGGAGTCGAATCCTCTATTGCAAACCGAACAGTGGCATGCATCCTGGATCGCTGTACCGGGGGAATCACCCACAGGATATGGTGTTTATTTATTTCGAAAAACCATTTTACAGGAAGTAAAACCGGAACATCTTATCATTCATGTTTCTGCTGATAACCGGTATAAATTATTTATAAATGAAAAACAGGTATCACTCGGTCCTGCGCGTGGTGATGCCGGGCATTGGAACTACGAAACCCTGGATATTGCACCCTTTCTTCATGCAGGAAAAAACATCATCGCTGCGAAAGTCTGGAATGAAGCCGCCTGGAGACCGGAGGGCCAGATTTCCCTGCGAACGGGTTTTTTATTGCAGGGAAATGACAGTGCAGGAGAAATACTGAATACAAACAATACCTGGAAATGCGTTCGGGACAGTTCCTATTTTCCTTTACCCTACCAGAGCCCGGATTATTATGTGGCCGGACCGGGAGAGCGGATTAATATGAGCGATCAGGTAACTGGTTTTGAAAAGTTGGATTGCTCTGAAAATGGCTGGAAGAATGCCGAAATTATTTCAGCGGGCATTCCTGAAAATATTATGGGTGGCTATGGAACCATACATGGATGGTTGCTGATTCCTTCCATTCTTCCGCCCATGGAATTAAAAAAACTCCGGTTGCAAAAACTTCGTGCATCGGATGCTGTTCAAATTCCGGCAGGATTTCCTGAATACCATAAAGCCTTTACCGTTCCGGCCAATACGGTTTGCACTATTCTGGTAGATCAGGGATTTCTGACCAATGCTTATCCACAGTTAATTTTTAGCGGGGGTGGTCAGGGATCTGTTTCACTGAGTTATGCAGAAGCTTTGTATACCCGGTATCCCTCTAAAGGAAACAGGAATGACATATCGGGAAAGATCTTTTCAGGCCGTAAAGACAGTATACTTTCTAACGGAAACACGAACCAGGTATTTACAACGCTTTTTTTCAGGACCTACCGCTATATTCAATTGCAGGTAATTACCAAAAATGACCCGCTTGTAATTGAAGATATCTATGGAACCTCGACGGGTTATCCCTTTCAGATGAATGCCAAATTTTCATCAGAATCCCCTGAACTCAATAAAATCCTCGATATCGGATGGCGGACCGCAAGACTTTGTGCTATGGAAACCTATATGGATTGCCCATATTATGAACAATTACAATACGTGGGGGATGCAAGGATCATGGCGTTGATTTCCATGTACAACAGCGGAGATACACGACTCCTGAGAAATGCGATGGATGAATTGGATCATTCAAGGCAACCGGAAGGTCTGATGTTTGGACGGCATCCGTCTTATACGCCTCAGTTTATCCCGACTTTTTCTTTTTGGTATATCGGTATGCTACACGATTATATGATGTACGGGAATGATAGTAATTATATAAAAAACAAACTGGCGGGTGAACGGCAGGTAATGCAATATTTCAGAAGCCATCAGGATGGGGATGGATCTCTCAGGAATGTTCCTCATTGGATGTTTACCGATTGGGTAAACGCCAAAGGATGGAATACCGGAACCGGTCCCATTGGAAAAGATGGTAGCTCTTCCCTGTTTGACCTGCAACTATTATGGGCTTATCAGTTGGCTGCGGATCTCGAATCGGCATTTGGCATGCCTGCATATGTAACTTTATACCATCAATATGCAGAACAGTTGAAGCAAACCATCCGGAAGAGATACTGGGATGAAAATAAAATGCTTTTTGCTGACAGAACAGAAAAGGATTTGTTTTCCCAGCATACCAATTCACTGGCCATTCTTACCGGCATGTTTGATAACAAAGGAGCGGGAGCCGTAGCAAAAAAGCTGCTTACCGATACGAGTCTTGCGCCGGCTTCCATTTATTTTAAATTTTATCTGCACCGGGCACTGATAAAAGCGGGCTTTGGGAATGATTATCTGAACTGGCTTGGAACCTGGCGTGAAAATATGAATATGGGTATGACTACCTGGGCGGAAATATCAGACATTAATAACAGTCGTTCCGATTGTCATGCCTGGGGAGCCAGTCCGAATATTGAATTTTTCAGAACCATACTGGGGATAGATAGTGAAACACCCGGTTTTTCGAAACTGAGGATTGAACCCCACCTGGGATCTTTAAAGAATATAAAAGGTGAAATGCCTCATCCAATGGGTAAGATTAAAGCGTCTTACATTTTTGAGAACGATAAATGGAGCATTCAGATTGATCTTCCACCCCATACAACAGGTCATTTCATTTGGAAAAACCAGATTTTTCCGCTGAAATCCGGAGTCAATCCATTCCTCCTGTAAAATGAATGGTTAACGCGCATCGCTAAACGCCGGCATTTTAAAAAAGGATAATAGGCAGCCGAGACTGTTTCTCTTATTCGTATTTTTGCAGGGGGATCATAATTTCGAATATTATTCGTTTATGAAGTGTAATTCCGGCGTTTACAACATCGCCGGCAGGAATAAAATCTGATAAACGGGAATGATGGATTTACATTTAAAATGTACTATTTGCGAATCTGCTTTATATAATACGGACCAATGCTTTGCTGAGCTCAGTTATCACTGTTCCTCGCCGGAAGCCAGGTTTTGGGATTTTGAAAGGGGTACTTCAGAACAAATAAAATCAAAAGACCACTGGGATAAATCCAAACAGGAAATTCCAAACCGGATAAATAAAGCAACTTAGTACGTATTCATATTCGTAAAAAAAATTGCTTTAAGTCTTACGCTTTAAGTCTACTCCTGGTACATTTCCAACTGGAGCCTGGTTTCCTCCAGATCCAGTTCCTTTTCGATTTTCCGGATCACTTCATCACTGGTTTCTCCTTCCTTATGAAGTTTTTTTAACGTACCGCAATGATCAAATGGTCTTACGAATGCTTCTCCTTAAAAATATTTCAGATTTCATAATATCATATTGACCTGGCTGAACAAAAAGTTACTATTCATTCAAATTTTCAAATTCCCGAATAAATACCTGCGTTTCCATACCAGTTTACTTTTTTGCTGACATACATAGTAATTGCTAGAATAACAAATAATCCAATACTCCCAACCAGCAGCGCGGTGTCTTCCAGACGGATCAGGACAAAAATAAATCCATAGAGCAATGTGAGAACCCCGGTAAATAAACCCGCGGATTTCCAACTGTTGAAATGGCTTTTGGCATATAGTCCGATCAATAGCACCGTACTGACGGAAGCAATGAAGTATGCGTAATCAAATGGAATAAATTCACTGATCGCCAGCAGCAGGCTGTAAAAAATCACCAGGCCCAGGCCGATGAGTACATATTGGACCGGGTGAATCGGCTTTTGCTGCATGAGTTCAATGATAAAGAATAAGGAAAAAGTGAGTCCGATGACCAGGATGGCATATTTCACCGAACGGTTCGTTTTTGCATACTGGTCAGTCGGTTGAACCATGGTGACCCCAAAATCCAGAGCCGATTCATCGAATTTAAAATTTTTCAATACGGTTCCAAAAGGAAGATTTGCCTTATTAAAGAACCACTCTGCAATGAAACCATTTTGCGAAACCGTTCTGACTGTTGGAAGGTTATTTCCATCGAAACTTGGATTGGGCCAGGTAGACTGAAGTGTAAAATCACTGTTGCCGCTGAGCGGAACAAAATGCAGCATTTCACTTCCTTTTATTTTAATATTCATATTAAAGGCAAAAGTTTTCCCAATATCCGCAGGGGACAGAACAATGGGGGCTGACAAACCTTTTTCATTCACATCGTTGGCCGGTAATCCGGGTGAAAGTTCATGTTCAATACCGTTAAACCGGATTACCAGTTTTTCCTCAATTCCTTTAAAATCAGAGATTCCAAAACAGATCCTGGCGTCCTGCCATTGAATGAGGTTAGGAGAAATGTCATTTGGGACCTGTATTATGATATCACCTTTATTGGAAAGTGCTGCCCGGTACAACAGTACTTTGTAAATCGATCTGAGTCTTAATTCATGATCGATCTTCCCGTTAACATGCAAATTATCCGGAATGATCAGAAGGTGCTCGGTTCGTTCAAGTGTTTTATTGTTTGTGTCCTGAAATGCCACTTTGTAGGGCAAATAAATATAGGGACCTGTTAAGGTTTGCGCTTCAGACCAGCGGCTGTTTACTTCCTTTACAACGGATTCCTGCCTGGCCTGCCTTTCCTGAACCAGGTTGTTGATAAAAATAGTAGGTATCATCAGGATTCCGATGAGTGCGGCTGTAACGGCGCCCTTAATAAGTATTTTGTTTGAGTAGTTTGGTTTGTTTTCACTAAAACTGCCTTGAGAATAATTTGACGGTTCCATATATGTATTTTGATTTGATAATAAAAAGATTTGTTTAGAGGAAAAATATTTTTGCAATTGTTTTTTTGAAAAGTATAAACTGATCAGTGCTGTTGAAAAGAGAATACCCGTTGCCGCCAGTAATATTTCTATACTGTCTGACCAGAAATCGGGACTCCGTCTCCAGGGCGAAGAAATGAAGGTCAATATCAGGCCATACAGAAAACCACCAACAGCGCAAAGCAACAGGGTCATATAAATTTTAGTATTGTAGGAGTCCAATATTTTTTCAATGAATGGTAAGACGATCACCAGCATAATAAATACCGGGAAAGCCGCCACCAGCGAAGCTGGGAAAGCCGGAAGAAATATATACCACACTAAGGGGTTAGCGAACAGAAAAAAAATTAAAATTCCGGCGTTTAAAACCACACAGGATAAAAACCAGATTCTTGCCGCAAGGGTGGTTGTTTTCATTTCATTGTTAATTAAAAGTACTTTGAATTACAAAGTATATTTACAAAAAAAATCATTCCATTGAACGGATCATTTTTTCCAGCGCATCAAGATGGGATTTAAAAGCTTTTTTTCCGGCATTTGTAATGGCATAGATCGTATTTGTTTTGCGCCCGATAAATCCTTTTTCAACGATTATATAACCCGCCTCTTCCAGGGTTTTCATATGGCTGGCCAGGTTGCCGTCGGTCACATGAATCAGTTCTTTCAGTTCATTGAAATTTGTCCGGTTGTTCATGATGAGCGCGCTCATAATACCCAGCCGGATGCGACTGTCAAAGACTTTATTTAATTGTTCAATTGGATTTTTCATGCACTATCCCACATTAACTTCATGATCATTTTTTGCATTTCCGGCTATCCGGTCATATTTCCACCACATGGCGAAGCCGTACATAATATGCAATACGCCAAATCCAAGAGACCAGAACAGGAGTTCTGATCGCAGGATCCAAAGATTGACGATGCCCAGCAGGATTTCTCCATAACCCAGCCATCTGACTTCGCCCATGGTATATTTGCTACCGTTAACGAGGGCCAGTCCGTAAAAGATCAGGGAGGTGGATGCGATGAATTCGTATTGTTTCAATTCAATCATTCGCCAGAGTAAAAAACCACCGGCCAGCAGGGGCAGGGTGGTATTCCACAACAGCCTTTTGGCCGTGGTACCCCAGATCGCGACACCTTCTTTTTTGCTTTTGATAAAAGTGAAAAAAGTGGCAAGGATAAAAGATACGATAAAGGTGAGGGCTGCTATCAGGATCAAATCTGTTTTTAAATCCTCCGGAACATTCGTGCCCCTAACATAATCTACACTGTAGTATTGGCTGATACGGTGATGGGCAACCGTTGCGCCGATCAGTGCGCAAAAGCCGGCGGCCATACCACTCCAGCCGCTCAGGCTGATGAAACGACTGCTGCGCTCCATCATCCGTTTGATGTCCTGCAATGTTTCCAGATCCCGGGCTGAATTACTCATAATAAAAGTACTTTGAAATACAAAGTAAATAAGAAAATTTCAATATTTCAAATCATTCTGATGAATTCTTCAGATATTAATTCCCCGGTCTTTTCAGCATAAATTCCAGTGCCGCCTGATCAGGCAGGGTTTGTTTTCCCGAGACCGTGTCCAATACCATTGCCTGGAAATTTGTTGTATTATATGTTGGCCAGTCCGGCAGGCCTTTACCGTTGGGATTCCCGTTGTTTATAAAATTGACCCAATAAGCAGACATCAATGCAGCCAGTGAAGCATCCGATGATTCCCAGGGGCGGTGAAGAAATTTTAAATTGTCCATGACATAGGCCACTTCTCCGGTATGGAAGGCTCCATATTTTACATATTCCGCGGTAGCCGGTAATTTCCTGGAGAAATAATAAACATATACCGGCGCTTTGCCTTCCGAACTTTGTAAACCCGCCCATTTATATCCTGAAAGCGCGAAGATCATGTCCCTGCTCAACCTGATCTGTGACCTTTTCGCTTCTTCATCTGTATTGGCCGGATAATATTTTAAGAACTGATCTGCATCGGTTCCGTATTTTTCCCTGACTTCTTTTTGAAAGGCTTCTTTATTTTTAAATCCAAAAACAAAACTTTCATCTGCATTCCATCCCGTAATGACTGGTACATGATTTTCCTGACCGGCTGTAAAAATTTCAGAAACAGGTTTTGGCAATACATATCCATCCACAATTGGCCAGAAAACACCGGAAAACTTCATCAGATCCTCAGCGGCCAGTTTTCGCAGTTCAATCAGGGAACTGGCATGAACCGAATTTAATAATTTATCCCCCTGCTGTTCTGCGGCTGACAGCGTCATGGGTTTGCTGATGAGCATGGAGCCGCTTTCAGAAATGGCTTTATTAAAAAGTCCTTTCGCAACCGGTGAAGCCACCAGGCAGTTCACAATCATGGAACCGGCAGATTGTCCGGCGATCGTAATGTTATCCGGGTCACCTCCAAAAGCATCAATGTTTTTCTTTATCCATTGCAGTGCGGCGATCTGGTCCAGGATGCCATAATTTCCGGATGCCTTATCCGGTGATTCTTTTGATAATTCCGACAGCGCGAGAAAACCAAACACCCCGACACGGTAATTCACAGAAACAAAAATGATGCCTTTATTGGCCAGCGATTCTCCGTCATAAATCGGCACGGCGGTGCCGCCGCTTACAAATCCGCCACCATATATCCAGATGAAAACCGGTCTTTTTTCTCCCTTCTTCGCTTTTGTCCATACGTTGAGATACAGGCAATCTTCACTGATGGGTTTTTCAGGTATCAGAAATTCCTTTGTATATACCATGAATGGAACCGGCTTTCCCTGCATCGGGCTGGGACCAAAAGCGTCACATTTTTTTATTCCCGGCCAGGGGGCTACGGGTTGCGGTTTTTTCCATCTCAGATCTCCGACCGGCGGCGCAGCAAAGGGTATTCCTTTATACGCAATGACTGCACTGTTTTCACTTTTAATCCCGGATATCAAACCGGATTCAATTTGCAGGTTACCTGCTATTCCATCGGTTTTTTTTGCAGACTGAAAGGAATACAGAAAAATCGAAGTCAAAAATAAAATCAGGCAGGAGAACCAGGCAAAAGGTTTTCTCATTTGAAATGATTCGGGAATTGTCTGATGAAGATATTCATAAGATTTCATTTTGTTCTCCCGGTATCTTCCATTATTATTTTTTTTCCAAACCGGATCCAAATGGGGTAGTAAAAATGGCACAACAATTGATAATCGTTTTCCCATTTCAAATTTCCTGATTAAAATTGTCATTAAACAGTTAAACAGGATGCAATTCATACCTGTAAAGGATTTTGGGATACCTTTAAGCCGCACTTTCAATTTACAGGAGTATGAAAAATTTTCTCAGAAACTTTATTCTCTTTTGCACGCTTGCTTTTTTTATTTCCTCCTGTCAGCATGATTCGCCGGAAACAAGTACAAAAACTGCGGGAGACAGTACAGCAAAGGTAAAAGATCCACTTCCTTCCTGGAATGATCCGTTAAAGAAAGATATTATGGATTATGTTGAAAAAGTATCCAAAGAAGGTTCTCCCGATTTCGTTCCGGTCAAAGACCGGATTGCCACTTTTGATAATGACGGTACGCTTTGGGCGGAAATGCCATTGGTTCAGGAATTATTTGCCTACTATCGGGTAAGGAAAATGGTAACTGCAAATCCCGCACTGGCTAAAAAACAGCCTTTTCTGGCTGTGGTGACCAAAGACAAAGCCTACTTTGAAAAAGGCGGGGAAAAAGCGCTTGTACAACTGGTGGCAGCAACCCATACCGGCATGACGGAAGATCAATTCGAAGCAGATGCGAAGGATTTTTTCGCTTCGGCTGTTTATCCAGGGCGGAATGTGCCCCTCAGTAAAATTGTTTATCAGCCGCAACTTGAACTGCTCGCCTACCTGCGCGCCAATGGTTTCATGACATATATCGTTACCGGTGGAACCATTGAACTGGTTCGTGCTATTTCAGATACATTGTATGGTGTTCCAAAGAACCAGGTGGTGGGGACCACTTTTAAATATGCATTTGTTGACAGCAACCGTTCTATTCTACGTGAACCTGCCATCGACCTGCTTTGCGATAAAGCCGGTAAGCCGGTGGGAATACAGGTTCATATTGGTCAGCGGCCCATATTTTCTGCCGGAAACGAAAGGTCCAGCGGAGATATTGAGATGTGTAAATTCTGCCAGGGCAATCACTATCCTTCTTTTCAGATGATCGTGAATCATAATGATTCCCTGCGCGAATATTATTATCAGGAAAAAGATTCGGCTTCATTGAAAGCGGCTGTGCAAAACAAATGGCATATTATGAATATGAAGGAAGACTGGAAAACCGTGTTCCCTCAGTAACTTTCATCATTTAATTATCTCTATATTTGATATCCGTTACATTAATACTCCCTGCTTTTCGGATTGGTCATCCAAAGTCAGTTAAAACGGAATTGAAACCTGGTAACACCTGCATTTCAGCGAACAGAATAACAAAATAATTGTACGCCTAATATTTTTAATCATTAACCATTCGCTTTTAAACATTAAACTACAGCACATGATCAAACCAAAAATGAAATTTGATTTTTTATTTAAAATGGCGCCAGTCTTTGTTCTGGGATTGTTGACGCTATCAGTCAACGCTCAGACGGCAAAACCGAATATCGTTTTCATCATGGGTGATGATATCGGATGGCTGAATATGGGTTGCTATAACCAGGGTCTTATGGCGACGAGAACACCCAACCTGGACAAGATTGCATCGGAAGGAATGCGGTTTACCGATTATTATGCAGAAGCGAGCTGCACGGCAGGCAGGGCAAACTTCATAACAGGAGAACTCCCGATCCGTACCGGAATGACGACCGTTGGCCAGGCAGGCTCGCCAATCGGTATCCCCACAGAAGCTGTAACCATTGCTACAGTCCTGAAATCGATGGGATATGCCACCGGTCAGTTCGGTAAAAATCATTTGGGTGATTTGAACGAATTTCTTCCGACAGTTCATGGATTCGATGAATTCTTTGGTTATCTCTATCACCTCGATGCAATGGAAGATCCTTGTCATCCGGCCTATCCCCAGGATCAGTTGAATGTTGTAGGACCCCGTAACATGGTTCACTCCTGGGCTACCACCGCTGATGATGGTACTGTGCAACCACGTTGGGGTAAAATCGGGAAACAAAAAATTGAAGACGCCGGCGCATTATGCCCGGAGAGGATGGAAACGGTCGATGATGAGATCCTTGCAAGCTCTCTTAAATTTTTAGATAAGGCGAGGGCCGACAAAAAGCCATTTTTTTTATGGTTGAACCCTACCCGTATGCACGTTACAACACATCTTTCGCCGAAATATCAGGCAATGCGTAATTCCCAGAATGGTTGGTCAATCGAGGAAGCGGGAATGGCACAGCTGGACGATATCGTAGGCTCAGTAATGAAATATCTAAAAGATAATGGTCTGGATGAAAATACCATTGTCGTATTTACGACTGATAACGGTACAGAAAATTTTACATGGCCTGATGGTGGCCAAACTCCATTCGCGGCTGGAAAAGGTACCGCTTTTGAAGGCGGCTTCCGCTCACCGGCACTTCTTCGCTGGCCAGGGCATGTTCCGGCAGGTAAGGTGGAAAATGGGATTTTTTCAGGTATGGACTGGTTTCCAACTTTTGTTGCAGCAGCCGGAAATCCGAATATCACCAGTGAGCTTGTAAATGGCAAGTCGGTAGATGGCACAAATTATAAAGTGCATCTCGATGGTTATGATCAAACACCTCTGATTACCGGTAAAGGTCCCTCAAACCGGCACGAGATTTTCTATTTTACGGAGGGAACGCTTGCAGCGGTCCGTGTGGATGACTATAAATATCGGTTTATCGACCAACCGGGCGGTTGGATAGGAACGACAACACATCCTGACATGCCGCTTTTGGTAAACCTTCGCCTGGACCCATTGGAACGCACCATGTGGCCCAATGCGAACCTGGGATCCTACGAATACTTCAATTGGTTCTTATATGAATTCTGGCGTTTCGTGTTGGTCCAAAAGGAAATCGCCAAAGTAGCCCCGTCATTTATTGCTTTCCCTCCGATGCAGAAAGGAGCAAGCTTTAATCTGGAAGCGTTAAAGGCGGAAATGGCAAAGAAAATGGCTGAATCACAACAACATGCAGCAGGAAATTAAATAAGATCCGTTAATTTCTAATCATACAAAATCAGGTCCGGTCAAAATATTTTTTGACCGGACTTTTTATTTTCATCACTTCGTATCATAAACAGTTAAATGCGGGCATATGGAAAAAAATAAACTAACTGAAAAACAGGTTGATCTTTACCATCAGCAGGGTTATCTGGTCGTTAAAAATTTTTGCAGTCAACCTGAAATTAATAAGCTATATAAAACTGCGTTGGAAGATAGTGCCATGAAAAACCACGCGCTGGATCTGAATGATCAATCGGGGAAAAAAACAAAACTATCCCTGTGGTTTACGCCAGGAAATGATGTGTTTGGTTATCTCACCCGAAGCGAAAAAATAATTCATTCGATACAACAGTTACTGGGCAGTCATTCCCAAATATGCCATTTTCATTCCAAGCTGATGCAAAAAGAACCCAGGGTGGGCGGCGCCTGGGAATGGCACCAGGATTACGGATACTGGTATAAGAACCAATTTATGTTTCCGGATGAACTGATGAGTGTAATGATCGCGCTGACTCCTGCGAATCGTGAAAATGGTTGTCTGCAGGTTATTAAAGAATCGCATAAAATGGGCCGGGTGAACCATGGGTTTACCGGTGAACAGGTGGGTGCCGATATGCAAATGGTCAATAACGCGCTAAAAACGATGGAACTGGTATACGCCGAACTGGATCCGGGGGATGCTTTGTTCTTCCATAGTAATATTTTACACCGTTCGGAAGCAAATTTGTCAGATCATCCGCGCTGGTCGATCATCTCCTGTTATAGTCTTGAATCGAATCTGGCCTATAACGAAACGTCGGCTTCCTGGCATATACCGGTAAATATTGTTCCGGATGAAGCCATTTTAAACTGGAAACCGGAATCTTTGTCAAAAGCGGATTTTCTGAAAAAAGAAAATGACCCGGCTTTAAAAGAGACCGGGTGGGAGAAGGAGGTGAATAATAATTAGTATGAATTTTCCGAAATCTTTTTTGGGACTTTTTTTCATTTTTATTTTTGGATCATCCGGAATTGCACAGAACAACTGGATACTGCAAAAGGAAAAGGATGGAATACGGATCAGCGGCCGTCGCACAACGGAATCCTCTTTCAATGATATCCGCGTAGAATTGGATCTTACGGGTAATATTGACCAGCTCGCCACCATCCTGCTGGATATCCCGGGATACACAGCATGGGCATATGCGACTAAAAAATCTGTTGTTATTAAAAACCTGGGTCCGGGGAAGCTGATTTATTATTCTGAAATTGAAGTCCCCTGGCCTGCCACCAACCGGTATTTCTATGCACAGTTTGAATTAAAGAAAGATCTGGCTGAACATACCCTGCAGCTTATTTCTGTAAACCTTCCGGATTACGGAACGGTTCAAAAGGATCTTGTAAAAGTTCCATTTTCCAGGGGCTCCTGGACGGTTACTTCCCTTTCAAAAAATTCCATACATATCGATTATACGCTTCAATTGAACCCGGGTGGATCCTTACCGGCCTGGGTAATTAATTTATTTGCTACCAAAGGTCCTATGGAGACTTTTGAGAATATTAAACGGAAAATGACCGCCCTGAATCCGGGATAAGAGGATGAATCTATTGTCCCTTTTGTTATCTCTGATTCGTCATCATATTATTCAATCAATTTTTAAAATTAAACCATGAAAGAGTATTTATTATTATTAAGAGGGGGTAAACCCATTTCAGCCAAAACAGAAGCTGAAAATAAAGCGGAAATGCAGGCCTGGGGTGCTTATATGGGAAAACTGGGCGAACAGATCGTTGGCGGTTTGCCCGTGGTTTCCGGCGGCATGGTGGTTTCATCATCGGGTACTTTATCTGAACCGGTAAAATCTGCCAAAGAAGGAATTGTCGGGGGTTATCTGATTGTAAAGGCAGAAAGTCTGCAAAAGGCAGCAGCCTTAGCAGAAGATTGCCCGCATATTGCAAACGAAGGAAATATCGAAGTCAGGGAACTTGCTCCGATGCCTGCCATGTAGCGGAATCATCTGCAAAATAAAATTTGAATCTCCTGTGGTTATTTTCCACAGGGGATTTTTATTTTCAGTAAAATAAAATTGATAACAATCATTTGATATTGGGCATGTAAGAAAATAATTAATAAAATATTTACCTGGGTTTAACATTGTTTTAATATGGATCATGGTCATTTGCTTAAAATTAAATGCAGATGAAAAAAAATTACCTCACTACAGGAAAAACACCGGGCACTTTAAAAACGTTCTTTTTCGTTTTTACAGGAATTCTATTTTTGGGCCTTCCATTCTCAGGATGCAGAAAGGGGGATATAGCCTTATCACCCATTGAAGTGGATAAAGTAAAACATGTGGTGGTTATTTATCTGGAGAACCACAGTTTTGATAATTTGTACGGTACATTTGCCGGAGCGAATGGGTTATCAAATGCAACGGCTGCCCAAATCACCCAGGTAGACGCAACCGGAACTCCTTATGTTTTTTTGCCTGCCATAACCGGTACCAGTGCTTTTCCGTTAAATCTACCCAATACTTTATTTAATATTGATCAATACGTTCCCAATGATCAGAAAATACCGGATGTGCTCCATCGTTATTACCAGGAACAAATGCAAATCGACGGCGGTAAAATGGATAAATATGCGCTTTTCAATTCAACGGCCGGTTTATCCCAGGGATATTATACAACCAGCTTATTACCATTATTACCTATTGCCCGGAAATATACACTCTGTGATAACTTTTACCATAGTGCTTTTGGAGGTTCATTTTTAAATCATATATGGCTGGTTGCAGCAGCGAGTCCGGTTTTTCCGAACGCGCCGGCCGGTATTGTTGCGCAGGTTGATGCGACTGGAAAACTAATTACTGACGGAGCTGTCACCCCGGATGGATATGCGGTAAATACCAGTTTTTCTGTAAACATGCCGCATCCGGCCACTGCTCCTGTGGCCAATCTGGTTCCAAACCAAACCATTCCGACGATTGGTGACCGGTTAAACGACAAGCATATATCATGGGCATGGTATTCAGGTGGATGGAATGATGCGCTGGCCGGAAGTCCTGCAGCAACATTCCAGTTTCATCATCAGCCATTTATTTATTTTGCCAACTATGCAGACGGAACTCAGGCCAAAAAGGATCACCTGAAAGATGAAACTGAATTCATTGCCGCTGCCCAAAATGGCACGCTCCCCAGTGTGTCTTTTGTAAAACCGCTGGGTGCCAATAATGAACATCCGGGGTATGCTGATGTCTTAACCGGTGAAAACCATACCATAGAACTGATCAATGATGTGCTCAATGGTCCAAATGGCAGGGATGCTGTTATTATCATTACGTATGATGAAAATGGTGGTTTTTGGGATCATGTGGCCCCGCCGGTGATCGATCCGAAATGGGGACCCGGAACCCGCGTTCCGGCCATCATCGTTTCTCCATTTGCAAAACAGGGATTTGTAGATCATACACAATATGAAACCCTCAGCATACTTTCCTTTATTGAGAAAAGATGGGGATTAAAACCGTTGGGAGAACGCGACGCCTATGCGAATCCCCTGGAAAATGCATTTGATTTTTTCAATCATACAAAACCGGGAACAAGCCATTAAACATAAAACTATCCTAAGAAAAAAGGAGCACCTGTTCAGGTTGCTCCTTTATTTAATTTAACTTCCGCATTACAATATGGATCGTTCTTTGGACTATGATGATCGTACCTTAGTTCCTTACTTTTGCTCCTGATGAAGAAATTTATTTTAATATCTGTTTTACTGTGCTGTATAGCCGGATATTCATTATTCTCTTGTAAACAGGAATCAATAACTCCTGAAAAATTAATTGCCCGTAATCTCCTGACGCAGGTTGACAGTTTTTCGGGGATCTGTGCCAAACTACAAGCCGCTGTAGAAAGCACATCATATTCTGTTCAGCAGTTACAAAACATATTTCTCCAGGCAAGGATAGCGTACAAAAAATTTGAGTGGGCTGCCGAGTATTTTGAGCCGGCTTTAACCAGGGTGGTAAATGGTCCACCGGTCCAGGAGATAGAAATGCCGGAGATACAGGTGCAGGATCCCGCAGGCCTGCAGATCATAGAGGGTATTCTATTTCCGGGATATGATACCACCCATAAAAAAGGATTGATCATTCAGTTGAAAATGCTGCAGAGGAATTGTGAAAAGTACAAATCTCATTTTGGCAACATTGGCATATTTGACTGGCAGGTTTTTGATGCGGTCAGGCTGGAAGTTTTCCGGATCATCACGCTGGGTATTACAGGTTTTGATAATCCGCAAACCCTGAAAAGCATGCCCGAGTCCGCTGCCTCCCTGGAGAGTTTGCAGTCCGTGATGGGACACTATCGTGATCCGGACGATACCTGGGACGTCAGCGGGAAAATGAAAGCTGCTGAAGACTATCTTTTAAATAACCCGGATTTCAATTCCTTTAACCGGATGGAATTCATTGTGTCCTTCAGTAATCCAATGACCATTGGCATGAGCGGCCTGGAGAAAAAATTAAAAATTCATGTTGTCAGGTACAACCGGTTATTAAACCAGGATGCCGGCACCCTGTTTGACTCCAATGCTTTTAACGTGAATGCCTATGCGCCGGATCATTCTTCCTTTATTTCGGATGAAAAGATTATTCTGGGAAAAAGACTTTTTTCCGATCCGGTTCTTTCCGGTACGGGTAAAAGAAGCTGCCAGTCCTGCCACCAGCCGGCAAAAGCATTTACCGACGGATTGGTTAAAAACACGGTCATTGGGAGAAGCGACCTGCTGTCCAGAAATACACCGACCTTAATAAATGCAGCTCTTCAGCCATCGCTGTTTTACGATCTGCGTGTTAATACACTCGAAGATCAGTCACACACCGTCGTTCAGAGCAACAATGAAATGCACGGTTCCATGATCGCATCTGTTCAGCGGCTTTGGAAGGATACCAGTTACCGCAAAATGTTTCTAAGAGCTTTCCCTTATGAGGATAAAAACGGGATTGATACTTTTGAAGTGATGAATGCCATTGGATCTTTTATCCGCAGCCTGGTATTGCTGAACAGCCGGTTTGATGAATATATGAGAGGTAATAAAATGGCGATGAGACCTGAAGAAATAAGAGGATTTAACTTGTTTATGGGAAAGGCTAAATGTGCCACCTGCCACTATATGCCACTGTTTAATGGAAACTTTCCTCCGCGGTTCAACCACATGGAAGTGGAAGTGATCGGAGTCCCAAAATCCAGGACGGTAAATGAAATCGATAAGGATTTGGGAAAGTATGATATCGTTCAGGTGGAATCGGTAAAACACGCATTCAAAATATCCACTGTGCGGAATGCCACATTAACGGCACCCTATATGCATAACGGCGTTTTTGAAACTTTGGAACAGGTCATGGATTTTTATAACAAGGGTGGGGGTGCGGGTCTGGGCATCAAACTGGAAAATCAGACGCTGCCTTTTGATAAACTCAACCTGACAGAAAAAGAGATTTCTGAAATCATAGCATTTATCAAAAGCCTGGATAGTAAATGATAGCCGGGAAAGAGATTATTTTATAAAGCTATCTGAGGCAAAATGGAAACCACCTTTTACTGCAAGTATCCGTAAAAGATGAATTCCCATAGTAAATTTTATATTTTTGACCGTTACGGCTTTCCAGTTTTCATTTCCCCGGGTGGCTTCAATCTGAATATTTTGGGCAACCGGTTCATTTCCATCATAAAGTGATATTTCCCCGCCACCTGCCTTGGCATCCACCGAGAATATAAGATTATATTCACCGCCCTCTAAAATATTCAGGGTGTATTGCAGCCATTCTCCGTCAGCTATTTTTCCGACATAATAGTTCTCCGGATGTAAAGAATCCTTATAAATATCCACACCGTCATTCCGGTAGACGCCACCATCATTTCCCGTGCTTTGTTTTCCTGTGGAAATACGATAGTTGCCCGTGTCCAGATCATAGTAAGCTACCCCGTTTATTCCCAGATCGTAATCAACCGCCTGAATGACTGTTCCGGGTGACACATTATTTTCTTTAAAGGGCATCGCTTTACGACTGAACGGTTGCCTGATCATTGCATCTATAACATCGCGGTGTACGATATTTTTTTCGCATTTCGTGCTAGCGGCCAGTTCCATCAAGGCATTGAATGTGTTTGTTTCAGAAGGAGGTTTATCCGTTTTACCGTTCCAGTAATCAACCAGCGCATTGTAATCCGCATTTGATGGGACCTGCAGCGGATTGTTGTTGCCCAGTTTTTTCAATGGCCACCAGGACCAGCCGATATGATTGGCTTCCAATAACCGGATGGCATCCGTAAACCAGGGGTTTGAATTTTCTCCTGTTTCGCCCAACCATACCGGAACATTATATTGAGCCCGGAAATTTAATATGTATTGTATGGACTGCTGATCGTTGTTGTTCCAGTATTTATGGAAACTTAAAACCATATTGGGATCCCAGGGTGGCAGCAGGCCCTTGTAATTATTACCCCAGCCGTTCCCTTCTATGATGATCATATGTTTTTTATCCACTTCACGGATCGCCAACGTGATGTTTATCATGAGTTCTTTTAATGGAATATTCTTTTGTTCCCGGAGGCCATTCCGGTCACCGGCAGTATCTTCAAAACCCCAGTTGGGTTCGTTCAGTATATCATATCCACCAATGGTTGATTCACTGTCATACCGTTCTGCCAGTTTTCGCCATAAGGCAATGGTCTTTTTCCTGTTTTCATCACTTTGCCAGAGGGAAGGTTTTGAGGGGTCCCGGTCTGAAATATTTACATCATTGCCCTGTCCGCCCGGCGCTGCATGTAAATCCAGGATCAGGTACATGTTGTTTGCCTTACACCAGGCGACCAGACTGTCCGTCAGGGCAAATCCGATGGGCAGCCAGGTATTTTCTCCTTTGACGGGTTCACTTTCTGCCGGAAGGGTGAACAGGTTATAATGCATGGGCAGGCGAACGGAATTAAAACCCCAGGCATGCAAAGAATCAATATCCGATTTTGTGGTGTGATTGGACAGCCATGCTTTGTAAAATTCCTGTGTTTTTTCTTCACCAATGATTTGTGCGATCCTTTGCCTGATCCGGTATTGCTGGCTTTCCTTATGGATATGCAGCATATAACCCTCCTGCAGCATCCAGCCACCCAGACCGATTCCACGCAGCAATACGTCATCTCCCTTTTCATTTACAATTCGCTGGCCATCTGCTTTCAGAAATCCCTGACATGGCGCATATTGCATCAGGCTGATGAAGAACAGTAAGAACAAAATAGCTTTCAGGAATTTCATAATAGTGAATATAATTAATTTAACTTAGTAAAGGCGACCGGAAATCCGGAAACTTGATGTTTTATTTCTCAACCTTTAAAACATGAAATATGAAAAAACAAATCAGGGTACTGATTACGCTGCTGGCTATTTTCGTGCTGTTTTCATTTTCAGGTAAACTGATAACTGGCCATGATCATCTTATAAAATCTGAAATCGGTTTGAAAAGGGATTTGAACTCGGATCTTTACACATTATATATAGATAACCGCCCTCGATCAGGCGGGGGATTGACGAGATATCAAAAATTGATAAATTCTCTGAATAGCCCTAACACGAAACTGGTCTTTCAGTATTTTTTTAATAATAAAGACTCGCTGACTTTAATTGTTTTTTCCGGACCGAAAGACATAAGCCAGGAATATGATACAACCCGTGAGGTAAAATTGTGGACATTTCCTGACTGTAAGCCACATCCAAGTATTAAAAGTGGAGGTGTACACCTGGGAGACCTTGAAATTCAGGGAGGCAGTCAGATTGATACATTGAATAAAATAAAGAATTCTGCCAACAGCAAATTCATTGTGTTTATTCCAAAACTGGATCCGGAACCAAATGGCAGACTGTCTATAACATATACCATTGTAACCACTGATGACCTTACCACGCAAACCGTATGTAGTCCCAATTT
>Ga0209863_10000071_pt1 | contig 60682 bp, 49 predicted proteins | sample OrgsoiDNA2013046_FD_185796 | JGI IMG/M metagenome (GOLD analysis project Ga0209863, IMG submission 185796) | Permafrost soil microbial communities from the Arctic, to analyse light accelerated degradation of dissolved organic matter (DOM) -... | ecosystem: Environmental > Terrestrial > Soil >...
ATCCCGGTTTCAGCCGGTTTCCCTTGATGAAAATTCTCTGGCATCCCAGGTTTAGTGAATTAAAATATGGTCTTGCTATAGAACATAATGCGTATTCGCCAAATCAGATTGACAGGTATGCGATTCAGTATGGCGACCGGCCGTATGCAGGAGCCTTACTATTAAAAACATTCCTGATAGCTACAAATTGTGCACGAAAGCAACGTATAAGTGTTTCATTCAGTTCGGGTCTGGTCGGACCGGGTGCTGGTGGGGAGCAAATGCAAAGGACCATTCACCATTGGATTCATTATACGCAACCGCAGGGCTGGCACAATCAGATCCGGAATGATTTGATCCTGAATTATCAGGTCAACGCCGAAAACGGGATTTTTGAATATAGCAACCATTTTTCGATTTCGACTTATGGGTCTGCCAGGGTGGGAACGCTGAGCGATAAATTGTCCGCCGGATGTACAGCTATCCTGGGAAATTTTATATCCCCGTTCAACCAGAAGGTTCCTGGCAGGCAGCCATTTCAGTGGTATGTGTATGGTCAGGTATTTGGCAATGCGGTGGGGTATGACGCTACTCTTCAGGGCGGTGTGTTCAATCATTCCAGTGTATATACAATCCCCTCTTCGGAAATAAACCGGTTAACGTTTCAAAATAAATTTGGCTTCGTTTTATTATTTCAATCTCTGTATTTAGAATATTATCATACGGGTTTAACAAAAGAATTTAAAACAAGCCTTTACCACCGGACGGGAGGTATTCAAATAGGTTTCGGATTTTAAAATTCAATGTTTTATCTTTGATTTTTTCCCATTGAAAAATCTTCTGCCAGCGCTTTTTTATTACATCAGCCTCCCCTTTATTTACCTGATTGCCATATTGCCCTTTCCTCTCTTGTATTTTTTCTCCAACGGGGTTTATATACTTTTCTATTATTTATTGCGACACCGCCGGAAAGTCGTCCGGCAGAATCTGACCAGGTCATTTCCGGAAAAGCCATTAACAGAGATCCGTGAAATAGAAAAACGGTTCTACCGTTATTTCTGTGACCTTTTTCTGGAGACCTTTAAAACGCTTACCATTTCAAAAAAAAATATGGTAATGCATTGCACATTCGAACCCGAAACCCTGGGTATTTTCGAGCGGCTTGCCCAGGAAAATCAGAGTTTCATGGTCATAATGGGTCATTTTGGAAACTGGGAGTGGGGAGGTAATACATTCAGTATTTGTTGTAAACACCAGTTGTACGTGATCTATCATCCTTTGTCGAATAAATATTTTAATGGACTCGTTTACAGAATGCGAACGAGGTTTGGGACAAAACTGATTCCCATGAAAGATACACTGCGGGATATGCTGAGGAACAGGAAAGATCTGACAGCAACCGCATTTATCGCCGATCAGGCACCACTGCCTGATCGCGCGTATTGGATGGAATTCATGAATCAGGATACGCCTGTTTTTCTGGGCATAGAAAAAATCGCGTTAAAGATTCGTTATCCGATCGTATATATTTCAATAAGAAGAGTTAAAAGGGGCTATTACAAAGTATTTGCTGAAAAAATTGAGCTACCTTTAGAACTTCAGAAAAACGGGACGATCACCGAATTGCATACCAGAAAGCTGGAATCTGATATCCGGCGTCAACCAGAGAATTGGTTGTGGACACACCGGAGATGGAAACACGTAAGACCTCAAAATTAAAAGTTCATGAATGCTTTGCGGTAAAGATCTCATTTTGGCAACCAGGCCTTTCGCAAAGGAAATAAGAAGTAAAAGCTGGATCTATGCCATTTCCACCATTCTCCTCCTGGCATTGGCTCTTTCCGCCACGGTCCTGATCCCTTATTTTGTCGCCAGATTATTCTTTAGCATTGTTGCCGGTCTCTTGATGGTCAGAATGTTTATCATCTATCATGATCACCAGCATCATTCCATTCTTACCCATTCAAAGCTGGCGGATTTCATTATGACCGTGTTTGGATTTTTTATTCTATCACCTACCAGCATCTGGAAAAGGTCGCACGACCATCACCATAATAATAATTCTAAATTATTCAGCGCCAGCATTGGTTCTTATCCGATTGCTACCAGGAAAAAATTCGAGGAGATGAGTGGTCGCCAGAAATTTGAATACCTGGCCATCCGTCATCCGCTGACGATTGCCCTGGGTTATTTTTCCATGTTTATTTTTGGAATGTGTATTGCTTCGTTTGTAAGCAGTCCGCGGAAACATTACGATTCACTGATCGCATTGATACTTCATATAACGGTTTCCGTATTACTATTTATTTTCCTGGGATGGCAGATATGGTTCTGTTTATTCTTTCTTCCCTTCGTCATCGCATTTGCCATGGGGGCGTATCTTTTTTATGCCCAGCATAATTTCCCGGGAGTCACATTTGCAGAAAATAATGAATGGGCCTATGAAAAAGCGGCCATGGAATCATCCAGCTACATGGTGATGAATCCTGTCATGGCCTGGCTCACCGGCAATATCGGCTACCATCATATTCATCACCTGAATTCTAAAATACCGTTCTACCGTCTTCCGGAAGTAATGGCCCATTTTAAGGAGCTGCAGCACTGCAAACGTACTTCGCTCCAAATTAAGGAAGTGATCGCCTGTCTCCGGCTGAAAATCTGGGATCAGGATAAACGGAAGATGGTGGGTTTAAGCGATATCCGCTGATATCCCGCCATCCAGGAAAGCGGCATACCATTTTCCGGATTCTTTTACAATTCTTTCCTGGGTTTCAAAATCTACGTGCACCAGTCCGAATTTCGGATGGTACCCTTCGGCCCATTCAAAATTATCGAGAAAGGTCCATACAAAATATCCGTTCACACGGACTCCGGCTTGCCTGGCCGACAAAACCTGCGCGATATGATCTTTAATGAAGTTCATCCTTTTCAGATCATTCACTTGGCCATGTGTGAAATGGTCCTCAAAGGCAGCGCCATTTTCGGTTACAATAATTTCTTTCAGATTTTGATACCCGTTCCAGCGCATCAATGCGTGATAGATCGCCGGGGGATGCACTTCCCAGTCCATCTGGGTCCGTTCCACATTCCTTTTGCTTGCCTTTATAATTTTGGCTTTTATAAAAGGCATTAAAGGTGCATGACGGACGAGTTCCCTTGTGTAATTCTGCAATCCTGCAAAATCCATATCAAATGCCAGTTTCGCTGAATCTCCGTCCTTATGAAATTTTTCCAGGCGTTGCAATATTTTAAGATCCTTCACCGGATATCCCATTCCCAGCAGGGGTTCAATGAATAACCGGTTCAGGAGCGCATCGGTTTTTTTTACGGCCGCAATATCTTTGTCAATATTCCGGAAGGGCTCAATATGCGAGTAGGAAAAAGTTGTTCCAACCCGGGAAGTGGGACACAGACTTTTGACGATCCTGCCACCTTCGGCCTGGCAAAGCGCCGCATGATGCACGGCCGAAAGGAAATTGGATAATCCTTTTTTCCCTGGCGCATGAATGCCCAGAAAATATCCTGCACCGGTAAACACCATCGGTTCATTCAATATCAGCCACCGGTTTACCCGGTCACCAAATTGTTTTGCGCAAAATTCAGCATAAAAGCCAAACCAGTTGAGGATCTCCCGGTTCGTCCACCCGCCTTTTTGTTCGAGTGCCTCCGGCAGGTCCCAATGATATAAAGTGACCCAGGGTTGAATGCCTTTTTCAAGGCACCCGTCAATCAGCCGGTTATAATAATCCACACCCGGCTGATTGACGGCTCCAATTCCGCCGGGGAATATCCTGCTCCAGGCAAGGGAAAACCGGTAGTTGGGTATGTGCAACTCCTTCAGGAGACTGATATCCCGTGGATACAGATGATAAAAATCACAGGCAATATTTCCATGATGGCCACCTAATATTTTTCTCTTGTTTTGAGAGAAGCCGTCCCAGATGGAAACGCCTTTTCCATCTGCATCATGAGCGCCCTCGATCTGGTATGCCGCAGTGGATACCCCCCAGTTAAAATCTTCGCCGAACGCTGCCCGGTTACATTGCATGTTAATCGGCCGATTGTTTTAAAATGCGTTCCAGGCTCTTTTCTTTCAATGTTTTTACCGAATGAATTCCATCTCCCAACGAAAGGATTATCTTGTTTTCTTCGAAAATATTTTCCCTGATAACCAGGTCAATTATTTTTTCCGTAATGTCCGGGTAAAAGACGGGAATGGACTGCGGACTCTTTGCCCACGATTTTATTTTATCCAGGTGTTTGTCCTTCAGTGATTTCAAAACGGGCACGCCCAGGTTATCGAGCGCCGCTGCATTACATTGTTGTTCATACTGACCCTTCATGGGAATAACGAGCAGCTTTTTTTTCAGGAACAAAGCCTCGGCCGGCGTTTCAAATCCCGCGCCACAAAGAATCCCGGTGCAGCTGATCAGGCTTTTTATAAAAGCATCATTTTCAATCGGGCGTATATACAGGTTTCCTTTCTGGTAAATTTCTTTATTATGTTTGCTGAAGACCTGCCATTCAATATTTTTTATTTCAGATAAGACCCGGATGATTCTCTTATCGGAATAGGCGGGAAGATAAACCGTATAATGTGGTTTTATTTCAGCCAGTGGATTTCTGATTTCACTCCGGATGACCGGCGTAAAAATTTCTTCACTGTAATTTTCAAAATGAAAACCGTAGGATACGGAAACCGGTGCATAATTGTGAAGGATGGCTTTCCCGAGCAGGTCCTTTTTTTTTGGTTTCGGCGCGTTTTTGTCAATTACGGCGGCCTGGTGACTGAGCCCAACGCAGTGTTTGTGTTTTCTCCGGCAGGCCCAGGCGCTCACGGGTTCAAAATCGTTGATGACCAGGTCGTAATTTTCTACCGGCAGGCTCTTGATTTCTTCGAACAGTCTTTTCAGATTGCTTTTGCGGTATGTGGCCATGACGTCGACGCCGCCTTTTTTTCCGAAGATAAAACAAAGACCCTTGAAGCGATATTTTACCGGATGTGGAAGGTCAACGTCTGCCTGCGTTCCGCTGATAAGCAGATCAAGTTCTCCTTTTCGTTGAAGTATGGGGATGATTTCCCGGGCCCTGCTGAGATGGCCGTTTCCTGTGCCCTGGATGGCATACAATATTTTCATCCGGAGTAATGATTCATAAACCCATTAATGGATTTTATGAAATTTAAATGCCGGATAGAAAGCGGAGAGCCTGGCTAAAAAAAGCCGGATACCGATTTTTGTAAAAAAATAACTGAGCTGTTTCATACCGATTGATTATTTCAATGAATAGAATATCTCATTGTAAAGTAACAAACTCATTGTGAACCCAGTATGACGGTAATGTTAGCGAATTATGAATTAGTGGTATGTACAGATTAAGTTTTTGGCATTTTTTTTGGCAGTATGCCGTAAAATACTGTATTCGGGTCTGCCGGAACATGTAAGGAAAATATTATATTTTTAGTCTTCGCATTTTAATATAAACTAATGCAGATAACTGCTTTCCGTGATCCCTGTGTCTATTTTTTTATTTGGATGTGTTGCCTGGCAACAGTGGTTCTGCCGGTTGAGGCACAAAACGTAATCACCCAACATAACGACTTAAAAAGAACTGGCTGGAATCCGGGAGAAACACAATTGACACAGGCCAATGTAAGCGGGGGAACATTTGGAAGGATTTTTGACAGGGTAGTGGACGATCAGATTTACTGTCAGCCCCTTGTCGTCAACCAGGTTTCAATTGGAGGAGGTCATCATAATATAGTCATCGTAGCTACTGTAAATAACAGCGTATACGCATTTGATGCCGATGATTCGGCAACCTCAACTCCTTACTGGCAGATTAATCTGACCTATAATCCGGGGAATTCGAATGCCTACCGGCCGATAACGAATTCGGATATGACGGGCGCCTGCGGTGGTCAATACTTTGATTTCAGCGGGAAGATGGGTATTGTCGGAACCCCCGTTATCGATACCAATACCAATACCATCTATGTTGTTTCAAGAAGTGTGACACAGGCGGACCCGGTTATATTTGTTCAGTATCTGCATGCCCTGGATCTGGCAACCGGCACGGATAAGATAGCGCCGGTGTATATCACCGCCACCGTACCGGGAACCGGTGACGGTACAGATGGAACCAACATTACGTTCAACCAGCAAACGCAAAACCAGCGACCTGCCCTGTTACTCTACCAGGGCGTGGTATACATCGCATGGTCGTCCCATTGCGACTGGGGACCTTATCACGGGTGGCTCATCGGTTATGACGCAACTACCCTTATCCAGAAATATGTGTACAATGCGACCCCCACAGGAGGTCTGGCGGGGATCTGGATGAGTGGACAGGCGCCTGCGGTGGATGATGACGGATATATTTACGTGTCGACCGGAAACGGGACCACCGGATTTAACTTTCAGCCCAATGATACCATTAACCGGGGTGAAAGCCTTTTGAAATTGTCCACAGCGTCCGGGCAGTTAAAAGTAGTTGATTTTTTTACGCCGGGGGATTGGGACTACCTCAACAACCAGGATTTGGATTATGGTGTGGATGGCGTATTATTAATTCCGAATACCCATCTCTCCATTTCGGGAAGCAAGGAAAGTTATTTGTATCTCATTGACGATACAAAGATGCAGGGAATGGTTTCCAACAACAGCAATGTGTTGCAGCAAATAGACGTCAACGCCAATTTCTCCGGTGAAAAACATATTCACGGTTCTCCGGCCTATTTTATGGATGATAAAGGAATGGAATATATATACGCCTGGGCGGAAAGCGGACTGTTAAAACAATTTCCTTTTCAGCGATCCACCCTGCTTTTTGATACCCTCAATAAAAAAGTCGGTTATACCGTCCTGCCACAAGGCATGCCGGGAGCGATGTTGTCCGTTTCCTCCAACGGAGCAGGCGCGGGAACCGGTATTCTATGGACTGCTCACCCGATCGATGGAGACGCGAATCATTCAGTGGTACCCGGTATCCTGCAGGCATTTGATGCAACCGATGTTACCCATGAATTATGGAATAGTAATTTAAGTGGCATCCGGGACGCGGTCGGTAAATTTGCCAAATTCGTTCCGCCCACTATTGCCAATGGCAAAGTATATCTGGCCACTTTTTCAAATCAACTCATCGTTTACGGATTGAATGCGCCAAAGGCCAGCCTCTGTCCGAATCCATTACCCGCTCCATGGACCAGCGCCGATATCGGATTTGTGAATGTTCCGGGAGATGTATGTTATGATAACGGAACCTTTACGGTAACCGCTTCAGGAACGGATATTTGGGATATTGCAGATGCTTTTCATAGTGTGTTCCAAACCGTACCCGGAAGCCAAACAGATATAACAGCGCGGGTTCTTTCCATGAGCCCGACAGATCAATGGGCAAAAGCGGGTGTGATGTTCAGGGCCAATCTTGATCCCGGTTCTCCTCAGGTTGGACTGGCGATTACACCGGGACAGGGAGCAACTCTTCAGAACCGGATGGTTCAAAGTGGTATAACCACCAGTACGACCTTGGGCGGAATTCAAGCTCCGTACTGGGTCAGGATCAGCAATAACGGAAATAAATATGTCGGCTATATCTCAGAGGATGGTCAGACGTGGACCGCAGTAGATTCAGTTACTGTCGCATTGGGAAATCATGTTTACGTTGGTCTGGCTTATACTACGCATAACAATTTTGAGTCGGGCACAGCGGTCATCGACAATGTTTCCGTGGTCATTCATCAGGATGTGCTCTCCGTCAGACTCACCGATTTCACAGGTAAAAATGTGAATAATCAATACTCGCAGCTGAACTGGACAACGGGCCAGGAAACTAACTTTGATCACTTTGAAATCGAACACAGTACATCAAACACTGACTTCAAACAAATAGGGATTGTACAGGGTAAGGGCGATTCCCCATTCGCGCTGGACTATAGTTTCCAGGATTTGAATCCTGTAGAAGGTGCGAATTACTACCGTTTAAAACTGGTAGATGAAAATGGACATTTTTCGTATTCATCCTCCGTACTGGTAACTTTCAGTCTGGGTATCCTCGAACTTTACCCCAATCCGGCCAGCAACGGGGTATATCTGAAAAACAATGTAAATTTTACGGAGGGAGAGCCGCTGGACATTGAATTGATTAATCCGGCTGGCCAGCGTCTCTTTACCACAACGCTTCCCACCGACGGAATCAGCCTGTTAACGGTAAAATTTCCTTCCGGCGTAGCCAATGGTGTATATTTTCTGATTGCGATCAATTCGAAAGGGAAAAAGCAAGCCTGGAAAATTCAGATTCAGAATTAATTCATTATCTCGAACGGTAAGACACGATCATGGTTATATTTTTCTTCAGAAATAAATTCTTTCCTGTTTTTTCGAGCCTGCTTCTATTCAGTTTTTCGTTGTTTTCGCAGAGACTGATTGATGTGAAATATATTCAGGATCCTAAAGGAGGGTATGTTTTTTCGTGCACCAACAACGCATATTGCAATTATATTCTGGAACTGGGATTTACGACATTTAATAATATGAAATGCGATCAGCCGCTGCCTTTTCATTCTGAAGTCAAACCCGGGTATAATAAGCTTTTTACGATCTCTGCAATAGATCCGCAGTCCCCGGTTCTGTTTAAATACGGCAGTCAATATCAGAAAGGATGTATGCATCCGTCTGTGAATACAGATTTTACTTATCTGTTGCCCATTTCACCCGGTAAAGATGCCCAGGTTTATGAAATGTCTCCAGTTAAAGCCTCCGATAGTGTGTCCTGGTATGTACTCCGGCTGAAAATGAAACCGGGCGACACGATCTATGCCGCCCGGAAGGGAATCGTAAATGAAATTCAGGATCAGAGTGCGGCCAACGATGCCGGTCAGACAAGTATCGGCACCGAAAATTTTATAGAAATCGTTCAGGCCGATTGTTCATTCGCACATTATGGTATTTTAAAAAAGAACAGCTCGATGGTGAAACCGGGCCAGCTGGTAAAAGCAGGTCAGCCAATCGGATTGGTCGGCGGAGATGCTTATGGACGGGGTTCAGATCTCCGGTTTAGTGTGTATTATTTTCAGGAAGAAAATGGGACCTTAAACCAGGGACCTGTGCCACATTATATTATAACCCAGGTCTGGACAAAAACCAATGGCAAGGGCAGGCTCAAACACGGTGCCGTATATATCAGTGAATTTCCTGCTGCCGTTCTGAATCAGGAATCGCCCGTTAAGCCGCCTCCCAAAAAAGCCAAAAGCCTGAAAAAGCCGAAAGCGTAAAGCCTAAAACTTTCGTGTATCGTGTATCGAATATCGATTAGCGATCCACGATAAACGGTCATCTGTCATCTGTCATCCGTCATCGATTAGCCGCCAACCGTCAACCGCCAACCGTTCAAGGCATATTACTCAATTGATAAGCAACAATCCTTCGATCAAAAAAAGTTGGCACGTAGAGAATTTTTTTATTCGGATCATAGCCGATATCCGCTGTATTCTTTTTTGCTTCATGCGTATCCAGGATCAATTCGGATTGACCATTCGCATATACATAAAAAATATAACCCGGCCATGAGGTGACGATAAAGTCGCCGTTGCCAATGGGTTCTATCCCGTCAATATCCTTTCCTACATCGGCGATCTGTGATATCTGTTTTTTTGAATCAGCCTTCATCAAAACAGATCCTTTGGCGTAAAACAGATCATCTTTGATGGCTTTTAATCCGTTGGCGCCGGTAACATTTTCCAGGTAAAGACTGGGTTTATCATCTTCCAGTTTCCAGATCCTGCCTGTTTTGGAATCGGAAACATATACAATCCCTTTATCCGTTACGGTAATATCATTAAGGCCACTGGCTCCTTCAACCGGAATTTTGCGGATCAGTTTACCCTTTGTTATATCTACAACGGCCACTTCAGAAATATCTGCTGCATACATTTTATCCTTGTACATACCAAGCCCTTTCGGAGCATTCAATCCTGTAATCCATAATGAATCGTAGTTCGTTCCCATGTCCGTCATGTGGCCAATACCTCCCTTTCCGTCGGCATCCCAGGGATTTCCATCAATAAGAGATACATACAGGAGTTTATTTTTCATATCGGGCAGAACCGATTCAGGCGTGGCCACCACGGCATCGGTGGACCATAGTTGCACAAGTTTATGTTTTTGAGCGCGTGAAATCAGGAAGGCCGGCATTAAGAACAATAGGCAGGTCAGCATCTTTTTCATATTACTGGTATTTAAATGGATAATAAAATTATTATTCTTTATCAATACCGGGAATTTTATTTGATGCAAAAGGAACTTGTCGTAAATTCAATAAATTGCCTGCCATGTCAAATGCGAAAACTTTTACACAGACCGAATTAACACCGCTGAGCAGTCTGGACGAATGGGAAGAAGACGTGTTAAAAAGGTACCCCGAACAGGAGGGGACGCAGAATACAAAAGAAAAAGAAGCGTTCAGGAATTACGACAGTCCGGTCCGGGATACGGTTCGTGAATTCTACCGCCTGAATCATACCTATCAAACCTTTGATTTCGTAGAAAATAAGCGGGATGAATTTCTGTCATTCAGCAAGAGAGAAATGCCCGTTTGGGATGCGTTTCAATTCCTCAACCAGCTGGTGGATGATTCGGACCCGGATACGGATCTGGACCAGTTCCAGCATTTGCTTCAGACTTCGGAAGCCATCCGGGCAGACGGGCATCCGGACTGGATGGTGCTGGTGGGCCTGATGCACGACATGGGAAAAGTACTTTGTTTATTTGGTGAACCGCAGTGGGCAGTTGTCGGAGATACATTTCCAGTCGGCTGCGCCCACTCTGATAAGGTTGTTTACCCTGAATTTTTTGATTATAACCCGGATAGCAGTAATCCGCAATTTAACTCCACTTTGGGTGTGTATCAGTCCAATTGCGGACTTCGAAACGTGACTATGTCCTGGGGCCACGACGAATACATTTACCAAATGATGAAGCACGCCTTGCCGGAAGCGGGGCTATACATGCTTCGTTATCATTCTTTTTATGCCTGGCACCGGGAGGGAGCTTATGACTATCTGCTGGATGACCATGACCGGGAGATGCTCAAATGGGTAAAACTCTTCAATCCATACGACCTGTACTCAAAAAACCCCGTGACACCGGATTGGAATAAGATCAAACCCTATTATGAGGATCTGGTCAATAAATATCTGCCATCCACACTCAAATTCTAATCTGCTTTCAGAACTGAATCAGGAGACTCATCCCCGTGCATAAATTACAGCGAGCGGACTATCTTGTTTTTTTTGTCTATTTCATAGTCGTCTCGGCTTATGGATATTATATCTACCGAAAAAAAAAATCCGCCGCCACGGATTCCAAAGATTTTTTCCTTGCCGAAGGATCGCTTACCTGGTGGGCTATTGGCGCCTCGCTGATCGCTTCCAATATTTCTGCAGAGCACTTTATCGGTATGTCGGGTTCGGGTTATGCGCTTGGCCTGGCCATTTCAACTTATGAATGGATGGCCGCTGCCACGCTGATTATTGTAGCCGTGTTTATTCTTCCGATCTACCTGCGGAATAAAATTTTCACCATGCCGCAGTTCCTCGCCAGGAGGTACAATCAGCAGGTCAGTACACTGATGGCGGTCTTTTGGCTACTGGTATATGTTTTTGTGAATCTAACTTCTATCATTTACCTCGGAGCACTGGCCATTACATCCATATCAGATATATCTTTTGGCTGGAGTATCGCGGGGCTTGTTCTTTTCTCCGTTATTGTAACGCTTGGCGGCATGAAAGTAATTGGATATACGGATGTTATCCAGGTGCTCGTGCTGATCGTGGGCGGATTGGTTACCACTTACCTGGCACTGACGCTGCTCTCCAATCATTTTGGATATGGCAGCAACCTGCTGAAGGGTCTGTCCATTCTCAGGAAAGAAGCGCCCGATCATTTTCATATGATATTTCACAAGGGAGATCCGTATTACCAGGACCTTCCGGGAATGTCAGTCATCATCGGTGGCATGTGGATCAATAACCTGGCTTACTGGGGTTGTAACCAATACATCATACAACGGGCTTTGGGAGCGAATCTGAAAACGGCCAGGAGCGGTCTGCTTTTCGCCGCATTTCTAAAATTGCTTGTTCCCGTAATCGTGGTTCTTCCGGGCATCACGATGTTTGTCTTGCACAAAAATGGTTTGTTTCAAAGGGAAATGATGCCGGACGGGATCGTGAAACCGGATCATGCGTATCCAACCCTGATGAACTTATTACCACCGGGCCTGAAAGGTGTGGCATTTGCCGCCCTGACTGCTGCGGTTGTAGCTTCACTGGCTGGAAAGGCAAATAGCATTTCAACCATATTCTCGCTTGATATTTATAAGAAATATTTCAATAAGCAGGCAACAGAAAAACAACTGGTCGGTATTGGCAAATGGGTCGTGATTGTTTCGATGGGCATTGCGGCGTTAATCGCGCCAGCTTTAAAAAGTCTTGACCAGGCATATCAGTTTATACAGGAATATGTTGGATTTATTTCTCCGGGTGTGCTTGCGATTTTTTTACTTGGCTTTTTCTGGAAACGAACAACGGCATCTGCAGCCCTGACGGGCAGCCTCCTGACCATTCCCGTTTCGACCATTTTAAAATTTCTTCCAGTCTGGACCCAGGGTTCTTTCCCTGATTATCCCTTTCTGGACCGGATGACGATTACGTTTGGGATCATCGTATTGATCATGATCGGGATCAGTTTATCAAAACCGGCTACGCTGAATGCGTCTCATACCATTGTTGTTGATAAAAAAGATTTCCGGGTTTCTCCTGCTTTTATTTTCGGATCTGTCATTATCATGGGCATACTGGCGGGTTTATACACGATTTTCTGGTGATGAAGAACAGTAGTGGCATTCCTATTGCAGGAGATGTAAGTCCTTTCATCTGTTTTCACCTTATAAATAACTAAATACTTGATATGAAATTCCAAAAAATTCATCTCATATTGTTATTGGCCGGCTCTCTGTTTATGGGAGGTTGCGTTTCTAACAGTAAATTCAATGCTTCCCAGCAGGCCCTCCAGTCGGCAAGGAACGACAGTGCACAGCTCGCCAATAAAGTGAGCACACTGGAAAGTTCAGTTGCACAATTAAAAACCCAGGTAGGAAATCTCAATAAACAGGTCAGCGATCTGGCATTTAAAGCCGGCCAATATTCAACCGATGCCGCTAACAAAACATCCCAGCTGGCCGTACAGCAGGAAAAGCTCATACAGCTACAGGCTTTGATGGATCAGCAGAAAAAAGCTATTGAGGATATTCGAAAAAAAATGACCGATGCCCTGGTCGGATTTACGTCCAAAGAATTAACCGTTTCCATAAAAAATGGAAAAGTCTATGTAAGCCTGCAGGAAAGTTTATTATTTCCTTCGGGAAGTGCAACGGTAAATCCGAAGGGCGTTCAGGCGCTGGGAAAGCTGGCGTCGGTATTAAATGTAAATACGGATATAAACGTAGATATTGACGGTCATACCGATTCTATTCCCATTCGCAGCAGTATGTATCCGGATAACTGGGCCCTGAGTACGGCCCGAGCCGTTTCTATCGTCCGTGTCCTGGTTAAAGATTACCAGGTAGATCCGGCCAGGTTGGTTGCGTCCGGTCAAAGTCAGTATGATCCGGTTGAAACAAATACCACACCGGAGGGAAGAATGCAAAACCGGAGAACGGATATTATTCTCTCACCCAAACTGGATGAACTGTATAAATTATTGGGAACACCGGGGAATTAAGCTTAAGGACTACAACTTTCTTTTATCGTTAATCGTGTATCGTCTATCGTCTATCGTCTATCGATAAACGATAAACAGTCATCGGTTTACCGCCAACCGTCAACTGCCAACTGCCAACCGCCAACTGCCAACTAGTAATATCTCCCCACATACGGATTTTCAACAATGGCTTTTTTCAGTTCAGCGGGATCGATGATACCCTCTTTGGCAAAAACGATTTTACCGCCGGGCTCCACCAGCATCGTATAGGGCAGCGCGCCCTGCCATTTCGGATCTATTGCCTCGATGAGCTTATATTTGTTTTCACCTGAAAAAATAAAATTTTTGGATGAAGCTTCCTGCTTCTGTAAAAATTGCAATGCCTTGTTTTGTTTAGCCAGCTCATCGGCACTGATACTGATGAACTCGAAATCCCGTTTGCGATACATCCGGTTCATGGTAATGAAATCGGAAAATTCTGTTACGCAGGGTCCGCACCAGGTTGCCCAGACGTTAATCAGACGGAGTTTATCCGAATGATTTTGCAGCAGGTTCCGGATTCCTCCCTCACTAATGGTGTCCAGGCTGACGGGTTCTTTGGCCCATTCTATTTTTGCCTTGTCTATCCAGCTACTTTTTTCTGACCATTTAATACTGCACCCGAAAACTTTCGTTGTGGGTACTGAAACCGGTTTGCCTGCCAACAATTCGTCGATGGCGCTCCTTGTGTTCATCTGGGTAGGCGTCTTGGTCGGTTTTTCCATATCGTCGATCCGGCCGCTATAACGCAGGATTCTTTTATTATCAAAAATAAATACGTGGGGTGTTGCGATGGGTCCATAAGCCAACGATACTTTTTCATTTTCACCGTCATAGAGATAAGGAAAATTGAATTTTTTTTCTTTTGCCCGAAGTTTCATTTCTTCAAACGAGTCACCCATATCGGTATATCCCAGCTCATCAAGGTTAATCGAACTGGGGTCGTTGGGCATGATCGCGATCACCGCAACATTTTTTGGTGCATAATCTCTCGTAAGCTGAATGATACGATCCTCATAAGCCTGGGCCGTCGGGCAGTGATTGCAGGTAAATACAATGACCAGGATATCCGATTTGCTGAATGAAGCCAGGGAATAGATCTTTCCGTCCGTGCCCGGAAGAGAAAATGGCGGGGCGGGGGAACCGATCGGCAAGCTCGGATGTTCGCTGTTAAACGGGTAAGGCCACCCTGCATCCGGATGATCATTACCCATTGCTGAAAATAAGATCATGCTAAAAAAAAGAAGCAGGCAGGCTTTCATTCTATACAATTTATTGGTTTTCGATATGGCTAAACCGCGTAAAAGGTAATAATTTTTAAAAAATGCTGAATGGGGTACCGCAATTTTATGTTTGCTGAAGTAGGATTGATGTAGTCCCGTTCCAAAGGTTACGCTTGATTTTCAGGATGAAGTAGTACAGATGTAGCCAAATAAACGAAATTTGTTTTAAAGGTCATACATTTATAAAGCAAAAAACGATTGCTCAGCTAAAATTTATATTATGACATCCAGAAGAGTTTTTATTAAATCTGCCTCTGCATTATCTGCAGCCGTATTTGTAAAAGGTCCCCTGACCGCTTTTGCTGCGCCACCCCTGATCGGCCTTCAATTATATACCGTCCGGGATGCCATGGGAAAGGATCCGCTGGGCACCCTGGCCCATGTAGCGCAGATCGGATATAATTCCGTAGAAAACGCGACCTATACCGGATCCGAAAAGTTTTATGGCATGGATGCACAAACCTACAAAAAGGTTTTAACCAATAATGGTCTGGTGGCGCTCAGCGGACATTACCGGCTGGGGGAAGAAATGGATCATGGCGCCCCGGTGAATGGTACTATTTTAAACGATTGGCAGAAGGCCGTGGATGATGCATCTGCTGTCGGTCTCAAATATATGGTCTGCGCATATTTGTCGGACCAGGAACGCGGAACGCTGGATCATTATAAAAAGCTGGCCGATATTTTTAATAAAGCAGCTGAAACCTGTAAAAAATCAAATATCCAGTTCTGTTACCACAACCACAATTTTGAGTTTGAAGTACAGGACGGCATATTCCCCTACGATATCCTGCTGGATAAGACAGATAAGGACCTGGTAAAAATGGAAATGGATTTGTACTGGATAAAAAAAGCAGGACAGGATCCGCTGACCTTATTTCAAAAACATCCCGGCAGATTTCCACTCTGGCATATAAAGGATATGTCGAAAGAAGCTGATCAGAGTTTTGCTGAAGTTGGGAGTGGGATTATTGATTTCAAAACAATATTTCAACACAAGGACCAGGCTGGCATGAAATATTTCTTTGTTGAACAGGACAAATGCCCGGGTTCACCTTTCGACAGCATTGCGCAGAGTATCAAATTCATTAAGGCAAACCTGGTTTAGTAATTGACAATTGTTTTAGGCTTTAGGCTTTAAGCTTTCGGCTTTTTCATCAGGGGAAGAGAAATTCAGCAGAAAATCAAACAGGTTGATTTCCGTGTGGATCCTAAGTTTTTTTCTCAGCCGGTACCTGCCAATTTCCACCCCGCGAACAGAAATGCTTTCCAGCTGGGCAATTTCCTTGCTGGATAAATTCATCCGTAAATAAGCGCAGAGTTTCAGTTCATGGGAACTGAGTGTGGGATAACGGCCCTTGATATTGCTGAGAAAATCGCTGTGCACGTGATCAAAATGCTGGGCGAATTGCTCCCAGTCCTTATCCATTTTGTTTTCTTCACTCAGTATGCGCATGATTTTTTTAAATTCATCCGGCGCCGCATGGCCATTCGCATTTTTTTTGATCCGGCTCATTTCTTCTTTTATATTTCCAAGCAATTCACCCTTTTGTACCAGGTGCATTGCAGTGGACGCCAGTTCCGTATTTTTAAACGCGATGTCGGCTTCCAGTTTTTCATTCCTCAGTTTTACAATTTCCTTTTCTGATTTCTCCAGCTCCAGTTCGTGGAGATAGGTCAGCCGTTTTTGTTCCTCCTCATACTTCTGTTGCTGCTCCAGGAACAATTGTTTCTGCGACCGGAATATCAGGTAGATGATTCCGAATATTAAAATAACATAAGTGAGATACGCCCAGGTTGTCTGATACCAGGGAGGCATAACGACAAACTTATAAATCTTTACAGAAGATTCGTTGCCCAGATTATTTTTTGCCTTTACCTGGAATTCGTATTTACCCGGCGGAAGGTTGGTGTATTCCTTCTCCGATTTTTTTGACCATTCTGACCAGTATCCGTCAAATCCATTCAGCAGATAACTGTATTGAACGTTCGATTGCTGGGCGTATACCGGTGCCGAGTATTCGAAATGTAAAGAATTCATATTACTGCTGACATTCGGAATGGCGGATTCCGGCTGCATCATCGGCTGGTTGATCTGGGTAAAATATCCGCCAAACAGCAGACTGTCAGTCTTCCCGATAGCTTTTACCGAACGGATCATTACATCTAATCCATACCGGTTCCGTTTATATGCTTCGTAATTGATATGATAAAACCCTTTTTCCGATCCCACCAGGATATTGGAATTATTATAGGGATAAACATTTTCATCGCCGCTGACCATTTTACCATTCAGCTCAGGGAAATAAATGATTTTAGGAACCTTCCAGGTGAAGTCTATAACGCCCAGGTTTTTATCCTCCACGAACCAGATATTTCCGGATGCATCTTCTTTCAGGTACCTGATATTCCGTGTGCCGAAAAATGTAGTAAAATAAGGCGATAGCTCAAACCGGTCCGTTTTCGGATCATATTCATAAATACCTTTTTCAGTAGCTACAACGATCCGGTTTAAAACCTTAAACAATTGATTTTTTACGTCAGAAGGCAGTCCCTGTTCATCAGTGTATAGCCGGACCTGGGCGGTCGTATCTGGGCGGGGATCTATTTTATAAATTCCGCGGTAAGGATGACCGACCCAGATGGTGTTATTATTATCGATGGCTACAAACTGGGAACGTTCACCAAACCCCGGAATACTCCCTTTTGAAATGAACTGTTTGTTATCCCATTCCAGTATATCCAGTCCGGATTCATTTCCGGCAAGCACCAGTTTGGATGGAAGCACATTATAAAATGGCAGAAAACAATGATAGCCCACCGTTGAATTTATGGTTACCGGCTCTCCCGAGTGTAATGCATATGCACCGTCATGATATCCGAATAATAATTCTCCATTTATATTGGTGAGACACCAGGACGAACCCTTCGAATAGGACAAGGGAATAAAATCACCATTCACAAAACTGAGATCCGTTTTCCCGTTCAGCGGAACCTTATAAAACCCGTTTGATGTGCCGACGTAGAGGGCGTCTTGGAAAATCAACGAAGTATATCCCTTCCCCTCATTGAGTTTTTCGGGATAAATATGTTTAATCGCATTATTATAAGCAATAAAATCTATGCCGTCGTCGAGCCCGAGCCAGAGATTATTGTCCTTGTCGAGGAAAAGGGTAAGGATATTATTTATTTGTAAACCTTCCTTTCGTGAAAGATTCTGGATCACTTCCCCCTTTTTGTTTATAACATAACAGCCGTTCATATTGGTTCCAACCGCAATCCAGTCGCGCGTTACGGGAATCGCCGTCAGGATTCGCTGGTTCTGTAAAGGATTGAAACCCGCGAAGTGGAAGGGCGTGAGTTTGTCTTTGTATAAAACATAGAATCCGGAGGTGATCGTCGTCAGAAAACTGCTGTCACTGCCAAAAGAAAACATAGAGGAAACAATGAAACCAGGAGGCAGCGGGGAATTGTCGAGGTAGCTGGTCCAAAGCCCGTTATTGAACTTCATCAGGCCATTTTTCAGATCCTGAGCTATCAGTGTATTATTACCCAGCCCGAGAAAACTCCATTCGCTGGGGGCCGGATAGGCTGTCAGCGAATAGCCATTGTATTGAAAAATTTTTTCTTTTGAACGGAAGAATACATCATTACCGACGGTTACGATATTCCAGATATCAGAAAACGTGTAGTCCTTTTTGGAGAGTAGGGTTTTAAGAGACGTGAAGAACATTTTTCCGTTTCGGTCGGGACTGAAATAGCCAAAATCGTCCTGGCCGCCGGCATAAATCCGGTTGTCCTTCCCCATGGCTATTGCGCGGATGATGGTCTTATTCGGAATGGAGTATAATTTCCAGGAGGATCCGTCAAAACTGAGTAAACCTTCCAGGTTTGCGAAGTACATGATTCCATTCTGGTCCTCAACTATGCTCCTGTTTTCCGTTCCGGCACCGTAACTGCTTTTGTAGTAGTTGATAATGTCGGGAATGCCGATGGGATTCTGAGCCTGTACATTGAACGCATAAATGGCAAGGAAAAATACGAGTGCCGGTTTCATTTGCAATCAATCAGAGCCAAATGTAAGGTGAAACCAGATAAAAAATACCAACCCCGACCGAAGGGCGGATGGGTTAGGGATTCTCCCGTTTAGAAAATTTATCTGATGTAGTGATGATGTAGTGCTTCCATGGGATTTTCGTTTATTTTTTCTATGAAGTAGTATTGAAGTAGCCTGAAAACGTATCTTCCATCTATTCGAATATAATTTCACCCGGCCAGAAATTATTCACATTTTTTAATATTTTTCAATGAAACAGTTGCTTGCCATTCTCCTGGTCCTGTCTTCTGCTGCCGTTTATTGTCAGCAAAATCCGGTGGGTATTTTTGAGGGTCATACTGACGTTGGAACCAACGTTAAACCCGGGTCGGCTACTTATATCCCGGAAACCGGTCAGTATATCATTTCGGGTGCCGGTTATAATGTCTGGGCCGATCACGATGAATTTCAATTTGTTTGGAAGAAAATGAAGGGTGACTTTATCATTTCTTCGAAGGCAGAGTTTCTGGGGAGCTGGGTGAATTATCATAGAAAAGTTGGGGTGATGGTTCGTAAGTCCCTGGATGGCAATTCAGCCCATGTGAATACAGTGGAACATGGCGACGGGCTCACTTCCCTCCAGTTTCGCAGAACGGCCGGGGCACAGACGGAAGAAATAAAATCCAAACTCACGAAGGCCAATATCATCGAGCTGGAGCGCAGGGGAAATCAGTACATTATGCGTGCTGCCATTTATGGCGAACCCTATACTGCCGATACCATTTCCAATATCGACCTGGGAGACGAAGTATTCGTGGGTTTGTTTGTGGGCTCACATAATTCCGATATCGTTGAAACAGGTGTTTTTAGTAATGTTCGTTTAACCATTCCCTTTAAAGGGGTCGCCGATAACGAAACCCAGATGAAACTGGGCAGTAATCTGGAAATACTGGAAATTGCATCCGGGAAAAGGGATATCATTTATTCTGTTCCTAGTTCCATCCAGGCGCCGAATTGGATGAAGGATGGCAGGGCCCTGATTTTTAATGATGACAAGGGACTGATTAATCACTTTGATCTGGCTTCGAAGGCAATATCTGTCATCAATACCGGATCAGTCACTAACAATAATAACGACCACGTCATTTCCTTTGATGGCAATATGCTGGGATTGAGCAATAGTGTAAGGGCGCTGGGGGGGTCTATTATTTATACGGTTCCCATATCAGGCGGGACCCCAAAACAGATAACCCCGAAAGGGCCTTCTTACCTGCACGGGTGGTCGCCGGATGGAAATTTCCTGGTATTCTGTGGTGAAAGAAATGGAGAATATGATGTGTACAGAGTTCCTTCAAACGGGGGCCCGGAAGTCAGACTCACGGAAACCAAGGGCCTGGATGATGGTCCTGAATACAGTCCGGACGGAAAATATATTTATTTCAACTCAGTACGTTCTGGTACTATGCAAATCTGGCGGATGAAGCCGGATGGGAAAGATCCTGAACAGGTTACCAACGACGAATACAATAACTGGTTTGCCCATATATCTCCCGACGGGAAGTGGATCGTTTTTATTACATTCCTGAAAGAAGAAGTGCAACCCGGCATCCATCCACCCTATAAACATGTTTATATCCGGCTGATGCCCTTTAGCGGTGGACCTGCGAAAGTGGTTGCGTATGTATATGGCGGGCAGGGAACCATCAATACGCCGTCCTGGTCGCCCGACAGTAAGCGGGTGGCATTTGTAAGCAATTCGGATATGAGTGGACAGTAAGAAATCATTTTTTTTAATTATTAATTGACAACATGAAAACAAGACGTTCCTTTCTGAAACAGGCTGCCATGGCTGGTGCGGGCGGACTGATCCTGCCCGGTCTTATAAAATTTGAAGGCGCAAAACCCAGACTCAAAAAAGTGGGAATACAATTATATTCTGTAAGAAATGAAATGCTGGCAGATGCAACGGGTACCCTGAATAAACTGGGACAGTTCGGTTACCAGGAAATTGAATCGGCGCAAAGTCAGAAGGGGAATTATTACGGACTGGCCCCGAAGGAAATAAAAAAAATATTGAAAGACCAGGGTATGACCCTTCGCAGTGGTCATACCCATATTGACCAAAACTGGCAGAAATCCATTGATGAAGCTGCGGAAGCAGGTCAGGAATATATTATTTGTTCAGTGCTTCCTTCTCCGGGACAAACCATTGCAAATTATCAGAAAAGTGCGGACATGTTTAATCAGGCGGGTGAACAATGTAAAAAAAGCGGACTGATGTTTGGATATCATAACCACGCTTCAGAATTTGACACGGTTGACGGACAGGTATTGTATGATGTATTGCTCGATCGCGCCCAACCCGCCCTGGTGCATATGGAGATGGACCTGGGATGGGTAATCGCTGCGGGTAAGGACCCATTGCAGTACTTTACAAAATACCCGGGTCGCTTTCCCCTATGGCATTTGAAGGACATGAATGTAGCAGAAAAAAAAAGTGTGGAATTTGGAAAAGGAACAGTTGATATCATCGGGCTTCTAAAGCATTCCAAACAAGCCGGGATGAAATATTATTTTATTGAACAGGAGGAATATGCGGTAAATGCGTTTGAAAGCCTGGAGTATGATTATAACTGGCTGGCGGATCATTGGAAAGGCGGATAAAATTTGGAAATTTGAAAATGGGATGATTCATTCGGATGTCTTTTGCCATGTTTTCAATTTTCCTTTGCCCAAATTCAAAAAATAACTAATTGCTCTATATGAAATCCAATAATTGGGTATGCTTAATGGTTTTTCTTGTCCCGCAGTTGCTTTCTGCGCAATCTATATCTGTTAAACAGGTAAAACTGACCCGGTTTTTTCTTCAGTCCTCTTCCGTAGTTTCTGCAGGCGGACAAGAGCTTTCCGCACCGGGATATATTTCCAGGGATTTCTGGTTTCCGGTTACGGTTCCTTCAACTGTTTTAACCGGACTGGTTCAGAATGGAATTTATGCTGATCCTTATTCGGGCATGAATAATATGCTGATACCGGATGCTTCCGATTCATTTAATCACCAGTATCACCTGGAGCAATACAGCTTCCTGCCCAATGAGCCGAATCCATGGAAAAAACCGTATTGGTACCGGAGTTTTTTTTCAGTACCCGCAACAGATGCGGGGAAAAGATTTCAATTAATTTTCAAGGGTATTAATTACAGAGCCGAAGTATGGCTTAACGGAAAAAGAGTAGCCGATTCATCCGGGATGGTAGGTATGTTTGCTGAATATAGCCTTCCTGTCAGTAAAGAAATCTTGCCGGGAAAAGAAAACTCGCTGGCAGTAAAAATATATCCCCTGGATTATCCAGGGCTTCCTTCTCATCCCCAACTGAATGCCCTGGGTGATTTTTATGCGAATGGAGGACCCACCGGAGATATTGGTAAAAATGTAACCATGCTGAGTTCCGTGGGATGGGACTGGATTCCGGAAGTCCGTGACCGGAACATGGGCATCTGGTTACCCGTTTATCTCCGCACAACCGGGCATGTCATAATCACGCGGCCGCAGGTCATCACCGATATTCCAAATCTTCCGGATACCGGCCTGGCCAATATCCGGCTCAACCTGACCCTGAACAGCGATCAGGGGGGTAAACAAAAAGCAGTACTGGACATATCCATCATACCGGATAATTTTAAAGGAAGCAGCATCCATATTTCAAAAACCGTAAACCTGGATGGGGCAGGCGATCAGCTCGTCACCCTGGACAGCAGGGATTTTCCGGCACTGTCCGTCCACCGGCCCGTTCTCTGGTGGCCTAACGGTTATGGCCAACCGAATTTATACCGGATCCGTATGCGGTACGTAGTGAATGGGAAAATATCGGATGACACTTCATTTGTATTCGGCATCCGGACGGTTTCATCTAAAACAGAAACCGTGAACGGCTGGGTGCGCCGTGATTTTTACGTGAATGGCAGAAGGGTTCACCTGGTAGGGGGTGCCTGGGTTCCGGATATGATGTTGAACAGGGATTCGCTCCGGTACGATTACGAACTCCGGCTTTGCAGGAATGCAAATGTAAACCTCGTGCGTATCTGGGGAGGCGGGTTGGGCGAGACGGATGATTTTTATGCAGGCGCCGACAGGTATGGTTTACTGGTATGGCAGGATTTCTGGATAACAGGAGATACGCATGGCGGATTCAAGGGATCGCCAGACTGGCCATTGGAAGCGCATGTTTTTCTGGATAATGTGACCAGTACGATTTACAGAATACGGAATCATCCGAGCCTGTTAGTTTGGACGGGTGGTAATGAGGGGCACGCCAGGGAAGAATTGTATAACGGAATGCGGGATGATGTAGCCACGCTGGATGGTACCCGTCCGTTCATTCCCTGTTCATCAGGGTTCTCAAAAGCTCCCGCTGCCTGGAAAGGTTCCTGGCCCGACGATAAGCCCGCCGGTGTTTATAGCGGGGGACCCTATGCATGGGTTGGGGAAAAGCAATATTTTTCACTGGTTGATAAAGGCAGGGACTGGGTTTTTAAAGATGAAACGGGATTGCCCTCGCAACCCCCGTATAATTCGCTGGTTAAAATAATTCCAAACCTGATTCCGGATAGCAGCCTACCCTATCCACTGAACAATACCTGGGGCTATCATGATGCCTGTTCCGGGAACGGGAAATATGATATTTATTACCAGGCTATGGTCGACCGATTTGGCAAACCAGAAAGCCTGCGGGATTTTTCCATTAAAATGCAATTGCTGAACGGATCAGGATACCGTGCCATTTTTGAAGCGGCGGGTCATAAACTAAATGAAACCGGTGGCGTCATGTTATGGAAACTAAATGCCGCATTCCCCAGTGTGATCTGGCAGATCTATGACTGGTACCTGGAACCCAATGCCGGATATTATTTTATGCAGAACGCCTGCGAACCCGTGCATATACAAATGAATTACGACGATTCCTCTGTCGCGGTAGTAAACAGAAGTTTTCAGGGGAGGACCGGGCTTCATTGTACTGTGGAATTATTTACCCTCGATAGTAAATCAGTTTACAAAAATACAAAGGCACTTGACCTGGGAGCGACTTCGGTGAAAGAGGTATTTACGCTGAATAACGAGCTCCGGGACAAACAGGGAATTTATTTTCTGGTCCTGAATCTGACAGATGCGACAGGAAATGCAGTTTCACACAATGTATATTGGCTGAGCGGGGAAAATAATTTTAATGAATTGAAAAATATGCCCTCCGTTACGCTTCAAACAAGGCTGATTAAAACGGAAACGACGGAAGCAAATGAAAACAAATGGACTTATGAGATAAGTAACCCATCAGGCAAACTTGCTTTTTTTATAAATCCTCAATTATGGAATGATGTAGAAGAAATTATGCCCTGTTTCTGGTCCGCTAACTATTTTTCATTGGCTCCGGGGGAAAAAATCAGAGTATCTGTAAGCTGCCCCAGGGCATTATCAATAAAAAAACCTGTTCTGAAGATGGAAGGATGGAATATTTCAACGCATACATTCTGATTCTTCCACAAGGTTTATAGAGAATTCCCGGGTTTCTAATCATGATGTATTAATGAAGTATCATTTCAGGCTGGTAATCCTGATTTTGAGAAGCTGATGTGGTATTGATGTAGTAAAAAATATTGGAAAGATCAGATAGCAGAATAGATTTGGTGAAACGATTCTGCTCATGAAATGGATTCTTACCACAACCCTGGTCACATTTTTTTTCCTTCCTTGTTTTTCACAGAGCGCTCCCATTGGAATTTTTGACAGTCAACAGGATATCGGATATGTAAAACATGCCGGATCATCGAATTATGATGCGGCAACCCAGAGTTATACCATCAAAGGTTCGGGGGCGAACATCTGGTTTAATGAAGATCAGTTCCACTACACTTACAAAAAGATTTCGGGGGATTTTATTCTCACAGCTGATTTTGCTTTTGCCGGTGACACAGCAGGCGCCATTGGTCACCGTAAGGTAGGATGGATGGTGCGTGAATCGGTAGCTGCGGATGCGGTAAGCATGAATGGCTGTTCGCATATTGACGGTCTGATCGCATTGCAATGGAGGGAAATGAAAGGTGCCTTTATGCAGGATCCCCAGGGCGAGATTTTTTACGCTAAAAGAGGTTTGCAAACCATGCAGCTCGAACGCAGGGGTAAAACGCTGATTATGCGTATGGCTAATCCGGGTGAACCGCTGCAATTTGTGGGAGAGCACGTTTTGAATGATTTAAAGGACACGGTGCTGGCCGGAATATATATATGTTCACATGATTCCAATACGCTGGCTTCCGGCCGTGTCTGGAATGTCCGTATCGATCATCCCGTTGAAAATCCCTATCAGCCCAATCCATTATTGGTAAAGCCCGCACCATCGGAAGTTATGGGCAGCCGTCTGGAAATTGTGGATGCTGCAGACGGGAACCGGAAAGTGATATATGAGTCAAAAGGTCGTTTCGAAGCGCCAAACTGGATGCCCGACGGGAAAAAATTATTATTCAATGATCACGGATCCTTGTATACCATTCCGATAGAAGGAGGCGTACCGGAGAAATTAAATACCGGGTCTGCGGCAAAAATTAATAATGATCATGGAATTTCATTTGATGGAAAAACGCTGGCGATCAGTAATTCCCGTGACGGTTTACCGGGAGGCGGCTCATCTGTTTATGTTCTTCCGCTTACCGGAGGTGAACCCCGGCTGCTCACCGAACAAACGCCATCCTACTGGCATGGATGGAACCCCAATAATAAGGAAGTCTGTTTTGTAGCCCAGCGCGGAAGTAAAATTTATAATCTCTACAAGCTCGATATAAACGCAGGAAAGGAAGTGCAGCTCACGTTTAATACGAAAGGGCATGTGGATGGTCCTGAATATTCTCCCGACGGAAAATATATTTATTACAATGCGAACCCGACCGGGACCATGCAGATCTGGCGTATGAAGCCGGATGGTTCGGGAAAGGAACAAATAACTTTTGATCAGTATCATAACTGGTTTCCGCATATCTCTCCAGACGGGAAATGGATCGTATTTATTTCTTTTCCGACAGATATCGATCCCAATTCACATCCTTCCTATCAAAAGGTTATGCTGAGACTGATGCCGGTAGCTGGGGGAGCTCCGAAAGTGCTGGCCTGTTTATTTGGCGGGCAGGGGACATTGAATGCGCCTTCCTGGTCGCCGGACAGCAGGCGGCTCGCCTTTGTGAGTAATTCGGATAAATAATTTCAGATGAATAACTGGTGAAATTTGTTAAGAAGAATTCCAATTGATAAAAACTAAACAACGATTGCTTATGCCAAAGAAAAAAACCGGGCTGAGAAAAATCAGCTGCATGCTGACAGGTTTTCTCCTGCTTTCATGCGTTGTATTTGCCCAAAGGACAGTTACCGGAAAAGTAATTAACAGAACAAATCAGCAGCCTGTTACTAATGCAACGGTACAAGTAAGAGGAACGGTTGTCGGGACTCAAACAGATTCCGCCGGGGTATTTAGTATAATCGTACCAAAAAACAACAGCGAGCTCGAAATTACTTCTGTTGGATATGAAAATGCGGTGGTACCCGTTGCAGGGAAGACGAATCTCGGTGAAATTCAACTCACAACTACCGTGGGTTCCTTAAACGAAGTTGTCGTAACCGGGTATACGTCGCAAAGAAGGAAGGATATCACGGCGGCGGTATCCGTCGTGAATATAGGCGATATGAAGCAAACACCATCGGGAAGTACGGAAGCATTGTTACAGGGACAGGCTTCTGGAGTTACCGTTTTCACAACTGGTGCCCCGGGTGGCCCTTCGGTAGTTCAGATCCGCGGCATCACTTCATCAGGTAATTCATCGCCGCTTGTGCTTATTGACGGGGTACCCGGAAGTATGCATGATCTGAACGCATATGATATCGAATCTCTGCAGGTCTTAAAAGACGCAGGTGGCGCAGCTATTTATGGAGTGCGCGGATCTAACGGGGTAATTGTCATTACTACAAAAAGGGGAGGCGGCAAAACCAGGATTTCTTATGACGGTTTTATTGGTACGCAAAGGCCCCTGAGCAAAAGCTGGGATCTTGCTACGCCTACGCAGACAGGACAAGCAAAATGGGCCCAGGCTTTCAATGACGGACTGACTGCTTCGGATCCGCAATACGGGAACGGTCCTACGCCGGTTGTACCCTACTATATAACACCTACCGGAGCTCCCCAGGGCGCCCCGAATACCAGCCTGGCAGATTACAATCTCTATAATAATCATATCACCCTGGCTGATCAGGGTGGCAATAATTGGTTTAACGATATTTTCAAGCCAGCGCTTATTATGGATCACAATGTGTCATTAAGCGGCGGGTCGGGAAAATCGAATTATTTCATGTCGTTTAATTATCTCGATCAGGACGGCACATTAATAGAAACGAGTTTAAAACGCTATTCAGTCCGGGTCAACTCTACTTTTAGCATAATCGATGACCATGTCCGGGTAGGGGAAAATGCATATGTTTTCTACAAAACAAATCCCGGATACCTGAGTGCCCCGGGCGTCAACAGCACGAATTCCATCAATTCTGCCTACCAGCTCCCGAATATTATCCCGGTACATGATATCGCAGGTAATTATGCCGGAGGAATTTCGCAGGGTCTTGGCAATGCATCCAACGCAGTAGCCATCCAGGAAAGGCAGGCAAATAATATCAATCAGGATTATCAGGTGCTTGGAAACGTGTTTGCCGATGTTGATTTTCTGAAACACTTTACTTTCCACACCAGTGTGGGCGGAACTTTTGATAATTACTATTTCAATGGGTTTGCTACCACACCGTATGAAAATGCAGAAAATAATCATGCTGCAAACCTGTACACTGAAACTTATGGTTCGAACTCCAGCCTGGTTTGGACCAACACTTTAAAATATGGCAACACGATTGATAAACATACTTTCAGCCTTCTTGGTGGTACGGAATATATCTATAATACCGGAAAGGGAAGTAATGCCACGAGGGGTAATTATTATATTACCGATTCGAGTAATCTAACCGTATCACCAAATCTTTGGACGCTGAATTTCGGGCAGGCTTCCACCCAGACCAATAACTCAAGCATTACAGGAGATAATGGCGTTGTAACCCCATATCAGCTCGCCATCTTTTCCTTGTTTGCCAGGCTGGACTATAATTATGACGGGAAATATCTTTTGAGCGCCACGTTTCGCAGGGATGGTTCCTCTGTTTTTGTTCCCGCCCAGCGATATGGTAATTTCCCCTCCATCTCAGGAGGCTGGCGGATTTCACAGGAATCCTTTATGAAAAATGTAGACTGGATAAATGAACTTAAGATACGGGGTGGCTGGGGTAAATTAGGATCCCTCAATAATATCAACCCAACCAATGCGTATACTTTATATGGGCAGGTAATCAACCAGTCATATTATGATATCAATGGGAGCAGCAATAATCCGGTAGCGGGACTGTATGTCAGCCAATATGGCAATCCCAACACGACCTGGGAACAGGATATCCTGACCAATATCGGATTTGACGCGACTATTATCAGAAATAAAATTGACTTTAGTTTTGACTGGTATAAGAAGCTGATCAGCGGACTGTTGTTTGTTCCAAGGGTTCCGGGTACCAATGGAGGAACACTTGATCCATTTCTCAATTCAGGTAATGTTCAAAATACAGGTGTGGATATATCCCTTACCTATCACGGGACTATTAACAAAGATCTCAGGATTGACTTAACGGGTACGTTTACATCTTATAATAATAAGGTCGTTAGTCTTCCTGCAGGAACCCTGTATATAGATCAGCCCACGGGTGCCCAAACGATCACTTCCAGGATACAGCCGGGGCAACCTCTTGGTGAATTTTTTGGTTACAAAATAATTGGTTTGTTTCAAAGTTATACCGACGTGAAAGCCTCTCCCAAGCAGCAGGACGCCGCGCCTGGCCGGTTTAAGTATGCCGACGTAAATCATGATGGCGTGATTGACAATAACGACAGAACATTCTTTGGCAATCCAAACCCAAAATTCACCGCAGGGTTGAATATTTCGGCGACATATAAAAACTTTGATTTTTATATGTTCCTGTATGCTTCCGTAGGAAACGACATCCTTAATTCGGTCAAAGGATCCACCGATTTTCCCCAGGGCTTTGGTAACCAGATCAGCAAGAATGTGGCTGTCAATTCAGCAAGGCTCATTGGTTCAAACGGTCAGCCGACAAATATTAATGATTCCACAGCTCATATTGCCAATCCCGGAACGAATGTCCCGATGCTTGAACAGAGTGCCAATTTCAGCAATTCTGGTGTATTTAATTCTTATACGATGGAAAGCGGAACTTTTCTCAGATGCAGAAATATCACCGTTGGTTATAGTTTTGCTTCCGGCGCACTTCAGCGGATGCATTTTGATAAGCTAAGGGTTTATATTCAGGCGCTGAACCTTTTTACGATAACCAACTATTCCGGATTGGATCCGGAAGTGAATCCGGGTACCAATACTGTGTTTGGTATTGATAGCGGCGTATACCCTAATAATCAAAAATCATATAATGTGGGAGTAAATCTTACAATACATTAATTCATTTTATAAAAATCAGATTTATATGAAAAAATTATTTAAGTGGATACTGCCTGCTGCTGTGGTGCTGCTTGCGATTGTTATTCATGCTTGCAGCAATAAGTTAAACCTGCAACCGCAGGGATCCCTGCTTGCTTCAAATGTTAATAATAATTCGGGTGTTCAGGGTTTGTTAATTGGAGCATATGCACTTTTGTCGGGTGAAAATGTTCCCGGTCAAAATCTTGGAAATGGAAGCGGAGCCTCCAATTACGTATATGGTAACGAAGCTGCTGACGATGCGTACAAAGGCTCTACGCCCTCTGACCAGCCTGACGCAATACCGATATTAACCTGGTCATTGGCGCAAGCTGGCACCAGCTCATACCTGGACGAAAAATGGGTAGTTCTTTATTCCGGTGTTCAACGTGCAAACGATGTGATCCGGACGGTTCGATTGTCACCAAGTATTTCACCCGCAGATACTATAGAATATGTGGCCGAAGCCAGGTTCCTGCGTGGTTTTTATCATTTTGAAGGCAAAAAAATGTGGAACAATTTTCCTTACGTGGATGAAAGCATCTCCTATGCAAGTGGTAACCTGGATGTTCCCAATTATGAAGGAGGACAATTTATAGATATATGGCCAAAAATAGAAGCGGACCTAAGTTATGCGGTGGCTAATTTACCAGGCACGCAACCCAATATTGGCCGGGCAAATAAATGGGCAGCGATGGCTTTTCTGGCAAAAGCTTATATGTATGAGCACAAATACTCGGATGCAAAACCATTACTGGATCAGATCATAGCGGGTGGTACGACTTCCAAAGGTGACCACTATGCCCTTGTACCTCTTTATCAAAGCAATTTCAACCCGGCCCAGAAGAACGGTGTTGAAAGTGTTTTTGCCTGTCAGACTTCTGTAAATGACGGATCATCCATTGCGACCAATGGAGGAAATGGTGATACAGGTGACGAACTTAATTTTCCTTATAACCATGGCCCGGGCTGTTGCGGGTTTAACAATCCGTCCTGGAACCTGGTACAGGCGTATAAAACAGACGCAAACGGGCTTCCATTTTTGGATGGAAGTTCTAACAATGCACCGCTGGTGAGTGCCAGTACAAACCCTTGGACCGGTACCGTTGACCCCCGTCTTGACTGGGCTGTTGGCAGACCGGGCAAACCTTATTTTGACTGGGGTATTATCGATACAACCTGGATTCGCGATCAGACAAACGATGGATTTTTTGTTCCTAAGAAGAATGGCTATGCTCTTAGTCAGCAAGGCACTTATTCTTCTACCGAAACCGTATTCTGGGGTGCCGCTGAAGTGGATGCGAATAATATAACTCTTTGCCGTTTTGCGGATGTCCTGTTATGGGATGCGGAATGTGAGGCGCAAATCGGTAGCCTGGCTCAGGCTGAAATCTATGTAAACATGGTCCGTCAGAGAGCCGCGAATCCGGCTGGATATGTGTATTTGAATGCCACGTATGATGCTGCGCACAGCATGTACAATCCGCAAACGACACCGGCCGACAATTATAAAGTAAGTCCATATCCACCAGGCGCTTTTAGTTCGCAGGCCTATGCCAACTCTGCCATTCAAATGGAAAGAAGGCTTGAACTCGCGATTGAGGGCCAGCGTTTCTTCGACCTCGCAAGATATGACAACGGCACCGGCACCATGGCTGCCACCCTGAATGCATATGTTGCCGTTGAAAAAACCAGGCACTCATTTTATCTGGTCAATAATTCGGCTCAGTTTACGAAGGGGGTCAATGAATATTTTGCTATACCGCAGAATGAATTAGATGCTGAAAATGCTACGGGGAAGCAGTTTTTGAAACAGAATCCCGGATATCAGTAAATGTAACGGAGTAATATAAAATTTGTTTAGCAGTTAGTCGTTTTTGGTTAGGCAATGAGAAAGGGCCTGCGTCTGCAGGCCCTTATTGTTTTAAAAATAAACGGTAACACGGCATCTTTGTTTTTTTCCATCCTGTACCCTCCATCCGGAGCCAGTTTTGATCAGCCGAATGAGTTCCGAGTCGTATGCAGGCGATACCGACTTTTCAATTTTGAAAGAAGAAAGCCTGCCGCCGGGATGGACAATAAATGAAATCGTTTCTTCACCGTTCAGCAGGGAATCAGCCGTGCTGATTTTTTTATGTGTATGTACGAAACGTAAAAATGGAACCCATCCTATGACTGGTTCGGCAGGCTGTTTGCTCAATTCTTCAGATACGGTTACCGATCCGGTTACATCCTTTTTTTTCTGAAACCCGTAACCCTGGACGACCACTTCATCAAGCGTACCCGGATCCCGGCTGCTGTCAGATATATTCGGTTTCGGGACCGCGCCCCTGCGGTCAGCATTTTTTGCAACCACAGTAGAAATTTTTGCTTCGAAACTTGTGTCGGATAATTTTTCAGCAGAAGTTGCAGTTGGTAGTTCAGTTTCCTTTTCAACTGAGGGGCGCTGTTTCTTCCTTAAGTCAGCTGTCGCATTCTTCAGTTTTACTTTCGGGTCATCGTCATTATAAGCGAAGACCATGGAATCACTCTTATTATCTCCACTACTATTTTTATTTTTTGCCATTGCCGCTGAATCAGCCGGCGTGGCGGAAATCATGGGATTTAATTTTGAACTGGTGCTGTCTTTTTGAGTTGTTTTCGCAAGATCTCCTCTGTTGGATTTATTTCCCAGATATACCACACTGAAAACGGCAGTTCCCAAAACTAATATCACAGAGGCTGCGATCTGCCATCGGGAAAACAGGATGGCTGTCAGCTTCTTCCGGTCCCTTTTTCCCACGCGAAGCGCAAGCCTTTTTTGTAAATCCGTGAGACCGGATTCGAAGGAAACCGGATGATTTTTAAATTCTTCCAGCCCTTCAATGGCGTCCGCGAGAAAAGAATCTTCCAGGGCCGCTTTTTCCAATGCCTGCATCTCGGGACCGGAAAGCTGTCCGTTCAAGTATTTCCGGATATATTCAGCTGAATATATAATATCGTTTTTTTCTTCTTTCATATCGTATGGGCCGCCGGTTTATTCATCGGATAGGGCCTTGTCCATGCAAATTTTTAGATTCCTTCTCGCGTTTTGAATCAGACTGCGCACTTTTTCCCAGTCCGTATTGGATATTCCTGCAATTTCTTTGTATGATTTCTTCTGCATATAAAAAAGCTGGACGGTTTGTTTTTGATCAGCCGATAAACCGTCCATACATTTTGTTAATTGAGTCAACTGTTCCTCCTTATCAAATGCTCCATTCAGATGCGGACTTTCCATCAATTGCATAAACTCCATTTCCGAACCCAGCGGCAATTGTTTTCTTGCGCGCAATTGCATCAGACAATAATTTTTAGAAACCATATAAACCCATCCCTTAAATTGAATGACATCGTGTTTCAGTAATTTAGGGATCAGTTCTTCAAATATACCCATGACGGCGTCTTTTGCTGCCTCCGGATCTTTCAGGTATTTGATGCAAACAGCATATAACAGATCCATATAGCGCTGATATAATTCTGCCAGCACCTGGATATCGCCGTCCTTTTTATAAAGCTGAACCAGCTCCTGGTCAGATTGCGGAGATTTTTTTATATTTTTTAGAAATGACAATCCGTTTTAGGTCAGTTTTTGAAAGAACCTTCCTGAAAAATAATTAAAATATCCCGCTGTGCCGTATGTAATCAAAAGAAAGGCTGCATCTGGTAATAAAACATACCACTATGCGATTTATTTTTTCAGTTTGTATTGCCGTTATTGTCTTTCTGATGGCATTCAAGACATTTAAGGAATTATCGGTAACCGGTTTGGTAAAGGATCAGTATGGTCAGCCGCTTGCAAACGTTATTGTAACGGAAGGACAAAATCATGAAGGGACAAATACGGCATCAGACGGAAGTTTTTCATTATCTGTTTCATCGAAACAACCAACCCTGATTTTTCAGTTGAAGGGCTATGACCGGCAGAGCTATAAGGTAAGGGATTACACAAAGGCCTTGAACATTGTAATGAAAATTTCGGGTAAGCAGCTGGGTGAAGTCGTAGTCACAGGATACGGGCTTCAGAGAAAAAAGGATCTAACAGGATCCGTAACTGTGGTCTATGGCAAATCCAACAGTCCATATCCACAGGCAACTGTAATGGAAAAGGAAGCCATGCAGCGGGATCATGTTAGTCGTGATGATAAAAACTATTTTCGGGCCACCATTGACTCTTGTGTTTTCAATACCGAGGAATATGATGCGATTGTGGAGAACCGGTTCCTGACTGCGGCGGCTAATCCCTTGTCCACTTTTTCCATTGATGTGGATGGAAGTGCATATAGTAATGTCCGTCGTTTTCTTCAAATGGGACAGTTGCCTCCTGCCGGGGCGGTTCGAATTGAGGAGCTGATCAACTATTTTCATTATGATTATCCGCAGCCTGCGGGAGATGATCCGTTTTCCATCAACACGGAAATGGGCGACTGTGCCTGGAACCCACGGCACAAGCTGGTTATGATCGGCCTTCAGGGCAAAAAAATCCCGGTCGAAAATTTGCCTGCTTCGAATCTGGTTTTTTTGATTGATGTATCTGGTTCCATGATAGAACCGGAAAAACTTCCGCTGGTTCAGCGTTCACTCAAAATGCTGGTCGATCAGCTAAGGGAGCAGGACCGGGTGTCGCTGGTCGTCTATGCGGGAAATGCGGGTCTGGTCATGCCCTCCACATCCGGTGACGAAAAGACAAAGATCAAGGATGCCATTGACCGTCTGGAAGCTGGCGGATCCACCGCCGGCGGGGCAGGAATCCAGTTAGCATATAAAGTTGCTGAACAACATTTTGTAACAGGCGGAAATAACCGGGTTATTCTTTGTACGGACGGAGATTTTAATGTCGGTCCCAGCAGCGATTCTGACCTGGAAGGAATAATTGAAAAGGAAAAGAAAACGGGTGTCTTCCTGACGGTGCTGGGATTCGGGATGGGAAATTATAAGGATAGTAAAATGGAGAAACTGGCGGATAAGGGAAATGGCAATCATGCTTATATCGACAATGAAAATGAGGCCAGAAAAGTGTTGGTGAATGAATTCGGGGGAACCTTATTCACCATTGCAAAAGACGTCAAACTGCAGGTTGAATTTAATCCGGCCAAAGTACAGGCTTATCGTCTGATCGGTTATGAAAACAGAATGTTGAATAAAGAAGATTTTAATAATGATGCCAAAGATGCGGGCGAGTTGGGCAGCGGGCATACCGTTACCGCTTTATATGAAATTATCCCGGCTGGAGTAAAAAATGAATTTTTTGAAAGTGTAGATTCTTTAAAATATCAGAAAAACATAAAACCAGTAGCCGTTTCCGGCAATGAATTGTTGACCATTAAATTCCGGTACAAAAAACCGGATGGAGATATAAGCAAACTGATAGAACATGCCGTAATTGAACGCGAGTCTGTACCGGATAAAGCATCTGTAAATTTTAAGTTTGTGTCGGCTGTGGCCGAGTTCGGCATGCTGTTAAGGAATTCTGAATTCAAACAACAGTCTTCTTTTATCAAAGCCTATTCGCTTGGTAAAAGTGCATTGGGCAGGGACACAGAAGGATACCGTGCAGAATTCCTGCAATTGGTTCAGGGCGCGGGAAAAATTGTAAAAAAAGAGATCCCGATTGATGAAGACGGGGTTTTAGGAATCAAATAAAATGTAACGGGCGTCCGGGGAAAAAAATATTCCCGGACGTCCATTTACTTTCGCACTTTTTATTTTTATTCCAATTTTAAAACCACGCCTACCTGGAAGTTCGTGATATCGAATCCGGCTTCTGCATTAAAACCAAAGTTCGGTTTGATAAAATAGGAGCCGCCGATGAAACCGCCGAATGCAGGGATTACCTGATTGGATCCGTCATAGCCATAATAGGAATAATGGTGAAAACCGATACCGGCAGATGCACCTGCATAAGTATCCAGACCAGGAACATTCCATCCAAAATGCCAGGCGGCTCTTCCTGCTACTACAAATGTGTTTGAATTATAATTACCCGGATTTCCCCCATAGGCACCACTTGAAAATGATCCTCCAATTTCAGGTCCCAGTGTTATTACGCCGGGTCCGGCCTGCCAAAGACCAAATTCGGCAGCTATTTTAAAACCGAATGCCGTTCCATAACTTTCTCCTTTATAGTCTGCTCCAACACCGATACCCGCATTTACAAATACGCTGCCTACCTGCATCGGATCCACATTGCTTTGTGCCATGGCTTTTGGCGTGTTTTGTGAAAAAGCAGATTGAGATAAACAGAAGCTGATCATCGCGATTAAAGGGACGCTGATTTTTTTCATATTGATAATTATTGTGCGGTTGAAAAATGAACGGTTGATTATATACATAAAAAAAGGGCCAGGATAGAAATCCAGCCCATTTTAAAATCCAATATCCTATGAAAAACCATAATAATATTTGCAAGACATATACCAATTTCAGTTTATTCGTCAATAATAAAATATACAAAGATTAAGCCGTAAGGATCAATCACTTATAATGCAAAATAAAAATTTAATTTGGATACCCTGACCAAAGCCGACAAAAATTTCCGCCTCAACCTCCGAATTGTGGAATTTTAATCCCAATTCTGTACCTCCATTAAAAAAGTGCGGGCATGATTTTTTGATATAACTTAGGATATCGCCTCAACTTTTTACCATGGATGCAAAAATAAATGAGAAAGACCAGCTATTCGAAAAAGATAATTTAACAGGTGAAAACCAGGGCGCCCTGCTTCCAAATCAGAGGGGTCGTTATCTGACCGCTTCTTCTGTATCAGGGGATAAGGTGGTTAATTCCAGACATGAACACCTGGGAGAGATCAAAGAAATAATGCTTGATCTGGAAAACGGGAAGATTGATTATTTCGTGATAGAATTCGGAGGATTTCTGGGAATAGGCGTAAAATATTTTGCCATTCCTTTCCGGTTGCTTACGCTGGACTCGGTAAATAAGCGGTTTATTTTTAATCAGGATCGCGATGTCCTGGAAAAAGCCCCGGGTTTCGACATGGATCACTGGCCGGACACCAATCTGCATTTCGACGAAGTTTATAGTTACTGGCGATTTATTTAATATATATGTGGAAAGAAAAAGACAATACGCTGTACAAGGAGTTTAAGTTTCAGAATTTCTCGGAGGCATTTGCGTTCATGACGCGGGTTGCACTGGAAGCCGAAAAAATGGACCATCATCCCAAATGGACCAATGTCTACAACCAGGTGGAAGTCTGGTTATCCACCCATGATGCCGGAGACATCGTGACGGAGAAGGACCGGAAACTGGCTAAGAAGATTGACTCCATTTTAAGCCCAAAGCCTAAAGCCTAAAACCTTTTTAAGCCTAAAGCTTAAAGCCCAAAACCAAGGCAATTATTAGAGATTTAAAATTCGGAGATCCAAAAGGAAGTTCTAAGCTTTAAGCTTTGGGCTTTAAGCTTATTACGCTTTCTGCACTTTCAGCACTTCAAGCAATCCATTTTTAATATTGAATTCAATGATTCGAACCTTGCCCTTATAACCATTATAAAGTGCGGTGGGCACTTCGATCCATACACTCCGGTTGGGTTTACCATTTAGCGTACAGCTGGCAATCATTTGAATTTTATCATCCGTAGTTTTGCGTCCCTTAAAGACGGCTTCAACGTCGGAGTAGACTGGTATATCCGGACTTTCTTCCATATTACAGGGTTTAGTGCAGTGAAGAACGGTATAAATTAATTATCAAATTTCTGATTTGCTTTTGGCTTTGAGCTTTCAGCCTTGGGCTTTAGAACTTATTATTGCAAAACTCTTTCCAATTCATTCATCAGGGCCAGGACAAGACCCGGATCCGGTTTATTCATTTTATTTGAAAATGGATCCGCCTCCCTCGCTCTTAACCTTCCTCCATCATCCTTTTCAAGGATTATTTCCGCCTCACCGGCTGTACACAGAAACTGATATGTATATGTGCTAACCCGTAGTGAACATTCAATTTCCTGCGGAAGCCCCTTATATGAAAAATGTAAGATGATGGATTCGGACACAGGCAAAGCTAATCTTTTGTCCACGGCTGCTGTCCGGATACCGGATAAATAAGGTCCCGATCCGGAATGGAGTTAATTTTTTTGTTCAGCCCCCGCCCGCAAAGCCTTCGGCATGTGTTTCCGGAGCAGGATTCAAACGGGGGCCAAATGGATTTGCATATCATTCGCCAGATGCTGAACTTTACGCAGCATTATTCGTTTTGCTCCCTGAGCAATCATTTAAAAGTAAAAAATGAAAACAAGTATCGGTATTTCAGAAGCAAACAGAAAAACGATCGCCGAACAGCTGGACGTATTACTGGCGGACGAATTTGTTTTATATACGAAAACATTAAACGCGCACTGGAACCTCGAAGGTCCGGATTTTCATTCTGTTCATGTATATTTTGAAGAACTGTATGGGCAATCGCAGGAAATCGTCGATTCGGTTGCCGAACGGATCCGCCAGTTGGGCCATTATGCACCTGCCACGCTAAAGGACTTCTTAAAACTGACACACCTGACCGAACAGCTGAAGGGCGGAAATAACAGCCTGGACCTGATTAAAAACCTCCTCGGTGACCATGAATCAATCATTGAATTCATCAGGTCAAATATCAAAGAATTTGACGAAGCGCATAAAGACGCGGGAACAAGTGATTTTATAACTTCCTTAATGGAAAAACACGAAAAAATCGCCTGGATGCTGCGCGCCCACCTAAAGTAAGCCTAAAGCCCAAAGCCTAAAACCAATGTAATAATGAATAAAATAAAATTAGGAGATCCAAAATGAAGTTTTAGGCTTTAAGCTTTGGACTTTAGGCTTAAAAAGGTTTTACGCTTTGGGCTTAAGAGAGGCTTTTTAGTAGATATACGACAGAAAATCGAGGGGTAGTTCGCTTTTTGGCATCCGGCCTTAGAGCTACATTTGAACATCCAATATCACTGAAACAACCAAATATCCCTGAAAAACCAGCTTGATTTACCGTCCTAAAGAAAACTTTAAATTCAAGTTCTTTGAAAAACCCCTGACTAATGCTTGGGGGTTTTTTCTTTTAACCCTCTGTGTTATAATGGTCAAGCGAGGGAAAAGCGATCCCCCATTTTTAATGATCCCCCCGTCAGATCCACGAAACTTTTCGTTTTTATCCCCCTCCGGACGGCATTTTAAGCCAATTAATTTTTTCCTGTTATAACCTTTTTAATTTTATCGGGCATTCAATTCGGTGTGTAATGAATATGAATCCTAATAATAACCAGTACCGGAGAATTATCATCCGTCGTGCCAATGAATATGTGTTATTTAAAACGGATGATATCGCATATTTTTTCCTGGAGAACAAAACCTGTTTTATGGTTGACAGACTTCAGGGCATCAAATATTTAATTCCCAAATCATTGCGGGATCTTACGGAAGCGCTGGACCCTGCTGATTTTTACAGGATTAATAAGAAATACCTGGTACATATTGAATCCTTACGCAAATTTAAATTGTGTGTGGCGGGCAGGATTGAGGTAGAACTTTACCCGGCTACCCGGGAGAAAGTTTTTATCAACCAGGTCAGAATGCAGGATTTCAAAAAATGGGTTACACAAGGTAGTAACGAACAGTCAGGTCCGTTATTTGAAGATATGTTGGAATCCCATGCAGGGATTACCGATTACTAGTTTTATTTTCTCATGTGACCGCGGGTGGTTTCCACCACCTGCTTTTTTTTAAATCAGCTTATTTTCCTTGGCTGTACGTATGGCGTCCGCTTTGGAATGCACATTAAGCTTCGCATAGATATTTTTGATATGGCTCTTGACCGTTTCATTGTCTATAAATAATTCATCGGCAATAACCCGTCTGTTTTTTCCTTTGGCTATTTCCTCCAGTATCTGGGTTTCCCGCCTCGATAGCGGTGAACGGGAGTTTCTTTGAAATGAACGGATCACGAGCTGCGCAACGTTGGCACTCATCGATGCCCCGCCCTGCATGATTTCGCGGATAGATTCCATGATTTTTACGGCCGAACTATTTTTGGTCAGGTATCCTGAAGCACCATTTGTAAGTGCCCGGAATATAATTTCCTCCGAATCGTGCACCGTACAGATCAATATCAGCACCTGGGGTAGAATACTCTTTATCTTAGGTATGGCTTCAATGCCCGAAATGCCGGGCAGGCCGACATCCAGCATCACCAGATCGGGATTATCCTCCGTAAGTTTCTTTATGGCCTGCTCTGCCGTTGAATAGGTATTTACGACCTGGTATCCCTGTTTTTCACCAATTAAAAAACGATAACCATCACGGATGATCTTGTCATCCTCTACAATAACTATCCGAACGAGATTTTCTTCCATCATGAATTAATATTCTATAAATTTCCATGATTTCCGGGACAAGGAACTCCCCCTTCTCGGGGGATTTATTCCGAACTTACCGGCCTCCAAAGTTAATTTATCTATAAGTTTATGGAGCTTGCGCCATATTAAGTTTACTGAATGAGTGATTCTATTCAAATAGGGGGGGTAAAAATCCTGAAAAAGTTATTTTACGGTTGTTACTTTTTACTATTATTATTTTCCCCTTCATTTTTATCTGCCCAAAAATTTCATTTCCAGAATTATAATGTTCAACAGGGTCTGATTCAATCCCAGGTTCTGACCATAACTCAGGATAATTTCGACAACCTCTGGTTTGGCACATTGGGAGGAATCTCCCGATACGATGGAAAAACATTTACCAATTATAGCGAGACTGACGGGTTGATCAGCAATTATGCAAGCTGCATCCTGGCCGATCGGGAATCGAATATCTGGATCGGAACGCCCTATGGACTGTCCATGTTTAATGGAGGGACATTTAAAAATATCAGGTTTTCAAAATTGCCCACCGGAAATATCGTCAGATCGGTTCAACAGGATGGGATGAACAGAATCTGGGTACTGGTTTCTGGTAAATTATACCAGATAGATCAAAGCGGAAACCCGGTTCTTACACCGGTCACCAGCGAAAAAGAAATGATTTCATCCATTCAGGTGGATAAGCAGGACGTTTTATATGCTTCCGTTCCGGGCAAAGGAGTTTACCGCCTTGAAAAAGAAGGCTGGAAAATGATCACACCGCTGCCGGAATATAATGAATGGGGGATTTTTCAAAAAATGGTTTTTGATGCAGAGGATAAGAATAAGTTTTATCTATTGACGGGCAATGGGATTTTTTCTGTCAACAAAGGAGTCATTAACCCACTGATCAGGGCCGGCAACATGGGCAAGTTTTTGAACATGTACCAGGATAAATCCAATAAACTTTGGTTTGCTTCCTCGCAGGGTTTATACCAGTATGCAGATTCAGGATTGACGGCTTTTAATCCGGGTAATGGCTATGAGGGAAGTGGTACTGATGTTATTTTTCAGGACCGTGAACACAATATCTGGTTGGGTACCAGCGGCACTGGCGTGTTCCGGTATTCTTATCAGCCTTTTTTAATTTACGATCAGTTCTCAGCAGCAAAGAACACGAGCATCATGCCCATTCTGGAGGACCATGACAGGACTTATTTCGGAACAGATGGACAGGGTGTATATATGTACGATGGGAAGAATATGACCCCGGTAAAAAGCCTCTCCGATAACCCTATGGATCTGCACATCACGGGTCTTTTTCACGGTAAAGAAAATGAAATATATATTCTGTCCAGCAGCAGTTTCTTTTCAAAATATGCCGACGGGAAAATGACAAGAGTTCCGTTAGGTGATTCAAAGGGTTGCGTATATGATGTGCTTCCGGATAATAACGGTGGCTATTGGGTTGCTTCCTGCTGGGGTTTTTTATATGTGTCTTCTTCAGGAAAAACCACCCGTTTGCTGGATATCTATTCTAACAGGGTATTTCCCATTACCGCGGACTCTGTCATGGTATCGACGGATATCGGACTTTACCTCGTGGGCAATGACTTTAAATACAGAAAAATTAATGACTCCCTCCTCAACGCATCCAATTATATGGCCTTGTCCACCCTGGGGAAATATTATTTATTGGCTACTTCCAATAAAGGATTTATCATCTATAACAGCGTGACCGGCGCGCGCAGGCAATTCACCACAAAAGACGGACTGAATGCTGATTTTATTTACAGCGTGGCAACAGATCATAAGAATCAGATATGGCTTGGAACGGGAAGAGGGATCAATAAAATTATTTTTGATACGGCTTCCGAAACCGTAAAGATCTCAAACCTCTCCATACCAGGAGATATATCTTCTGCAGAATGCAACCAGGAAGCGGCTCTGTATGACAGTAATAAAAATCTGTGGATCGGTACGGTTGCCGGACTATTCAAATATTTCCCGGATTCCGGCAACAGGAATATTTATTTACCACCCGTTGTTCTTCAGCAGGTGCAGGTGTTTTCCAAAGAAATTTCCACGAAACATTTTACGGGTTTGGTCAACAGCTGGTATACGATTCCAAAGGATCTTGTTCTTCCACACAACGAGAATCATCTGACTTTTACCTTCCAGTGTCCGAGTTATCTGCATAGTGAATCCCTTTTGTACCAGTATCAGCTGGAGGGAATGGAAAAATCCTATTCAGCACTGACTTCAAATCATTTTGTTGTTTATCCTGCATTACCTCCCGGTCATTATACTTTCAAGGCCAGGGCATTTGTAGATGGCATTGGATATTCACCAAAAAACGCGGAATTTTCATTTGATATCAAAGCGGCTTTTTATCAGACGCTCTATTTCAAATTCCTTCTCCTGGTATTGGCTATGGCCGTCATTTTATGGATTCAATGGCTTCGCATACGAATGCGCGTCAGACAGGTGAACCGGATAGAGGAAGTCAAACAGGAAGAAAATATTAAGGTCAGGCAAACGGCTTCGGAAGATTTTCACGATGAAGTGGGAAACAGCCTGACACGCATCCAGGTACTGACAGACGTGCTGCATACCAAACTGGGAGCAGGGCATGAAGAAGAAAAAAGAATTATCGGACAGATCAAGGAAAACGTAAGCGGTTTATACCAGGGTACCAGGGATATTCTCTGGGCATTAAATCCGGAAAGCGATATCATCAATGAAATCGGTCACCGCCTGGAGAGTCTGGGTATTGACCTGTTTCAGGATACGGGTATTTGCTTTTGTTATGAAAATTTGTTGGGAGAAGCAGAAAAAGTAAAACTGCCAGGAAATTACAACCGGAATATTATGATGATCTTTAAGGAAGCCATGAGCAATTGCCTCAAACATGCGCAGGCACGCCACGTGAAATTAAAGGTTCAAAAAAATGCATTACAGGAAATCCTTATTGAACTCTCAGACGACGGCATCGGATTCAACCAGCTTTTTATAAAAAAGGGACATGGTTTTCAGAATATGCTAAAACGGGCTAACCGGATAAAATCAAAATTCAAAATTAGTTCGAAACCTGGTGAGGGAACCCGGTATGATTTAAGCATTCCTGTTTCTCCTATCTGAGCCATTTGTTGACCAGATTCCCATAATAAAGCCGGCCGGTCAATTCGCGTTTAGGTGGGTTTTTTATCCTGAAACCCATCAGAAACCTTCATAAAGGCCTTATTTTGAAGAAATCATGCCTTTATTCCAAAAAAAAATGATGAATCAAGCAGCGTACTAAACTATTGTGGTATCTTGTCGGCTATTAAATTGTATTGGAATGAAAATCTTTGTAGCCGGTCTGCCTTTCGCCGTTAGTGATCAAGAATTGCAAGAATTGTTTGAACCATACGGTTCCGTTGGTTCAGCAAAAGTTATTTTAGACAGAGAAACTCACAAGAGTCGTGGGTTCGGATTTGTTGAATTTTCAAGTAATGAAGAAGCGGAGAAAGCCATTAAGGCCCTCGACGGCACGAGCCTGGAAGGAAGAACGCTTACTGTAAAAGTTGCTGAAGATAAAAACCCCGGTGGCGGTGGATCACGTGGTGGTGGTGGTGGTAGCCGCGGCGGTGGTGGTGGTGGATATAACCGGGACCGTAATCGTTACTAAGCTTGCTTAGTGCGGTTAACGCGTAACGTTCAACGCTAAACGCCTTATTGGTGGATGGTTTTAGTAAATAGAAGATGGTTAATTCTTTTAATCCAGTCTCTATTTGCTATAGCCATCCATCTTTTTTTATGTATCCAACCCAGCCGTTATAAAATCTTTCTTATGCGGTTTTTAGTCCTTACTATTGGTTTACTGCTGTTTGCAGCCGTTTCCTTGGCCCAGAAACGTCAGGAAATAGAGTATGAATCGGATCCGGTAATCAAAGAAAAAGCCCTTCGTTTTATGGTTTTTGGTGACTGGGGCCGGAATGGAGAGGATAACCAGCGGGAAGTGGCGCTTGAAATGGGAGCCATCGCCAAAAAGTTCAAGCCTGAATTCATAGTTTCTACCGGTGATAATTTTTATCCCAACGGCGTTCGAAGTATCCGGGACCATAACTGGCTTGCTTCCTATGAAAATATATATACTGCGCAATCCCTTCAAACCGATTGGTATATAGTGCTTGGTAACCATGATTACCGGGGGGATCCACAAGCGGAAATTGACTATACGGAAGTGGATCGCAAGTGGAATATGCCGGCCCGGTATTATTCAAAAATATTTTATATCGGTGATGACAGCACCAAAGGGATACTTTTTGTATTTATTGATACCACCCCTTTTTTGTCTGAATCCTATATTGGTGATAAACACCATGTAAAAGGTCAGGATACCGCCATACAAAGAATCTGGCTGGAAAAAACATTACGCGATGCCCCCGCGAATATAAAATGGAAACTCGTATTTGGTCATCACCCGGTTTATACGGGCGGGGGAAGAATGAAGGCGCGTGAAACGACAGAAATGAAAGCCTTGTTTCAACCCATCTTTGAAAAATATCATGTGAATGCCTACATCTGCGGCCATGATCATAATCTTCAATATATTAAACCTCCCGGATTCACGCATTACCTGGTTTCCGGAGCCGGAGCCGAACTTTCCAGAACGGTTGTTCATCCGGAGGGCGGCGTATTTGCCCGTGCAGAAAATGGTTTTATGAATATCAGTTTGTATGAAAACCAAATGCAAATCCGCGTGATCAGTTATAAAGGCGAACATTTATATTCTGCTACTATACAACGGCAATAAATGACAGGATACATTTTAATAATGTGCTAAATATGAAAATGTAGGGAATTAAAAATGGGGGAATTGAATGGGAAATGATAACGTGAAGGATTGGAAATTGATGTGATAATGGCTTTCAGCAAAAATCCATTCTTTGTCTTGACTGTAAAAATCAAACAGAGAAATATAATTGAATTTCATTCCGATTTGACTGGCCTGTTACGCGTTTTTCAGAAAAAGAATCGTCCACATTCCCACATTATCATTTCCTCATTTTTAATTCCCTACATTTCTATATTTGACACATTAATAAAATCAGGCATTCAGCCTAAAAACGAAATGATGTAAATTGCATCATCAAGATGGTTTCAAATCAAAAGCCAGGCTGGAAAGAACGGCTCAATGCCCTTCGAAATCTTCCCGCATTTTTCAGGCTGGTTTGGGCCTCCAGCCCCTGGATGACCGGACTCAATGCCGGCCTCCGCCTGCTGCGTTCCGCCATTCCTGTTTCCGTTCTGTATGTTGGCAAGCTGATCATCGATGAAGTGATCTTATTGAATCGCCATCATGGACCTGTTTCATCCCATCATATATGGGTACTGATCGGCGTCGAATTTGTCCTCGCCCTTTTCAACGATGCGCTGGGCCGCAGTATCTCACTGCTCGACAGCCTGCTGGGTGATCTGTTTGGGAAACTCAGTTCGGTCCGTATTATGAAACATGCCGCCATCCTCGACCTGGAACAATTTGAAGATCCTGTTTTTTACGATAAGCTCGAGCGGGCAAGGCAACAAACTACCGGCAGAACCATTTTATTGTCGCAGGTTTTAAGCCAGGTGCAGGATCTGATCACCATGGGGTTCCTGGCTGCGGGACTGATCTTCTTTAATCCCTGGCTGATTGCCTTATTATTTATTACCATACTGCCTTCCTTTATAGGCGAATCTTATTTCAATGATCAGACCTATGCGCTGAGCCGCAGGCAGACACCCGAACGTCGTGAGCTGGACTATCTGCGTTTTCTCGGGGCAAGTGATGAAACGGCCAAGGAAGTAAAGATTTTCGATCTCTCCGGTTTCATCATTGAAAAGTTCGAAGCGCTGGCGAATAAATTTTATTTCAGTAACCGCCGGATCTCTATTAACAGATCCCTGTGGGGAACCGGATTTACACTCCTGGGAAGCCTGGGCTATTATGGCACTTACGTGTATATTATTCTGGAAACGATTTCCGGCCGGATAAGTATTGGCCAGCTTACTTTTTTAGCCGGCTCCTTTCGTCAGCTAAAATCCCTCCTGGAATCCGTGCTTACGCGGTTTACCGCCGTATCCCAGGGGGCGATATATCTGAGTGATTTTTTTGAATTCTTTGAAATCCAGCCCGGAATTACGGTTGCTAAAAATCCACTTCCTTTTCCTGATCCGATACGCGCAGGATTTGAATTCCAGGACGTGGGTTTCCGGTATCAGAACGCAGAGGGTTGGGCAACCAGGCATTTGAATTTTTTTCTGAAGTCGGGTGAAAAAATCGCCCTTGTCGGAGAAAATGGCGCCGGGAAAACTACCCTCGTCAAGTTGCTGGCCAGACTATATGAACCGACAGAAGGTAGAATATTATTGGATGGCGCGGATCTGCGTCTATACGACATCGTGAGCCTGAGACAAAATATCGGAATTATTTTCCAGGATTATCTGCGATACCAGATGCGGGTCTCAGAAAATATTGCCGTTGGTAATATTCTTCAAAAAGAAAACGACAAAATGATTATTTCTGCTGCTGAACAAAGCCTGGCATCAGATCTGGTGAGTCGACTCCCGGCAGGATATGAACAAATGCTTGGAAAAAGATTCCAGGAAGGCATAGAGCTTTCGGGCGGGGAATGGCAGAAAGTAGCGCTGGCCAGAGCCTATATGCGACAGGCCCAGGTATTAATATTGGATGAACCGACTTCCGCCTTGGATGCCCGTGCGGAATATGAGGTGTTTCAGCGGTTTGCGGCTCTCACCAAAGGGAAAACCGCCGTATTGATTTCACATCGTTTTTCGACGGTGAGAATGGCGGACCGGATCCTGGTATTGCAACAGGGCGAATTGATTGAGAGCGGATCCCACCAGGAATTGATTGACCGGAATGGTAAATACGCAGAATTATTTTCGTTACAGGCAAAAGGGTATCAATAGTATGAATGAGAAAATTAAAATATGCCCCCGGTGTAAAAAGGAATTTAACTGTAAGCCGGAAAATATTTCGTCCTGCGCCTGTTCGCAGGTAGTACTGAGTAATGAGACCAAGTCTTTTTTGGCAAATACTTTTTATAAATGTTTGTGTAACGAATGCCTGCTGGAATTAAATCAACTGATTGCCAAAGAAAAGCAGTATCCCTTTCCCGGAAGGGGAGGTGATTTACTGGAGGGCGTCCATTATTATAATGAAGGGGAATATCGTGTATTTACAGAATTCTATCTCTTATCCCGTGGACATTGTTGCAGAAGCGGTTGCCGGCACTGTCCATACGGATTTCAAAAAAGATGGGCTGAATAGTCAGAACTTTGTCTTCCTCTTTTTGACCGGCCCGTCAACAAAGTAACCTACAACGGTTTTTCTACCCGGATGATTTATATCAAGTTTTGATTTCATGGCCAATATATTTTATACAGGTCAGATCATATGATAAATAACCTGTTACATCGGTATTACTAAGACGGCATACATAGGTCGGTGATTAATATATTAACTCACCCGAATAATTTATTGATATTTGTGAATCTCCGGATTCATAACCTTAAAACGACTGTATGAATATTGCAAAATTCCTATTGGGGTTTCCCATTGTTTATTTCCTGCTTGTCATCTCAGGTGCTCCTCTTGCCGGTTGTTCAAAAACAACGACGGTACATGATACGACTACCGTTACCATAAGGGATACGATTCATACCAAGACAACGGATACGTTAACGATCCGGGATACGATAAATTCCTGCAATTGCAATCTTACCGACGGGTTGATCGCCTACTACAATTTTAACGGCGGTAATCTGAATGATAGCAGCGGCCATGACAATAATATTATTTTTAATAATGCCGTCAAAACTACCGACCGTTTTGGCAGGGCTAATAATGCCTATTTATTTAATGGCACGTCCAGTTACATGCAGGTGAGTAATAGCCCTTCACTAAATCCGGACAGTATTACATTATTTGCCATCGTAAAGGCCAACGGATTCTACACAGGACCCTGTGCTGACAATCAGATCATCACCAAGGGTGATGATTTTCACGAAGATGGATTTTACGGGTTGGGTTTTTACGATTTTGCAGCCAACTGCGGAACCCCTGATTTAAATCATGAATCATTTGGGGGAAGTTTTGGGGACAATCCATTTGACGGGGCAGCGCCTTATGCGGGGGCTGATTCCGCTAATATAAAAACGAATCAATGGTATTCTGTTGTGTTCACCTATGATGGCAGCGGTGCGAAGATGTATGTTAATGGACAGCTAAAAGACAGCAAAAGCAGAACGGGGCCCTTTACTCCAAGTGCATTTGATGTATTTATTGGAAAGGCAAACAGCAGTTCGTATCCGTATTACTTAAATGGTGTAATAGATGAAATCAGAATCTATAACAGGGCCTTATGTCCCGCTGCCATTTTACTTTTGAGTAATTCCACAAAATAATCTACAGGAGTATTTACGTTCAAAGTCGGGCGATTGGTCCGGCTTATATTTTCAACCAACCTCTGTTTTAACTGGAGCATTATCTATTTTTGCAACAAAATATTTCTATGCTTGGAATGCTGGCCAGGGGAACTAATTTCATATTGGGCAGGTTATTGCAGAGAAAAAATATTTTTATCAGCAGCTCATTGGCCTACCTTAAGCGGGAAAGAGAAATTGACAAAAATTATTTTGATTATATACGGCTTGCGACATTGGAATTGGCGAGCCACGAGATCAATCATAAACAGTTAAAAGGAAATGTGGCTGAACTGGGTGTTTACAAGGGTAAGTTCGCCCGCTATATCAATCAGTATTTTCCGGAGAGATTATTCTACCTGTTTGATACTTTTGAGGGATTTGACAATAGAGATGTTATCCGTGAAACGCAAAAGAAATTTTCATCCGGTGAACAGGACTTCTCCGACACTTCTGTGGAATCAGTTATTAAATTAATGCCGTTTCCCCAAAAATGCCAGGCCGTAAAGGGATTCTTTCCTGAATCCGCCAAAAATATCGATGATCATTTTGTTTTTGTCAGCCTGGATGCTGACCTGTATGAACCCATTTTTCAGGGTCTCCGGTTTTTTTATCCGAAACTGGTGACCGGTGGTTATATTTTTATACACGATTTTAATAATGATGCCTATAAGGGGGCGCGGCAGGCCGTTGAACAATTTTGTGAGGAACAAAAAATTAACTTTCTGCCGGTACCGGATCTTGGTGGTTCAGCCATTATCATCAAATGATCATTTTGTTGTCAAACTATTTTTTTTGGAGGGAGGGCAAAAGCGATCGCGTTATGCTCAAAATGATTTTTATGCGATCCGTCGCAAAATGGTTTATTTTTTGAAAGCCCACAGCGGCAAACAGAAATCACCTCCCGTCCCCCCAGATCGTACAGCGCCCCGGTTTTGTCTACTATTTCAAAATCCCCATCAATTTTCAGAGAACCATTATCGTTTACCATAATTTTTGTTCCGGCCATCGTATGTCAAATTTAAAATTGAAATTAGACAATTGTATCCATTTATCTTTCCTGCATTATCTTTAAATGGGAAAAGCCGGGACTCCCAACCGGTATTTGAAATTTCCGCCCCAATAACGAAATGGTATTTTAAAAAATGGATCATATGAAAAAATCTGTTTTAACCGCAATTTTTCTTTTCACCTGTATAAGTTTTTCTTTCATGCCTGTAAAAAAAATTAAAGTAGTATTCTTTGGGGACTCCATTACCGAAGCCGGAGTAAAGCCGAACGGATTTATTACCATCGATGACAGCCTGCTGAATCCGAAGGGCGCTGCAAATTATGAATTGGTGGGTGCCGGTATCAGTGGAAATAAAGTGTATGATCTTTATCTGCGGATGGAAGAAGACGTGTTCAGCAAATCGCCTGATATCGTGGTGATCTGGGTGGGTGTTAACGACGTCTGGCACAAGAAAATGGGGACCGGCACCGATGCCGATAAATTTGAAAGATTTTATCTGGCGCTGATCAAAAAATGTAAAGCGGCACATATCAGCGTGATCGTTTGTACACCGGCAACCATTGGCGAGAAAAATGATTTCAGTAATGAACAGGACGGGGACCTGAATAAATATGCCAATATCATTCGGAAAATCTCTGCCGATCAACAACTCACGCTGGTGGATTTGCACGCGGCGTTTCAGGCATATGAAAAAGCCAATAACCCCAATAATCTGGACAGGGGTATTTTAACGGCAGATGGGGTTCACCTGAATGATGCCGGGAATTTGTTTGTAGCAAAACTTATGGCGGAAGGAATTGCAAAGACGAATCCGCACTAATGAACCAGGGCGTTCGTTATAAGAAGGGAACTTTTCAATTATCTTTGCATCATGCATTATGTATCTGCTGAGGGATTGGGGAAGTCTTATGGAATAAAACCGCTTTTCAACAACATTACCTTTCATATCGAATCCGGAGATAAAATCGCCCTGATCGCCAAAAATGGTACGGGGAAAACCACGCTGCTGAAAATTCTTGCCGGAAAAGAAACAGCGGAAGCCGGGAAACTCTGGATTTCCAAGGATATTAACGTTGTTTTCTTCGAACAGGAGCCTCAGTTTCAGGAGGAGCTTTCCCTGCTGGATAATATTTTCCATCACCCAAATCCCGTGACCACCGCCATTAAGGCATTTGAAGCCGCAAGCGAAACAGAGGATACAGATGCGCTGATGAAAGGTATTGAACAAATGGATCACCTCAATGCCTGGGACTTTGACGCTAAAGTGAAACAAATTTTTAGCCGGCTCAATATTGACCACCTGGTGCAGCCGGTGAAAACCCTGAGTGGCGGGCAACGAAAAAGAGTGGCCCTGGCCAGAACGCTGATCGACATCAGTTTTGGAAGCCGGGAAGCCCTTCTCATCATGGATGAGCCAACCAATCACCTGGACATCGAAATGGTGGAGTGGCTGGAGAATTATCTGAACCAGCAAAATATTACACTGCTTGTCGTTTCGCACGACCGGTATTTTCTGGATAATGTATGTAATGAGATCTGGGAAATGGACCGGAGCGATTTATTTACATATAAGGGAGATTACGAAAATTACCTGGACAAAAAATCAGCGCGCCTGGATTCCGATCTGGCGAGTATCGATAAAGCAAAAAATCTTTATCGCAAGGAACTGGAATGGATGCGCAAACAACCGAAAGCAAGAACTACCAAATCCAAAAGCAGGCAGGACGCTTTTTATGTTGTGGAAACCAAGGCAAAACAAAACCTCGACGAGCAACGGCTTACGCTGGAAATGAAAATGAGCCGGCTGGGTGGAAAAGTAGCCGAACTGAAGAAAGTAAATAAGAGTTTTGGAGAGAAAATTATCCTGAAGGGATTTGATTATACATTCAAAAGAGGAGACCGCATTGGAGTCGTTGGCAAAAATGGCGCAGGTAAAACCACATTTCTGAACATGCTCCAGGGAATTGAACCACCCGACAGCGGAAAAGTGAATATTGGCGAAACCGTAGTATTTGGAAATTACTCGCAGACGGGACTTCAGATCAAAGAAGATATGCGTGTCATTGAACACGTAAAGAATATTGCTGAGCATTTTCCACTGGCCGGCGGTGGTTCGCTCAGTGCAGCACAGTTTCTAAACCTGTTTTTATTTCCCCCGGATAAACAGTACACGTATGTATCCCAGTTGAGCGGGGGAGAAAAGCGCAGGCTGTTTTTATTGTCCATTCTCTTTAATAATCCCAATTTCCTGATCCTGGATGAACCTACAAACGACCTGGATCTGCCGACGCTCGCCGTTCTGGAAAATTTTTTACTCGATTTTCAGGGATGTTTGGTCATGGTATCACATGACCGTTATTTCATGGACCGGATGGTTGAACATCTTTTTGTTTTTGAAGGAAATGGCGTTATCCGTGATTTCCCGGGAAATTATGGTTTATACCAGCAATGGTTGAAGTCCAGGGATAATGAGGAAAATGTTGAAGCTAAATTTCAACCGCCTGTCACTAAGGAACCGATGGTCACTTCTGCCGTCAAGGCAAAGCTTTCTTACAAAGAAAAACGGGAACTGGAAATACTGGAAAGGGAAATCAGCGATCTGAATAAAGAAAAAGATACGATAACGGAAAAACTGCATGACGCTTCTACGAATTTCGATGCCATTCAGCATTTGTCTCGACGATTTACAGATGTTACAGAAACTTTGCAGACAAAAGAATTTCGCTGGCTGGAATTGAGCTTAACGCTTAACGCTTAGAAAGGCGTTAAAAAGTGACCGGATCAGAACAACCACTGTATCAATAATGAACACCGCGTTAATCAATAATGTTTAACTCACTGAAGCTCATGATAGTTAATTCTGGCACCGGTTTAGCACGGCAGTTCAGGGAATATTAAATAGTCAAGTCATGCTGGGTAATAACATACGTTCTGCATATCGCAATCTGAAACGCCATAAAATTTATGCTTTTATCAATGTATTCGGCCTGGCTGTAAGTCTTGCCGCCAGCTGGCTGATCGTTCTTTACGTGAAAGATGAATGGAGTTATGACCGGTTCAATGAAAATGCAGATCGTATAGTACGGGTAGCGCAACATACAGCATGGGAGGGAGGTAATATGCATATTGCGGTTACTTCGGCCCCCTTTGCTCCTCTGCTGAAACAACATTTTCCGCAAATTGAAGACGTGGTCCGCATTGATCCCGAAGGCGGGGCCGTGATAGCTCATGGAGATGGCACACTCAAAATAAATGATATTATATCCGCTGACCCATCCCTCTTTCATATTTTTAGTTTTGATTTTATAGAAGGCAATGCTGCCTCCGCATTGGAGGACCCCCAGTCAATCGTACTAACGGAAACCCTTGCACGAACTCTATTTGGATCCCAGGAATCCGTCATCAATCAGATGGTTGTTTTTCCCGGAAACAATCCGGCCCGGGTTTCCGCAGTTATCCGTGATATTCCGCAAAATAGTCATCTTCGATTTTCAGCTGTTCGTCCGCTTCCGGCGATTATGAGTGACAACTGGCAAAATGCTTCCCTGTATACCTATTTATTACTCAGGACACCGGAATCCATTCAGTCGCTTCGCCGCCAATTGCCGGCATTTGTTTCCGACAGGATTAAAAAAGAAATGCAGGCCACAACATATTTCCTGGAGCTGCAGCCGCTGACCTCCATTCACCTTCAATCCAATCTGGATTATGAAATCAGCCCCAATAGCAGCCTGAGCAGGATTTATATTTTCAGCGCTATAGCCCTGCTGATCCTTTTTATTGCGATCATAAATTATGTCAATCTGGCAACAGCAAGGGCCTCTTCCAGGATAAAGGAGATCGGAATTCGAAAAACACTCGGATCAGGCAAATTCCAGCTCGGAGTTCTTTTTATAACAGAAGCCGCACTCGTTACCCTGCTGGCGGGTTTATTGGCCCTGGTGCTGGTCAGGCTTTCCATGCCGGAGTTTAATCAGCTTACCGGGAAAAATCTTTCTATCTGGCGTTTTGGTTTTCTGTCAAGTCTCGTTTTTATCGCATTGTTTTCCATTGGTGTCGGATTGATCAGTGGTATTTATCCATCCCTGATCCTTTCCCGGTTTCAGACCATTCCCGCCCTAAAGGGCAATATGGGTAGAATGGGCAATACCATATTTTTCAGAAAGACCCTGCTGGTTTTACAGTTTGTCATAACCGTATTCATGATTTCCGCTTCGTTTGTGATCTATCAGCAATTGAATTATGTGAACCGTGCTGATCTCGGGTTCAATAAGGACCAGGTAGTCACTTTTCATATTGATAACAGGAGCCTTCGTTCACAGATTTCGGTAATTAAATCGAAACTTTTACAGAGCCCCCTGATTGAATCCGTAGCCGTAGCCGGCAATCCGATCGGGAATAATGATCTTGGCACGTACGGATATTTCTATGAAAATAATTCACAGGCTCTTTCACAACAAACAAAAGCGGTGCAGGAACTGATTGTGGATGCGGACTACCTGGCGACCATGCAGATCGGGTTGAAGGAAGGAAGAAATTTCTCCGATCAGATCAGCACGGATCAGACGAATGCCGTGCTGGTGAATGAAACGCTCGTTAAGGAACTTGGCTGGACCCGGGCGCTGGGTAAAAAAATGCTTTCGGGTGCTAACAAGGATGGACAACCGAAAACGGTGGTGGGCGTTATACGCGACTTTCATACTTATTCCTTCCAGCACAAAGTGGAACCCCTTGTGCTCGTGCTGCCGCCCAATGCAAAGGAACAGGATAATCTCTATGTGAGACTGGCAAAGGGAAAAACAGCAGAAGCTATGGCTTATTTGTCCCAGGTGTATAAAGGGTTTGATCCGGGAAATTCGGCAGAATATCATTTCCTGGACCAGAATTTTGCACACCAGTATCAGTCCGAACAAAAACAGGGAAATCTTGCCTTATTATTTACCGTGCTTGCGATGATACTTTCACTTGTTGGTTTGTTTGGACTCGTGAGCTTTACGGCTAAACAACTGACAAAGGAAATCGGGATCCGTAAGGTGCTGGGGGCTTCCCTTTTTCACATCATTAGCCTGCTTTCGGGGAACTATATACGATTAATAGCCATCGCCGCCTGTATCGCCCTGCCGGTTTCCTGGGTGATTATGGACCATTGGTTGTCTGATTTCGCCTACCGGATTCCTTTGGGGATCGGGGTATTTATGGCCGCAGGCTCATTGTCGGCCCTTTTGGCCCTGATTACGCTGGGCATACAGGGCTTGAAAGCCGGCATGGTGAATCCAGTAACCAGCCTGCGTTCTGAGTGAACTCCGGTTTTACCTGCCGTAGCTTTAGCGTAGGCAGGCTGGCGAAAGCAACCTGCGCCAAGAATGAGCCTAACTGCGTGAGCGGTAAAGTCCGTCTTCATTTATTGGCATATCGGCACATTAGCACATCGGCACATTTGTTTTTTATCTTATTTTAGTAGGCTACAATCACCTTAAAGCTTCCATATGCCTGCCGAACTTTCCCCGATCATATTAAAAGACAGTTTAGCCAATCCTGCACCACTTGGTTTATTTGGATTTGGAATGACAACAGTTTTATTAAACCTTCACAACGCCGGATTTTACGAAATGAACTCCATGATACTGGCGATGGGCCTATTTTACGGTGGACTGGCCCAGGTGATTGCGGGTATCCTGGAATTTAAAAAAAACAATACGTTCGGCATGACGGCATTTATTTCATATGGTTTTTTCTGGATTTCGCTGGTCGGCCTGATTTTTATGGGCAAATGGGGTTGGATAGCGGCCACGCCGGGAACCGCGCTGGTGGCTTATCTTGTCGTCTGGGGAATTTTTACCCTGTTGTTATTTTTTGGCACATTACGAATTAATAGGGCGCTACAGTTTGTATTTGGTTCCTTAACTATTTTATTTTTCCTGCTGGCCATTGGAGACGCAACAAAAAATGAATCCATCACCAGACTGGCAGGGTACGAAGGTATCATATGCGGTGGGTCAGCTATCTATGCGGGCATCGCCAATCTGCTAAATGAAGTATACGGCTATACTGTATTGCCCCTGGGACCCATGAGAAAATAATTACACATGTAAGCCTAAAGCTTAAAGCGTAAAGCCTAAAACCACATTTTGGATCTCCGAACTTTAAATCTTAAATACTTGAATTGGTTTTAGGCTTTACGCTTTAAGCTTTAGGCTTTAGAACGTAATTTTGCACTATGGCTAATACGCAGGATCAGCAGAAAATACCAAAAAGAGTAGTGATAATAGGAGGAGGGTTCGGCGGCGTAAATCTCGCACTGCATTTAAAAAATGATCCCGGTTTCAAAATCACGCTGGTAGACAAAAACAATTACAATTTCTTTCCTCCATTAATTTATCAGGTTGCCACGGGATTTTTAGAAAACTCAAATATCAGTTACCCTTTCCGGAAATTATTTCAGAAATATTCCAATATCCGGTTCCGGTTGGGCGAACTCGTTAAAGTAGATCCCGTTTCACATACAATTCAGTTGAATAACGGTGAACTATCCTATGACTGGCTGGTATTTGCAACAGGGGCGGAAACAAATTATTTCGGCATGGAAAACATTCGCAGGAATGCCATCCCGATGAAAAATGTAAATGACGCCCTGGTCATGCGCAACACCTTACTTAAAAGATTAGAACTGGCTACCATAACCGAAGATCCGGCAGAACGGAAAAAATTCCTGACCATCGTAGTTGCCGGCGGGGGTCCGACCGGTGTGGAAGTATCCGGCATGCTGGCAGACCTGCGTGTGCATAGTTTTCCCAAAGATTATCCTGAACTGATGGGAACCGGTGCCAACCTTTATCTGGTTGACGGAGGCGCCCACCTGCTGGCGCCCATGAGTGCTGCTTCACAGAATGATACGTTCGATGCGTTGGAAAAAATGGGGGTGATCATCAAACTACAAACACAGGTAAAGGATTTTGCAAATGACAAAGTGGTCCTTTCTACCGGCGAAGTGATCGAAACAAAAAACCTGATCTGGGCTGCAGGAGTTACCGCCATACAGTTTGATGGTATTCCGGCCAGTTGTTATGGCAAGGGCAGGCGCCTCCTCGCAGACCCCTTTAATAAAGTGATCGGACTGGACGATATATATGCCATTGGCGATACCTGTTTGCAAACACACGATGCTGCCTATCCAAATGGCCATCCGCAACTGGCACAAACGTCCATTCAACAGGCAAAATTACTGGCGTCTAATTTTAGATCAATTGCCAGCGGAAAACCACTCCAGGCTTTTCACTATAAAGATCTGGGAACAATGGCCATCATCGGAAGAAATAAAGCAGTGGCAGATCTTCCGCACCAAATCCATTTTAAAGGATTTATTGCCTGGTTCATGTGGTTATTTATCCATTTGATGTCATTAATCACTTACCGCAACCGGATCAAAACGCTGTATAACTGGACAGTTTCTTACCTCAATAAAGACCAGTCTCTCCGCTTTATTGTAAGACCTGGTCCGGACGAAAAATCCTGATCGCTTCATCCAAAAAAATAAATAAATGGCCAAGCAAAATTTTGCAAATCATGTCAGGTATTATGTTCCCCACCATTTTATTTTCTATCCGCTCCTGCTGATTGCTCTTTCTGCTTCTGTGTATGCGTACAATCAACACCCGGCTCAAAAGGAGATCTGGCTGGCGATAATCGGCATATTCATTTTTATCGGCTGGGTTTCTTTTATGTTGCGTCAGCATTACGCACTGGGTAATCAAAACCGCATTGTGCGGATGGAATTACGGTTTCGTTATTATTTAATTACGGGTAAAAGACTGGAACCGCTTGAATCCGGACTTCGCTTTTCTCAATTAGCTGCGCTGCGTTTTGCGTCTGATGAAGAATTGCCGGCATTGACAGAGCGGGCAGTAAAAGAAAATCTGAGCGCCCGTCAGATAAAAAAATCCATTCTTTACTGGTTGCCTGATCATATGCGGGTCTGAAGACCTGCTGGCACAATAATTTATACTTTATTGATTTCCGAAAGGTCCCTAATACACGCGGCGCCATGGCATTTTTATCAAAGCAATTATTCATCAGACGATCCTCCCTTCCACGCGGAGGAAAAGGATTGTATACCCGTAAGATGATCCGGAAGGGTGATCATATTATAGAATATAAAGGGAAAATGACAACCTGGAAAAATGTCGATCACCGAAACGGGACCAATGGATATATTTATTTTATCAGCCGCAGACATGTGCTGGATGCGTTTACGTATAAAAGGGCGCTGGGCCGCTATGCGAACGATGCCCGCGGAATGAGCCGGAGAAAGGGACTGAGAAACAATGCGGCTTACGAGACGGTCGGACTGAAAGTATATATTGTCGCCACCCGGGATATACCTGCCGGATCTGAAATTTTAGTCGGATACGGCAAAGAATACTGGGATGTCATCAGGCATAACAAAGAAATTCTGGCAAGTCCATGAATCGGGCACGTTTGAGTCATTTTTTTCACATTTCGGGTTGAAATCACTGCTGGTAAGGGTTTCCGGCGCCAGAGCACAGGGATTTCCGGTCCATTGTTTATTTTCTGTGAATTCAGTCGGGGCGGCCCGCCACCGGGGCGGGTACATTCTTTCCAGCTTCCGCTTTTATTATTGATTTCGGATGAATTTTATTTTGTTTTCATGAAATAATTTTTACTTTTAGCGTAGCGATAAGCATTCCCCAACAAGCATTATTCGGCTAATGTTTTAGCGGTCCTGCGATCTGTGATCCATACCTATGAATTGAATTTTATGAGTATAAACAGATCAACCGATGGAGTTAACGAGCAAGACCCCTGGCCTGGATGAAAAATTAGACGGATTACTTTCTCTTTTGATGCATGAATTTGAAGATCAGCCGGCGATTGCACTAGCGGGTTTTTATGACCGGTATGGCGAATTCTTCGGAGAAGAACTCCATTATTTACAGGAAATACTTTTTGAGGACGGGCTCGTCCGCTGTTTTGTTGGTCCCCATGGACTGGAGCTGGAAATTACCCACAAGGGAATCGGTTTTATGTCCAAAGGGGGTTATTCGCAGGAAATAAGGGAAGAGATGATTTGTCATGATGATGCCTTGCGGGAACGTAAAAAGAACCGGCTGTGGAATTGGCTGGTTACCATCGGATTTATTACTGCTATCGCAGTTTGTTTTTATCTTCGCCACAGATCGGTTTGATCTGTCTACTATGCAACCAGACTATCCAAAAAAACTTTTCAGGGACAAGCGTGAACATTTTGTTTTCCTGCTGGAAATGCTTGCGTCCATTTCGTACTAAACTGCCGCCGTGGCAGGGTCCCCGCTCCTATACATTTAAGAATTAATTTTAATATGGTTTTCATCATCCAGAAAACGAAGCAGTACATTTGAATATGAAACGAATTATTACACTGGCCATAGTTATTTTTTTTAGCTACGCCACCCGGGCACAGGGTACGCCATATAGCTGGACGTATACGGCCACTAAAATATCCGATAAAGTATATGAGCTCCATTTACATGTGGACCTGAACAGTCCCTGGCATACCTATTCCCAATTCACACCGGACGGCGGACCGGTACCGACAAAATTCAGTTTTGCAAAAAATCCTCTGTATACCCTGGAAGGGAAGGTGAAAGAAAACGGCAATCTGATTCAAAAACACGAAGCTGTTTTTGGAGTCGATGTAAAATATTTTAATGGGAAAGTGGATTTTGTTCAGGTCGTAAAACTAAAGACCAAAGCAAAAACAAATTTCTCCGGATCCGTTGAATTTATGGTATGCAATGATCAGCAATGCCTTCCGCCGGCGACACAAAAATTTTCCATTGCATTGAATTGAAATAAATGTCAGATTGGCATTTTATGATTGCAATACAGCTGCAAAAAATATCTTGTTTTGAATAAAATACTGGTCATTGGTGCATCCGGACAGATTGGTACGGAACTCACGCTGGCGCTCAGACAGCAGTTCGGCGGGGAAATGGTCATTGCCGCAGATCTCAAACGGGAAGCAGACCTGCTGAAGGGCACGGGTCCCTTTCTGCCTTTGGATATTATGGACAAGGAGATCCTTCGCGTGCAGGTTCGCAGGCATGAGATCAAAACAATTTATTTGCTCGTTGCCATGCTCTCGGCTGCAGGAGAAAAGAATCCTATGCTTGCGTGGCATCTCAATATGCAAAGCCTCATCAATACCCTGGAAGTTGCCAGGGAAGAGGGCGTAAAAAAGGTTTTCTGGCCAAGCAGCATAGCGGTTTTTGGAAAGGATGCGCCAAAAGAAAATTGTCCCCAGGACGCGTATGCGGCCCCATCGACGGTTTATGGTATCAGTAAGTTGTCCGGCGAACAATGGTGTCATTATTATTTTCACCGGTACGGAGTAGACGTTCGAAGTATCCGGTATCCCGGTCTGATCAGTTATAAAACCCTTCCCGGCGGCGGCACCACCGACTATGCGATTGAAATTTTTCATTCGGCTATCCGCGGGGAAACCTATACCTGTTTTTTGCGGGCAGACAAACGGCTGCCCATGATGTATATGGATGATGCGGTGAGAGCCACCATGGAACTAATGGAAGCGCCCGAATCAAAAATTTCTATCCGCACCGCCTATAACCTGGCCGGCATTAGTTTTACTCCGGCCGACATCGCCAGGGAGATTAAACGGCTCATTCCCGAATTTGAAATCGAATACGATCCGGATTTCCGGCAGTCCATTGCAGACAGCTGGCCGGAATCCATAGACGACCGCATTGCTGCACGTGACTGGGGCTGGAAACCTGCCTTCAATCTGAAAAAAATGACAGAAGAAATGATCCGGCATATTAGTCCGGGTCTCGCTGTTTCCACCAGGAGATAAGGTTGGCGGTTGGCGGTTGGCGGTTTATGGTTGTTGGTTTATGGTTGATGGTTTATGGTTAATGGTGTCTTGTCCTGAGCCCACAAATCGATAAACGATATACGAAATACGATAAACGGAAAAAGGTTTTAGGCTTTAAGCTTTGAGCTTTAGGCTTAAAAAGGCTTTGAGCTTTAGGCTTAAAAGACGGAATAAAAACAAAAAACGATTACTTTTGCAGCCCGCTGGCGAGGTAGCTCAGCTGGTTAGAGCATCGGATTCATAACCCGAAGGTCGGCAGTTCAAG
>Ga0209863_10000073_pt1 | contig 60270 bp, 46 predicted proteins | sample OrgsoiDNA2013046_FD_185796 | JGI IMG/M metagenome (GOLD analysis project Ga0209863, IMG submission 185796) | Permafrost soil microbial communities from the Arctic, to analyse light accelerated degradation of dissolved organic matter (DOM) -... | ecosystem: Environmental > Terrestrial > Soil >...
GTCTTGGAATTACAGCCGTCGGTAACAATGCACTGGCCGTCAATTCCGGGGGCTTTGCCAATACCGGTATCGGATTTTATTCCCTCGCTGCCAATACCAATGGCAATGCAAATGCAGCCATCGGTACGCGTTCCCTGCAGGCGAACACCACCGGCAGCGCCAATATGGCAATGGGTTATTTTTCATTGTATTCCAACAGGACAGGTTATTCCAATGTCGCCATCGGTGTGCGGGCCATGCTCTCCAGCACGAATGATCACAACCAGGTGGCGATAGGTGACTCCGCCCTATTTACAACAAACGGGGGATTGGGATTCAATACAGCCATCGGATCAAAGGCGATGTATTCAAATACAACTGGTGACAATAACCTGGCGAATGGATTCCGTGCATTATATTCCAATACGATCGGAAGTGCGAATACGGCGACTGGTTCTACTTCGCTCCTGTCCAATACAACAGGATCTAATAATACGGCCGGGGGTTTCCAATCTTTGTATTCGAACACGAATGGGAATTATTCAACTGCTTATGGGGCATATACATTGACCCTCAACACGACCGGGTCTGCAAATACTGCCATTGGCGACGCTGCACTTTATAATAACACAACGGGTATGAATAACACAGCCATAGGATATGAATCGCTTGAATCAAATCAAAATGGGGCAGATAATACAGCGGTTGGGTTCAATTCCCTTTTGAATAATACATCGGGAATTTATAACACCTCAACAGGTTCGGGTTCATTGCAAAACAATACGACTGGATCCTATAATTCAGCCACAGGTTTTCAGAGCATGTATTCGAATACGACCGGCCAATTTAATCTGGCAAATGGTTACCAGGCATTATATTCCAACACAATCGGAGACCAGAATACTTCGATCGGAATTAATTCACTCTGGTCGAACTCGGCTGGTGAAAACAATACGGCCGTCGGTTTCCTGTCACTATTTAACAATTCAACAGGTACTTCGAATACAGCTATAGGGAGTGGATCGGAATATTTTAATACAACGGGGTCGAATAACACCGGGGTTGGAGAGAGTGCTATTGCCAATAATTCGACCGGTCATGATAATAGCGGAATGGGTTATCTGGTATTGGTAAACAATACGTCTGGTAATTATAATACTGCAATGGGAAATTCTGCATTAAATGGTAATACGACAGGTAATGGTAACACAGCATTGGGATTCAGTTCCGATATTAGTGCAGGCGATTTAACAAATGCGACCGCCATTGGATATTTAGCATCCGCCACTGCCAGCAATCAGGTTATGCTTGGCAATTCCAGTGTCACCTCAGTGAAAGCCGCAGCCAGTTTTGTTATTTTTTCTGATGGCCGTTTTAAAAAAGATGTTAAGGCCAATGTACCCGGACTGGCTTTTATCAGGGAACTCCGGCCGGTTACCTATCATTATAATATTCATGGTATGAATGATTTTAACGGCGTTTCAAAAAAACCTGCACTTAATCAAACCATAACCAACAGCAAGGGTTCTGTTCCTTCTGCTATTCCTAATTCCATGGAAGAAACGTCCATCGCGGCAAAAGAAAAAATATTGTACACCGGTTTTGTCGCACAGGAAGTCGAAACGGCTGCAAAAAAATTCAATTATGATTTCAGCGGGCTTTACAAACCCCAAAATGAAAAAGATTTATATGGACTGAGTTACAGCGATTTTGTAGTACCCATTGTAAAAGGAATGCAGGAACTAAGCGATTCCCTTGACGATGCAAAACAAAAGATATCCACCCAGGACATAAAAATCGATTCACTGGAAATCGAAATGAAGGAACTGAAAGAGCTTGTCAATCAATTGATCAATGGAGGTTCATCCGGTGTTTTACTATCTGACGCATCGCTCGGCCAGAATATGCCCAACCCTTTTACCGGTTCCACTTCCATCAACTATATCCTTCCGCAGCGTTTTGGCCGGGCCCGATTAGAGGTTTCAGATATGACCGGCCGGATTATAAAAACGGTTTCCATAAACAGCAGCGGCAGGGGAAACCTGAATATTGACGCATCCGGACTTTCTTCGGGTGTTTATAATTATACGCTTTATGTAGATGAAAAAATGATCAGCAGCAAACAAATGGTTTTGACAAAGTAACATTCTGATTATTCTGACTTCAGACTCTTAACCGGATTCGCCAGGGCTACTTTGAGGCATTGCAGGGAAATCAAAACGAAAGCAATGAACGCTACAAAAATGCCGGCAATAATATAAATGCCCATCCCCTGAGGGGTCCGGTAAGCAAACTGTTGTAACCACTGGTTGCTGATATAATATGCCATTGGCCATGCGATCACATTGGCGACCAGCAGGAGTGCGGCATATTGTTTTATAAATAATGAAAGTATATGATGAATCTCCGCTCCGAGCACTTTTCGAACGGCTATTTCCTTTGTCCGTTTATTCAATGCCAGGGATAATACACCGAAGATGCCAAGCAATACGATCAGGAGCATCAGTCCGGTGGCAATACCAGCCGCTTTTTTCAACTGCAATTCAGACTGATACATAGCCTGGATCTTCTCATCCATAAACGAAAATTCAAAGGGTGCCGATGGAGAAACTTCTTTCCATTTCGTTCTTACCCTTTCAATGGAAGCCGCCAGATTTCCCGGTTTCAATTTGACCGTCAGGAAACGGTAGGCCCGGTTATCGATCACGTGAAACAGGGCAATGGGCTCGATGGCTTCATGCAGGGAAGCTATGTGAAAATCTTTTACGACACCTACGACGGTTCCCGTTCCGCCACCATTGGGAAAAGTTATTTTTTTCCCCAGGATGCCGGCACCAAGCCGCGACCATCCAAACGCATCCATGGCGGATTCGTTGATAACGGTTTCGCCTGAAACGAATCCGCCGATCTTGTCCCGGAAAAATCTTCCTTCCAGCATGTGCATGCCATAAGTGGATGCATATTTCTCATCCACCGCAATGGTCTCAATGGAAACCGTTGAATTATTTTTAGCGCCTTCCGGCATCACCTGTAACCGGTTAGGCGACGATCTCTCGGGTATGTCAAAGGAGACCGTCGCATCTTTCACGACGGGATCCGTGAGCAGCCGGTCGCGGATGGTCTCCATCCGGGCAATGCCCACGGAATCCCATTGCTTGGGAAATGCAGTGATGACCATGAGCTGGTCCTTATCGTATCCCAGGTCTTTGTTGAAAAAATATTTCACCTGTTTCGAAAGCGTCATGGAAAAAATAAACACCCCGATCGCCACAGTGAACTGCAATACCAGCAGGGATTTTCGCAGCCAGGTTCCTTTTTCCACCGAAACCGGCTGACCCTTTACAGCATTTACCACTTCAGATCCGGACAGGACCAGGGCCGGATAAATACCCGCAAAAACGCCAACCAGTAAACCCAATCCGGTAAGGAAAATCAACTCCTTCACATGGAACTGTCCAATAGCCGGCAGCTCTACATGCAATGTATCGTTAAACAAGGGTCTGAATAACCCATAAAATAATACAGACAATACCACGGCAAACAGTGTCAGCACAATGGATTCAGTCAGGTATTGGAAAACCAGTTGTTTCCTTCTTCCGCCGAATACTTTACGCAATCCGATTTCACGTATCCGATAGGACGATGTACCAATCATGATATTGACAAAATTGATCACAGCGAGCAGCAGGATGGCCAGTGCTACGAGGGAAAGGATGGACATTGTTTTGGCCACGGTTCTGTTGTTTTGATCCAGGTAATACCGGTCCAGCGGTTTAAAATGTATGGTCAGGTTTTTACTGATGGATTCAGGCGCATTTTCTTTGAGCAATTTTTTTACGGGTTCCTGGAGTCGTTCTGGTTGAACGCCCGGCTGCAGCTGGATGAAACTTACGGTATATATACCCTGCCAATTATCTTCGCCCGTTCCACCGCTATAATAATGATTTCCTTCAAATGGAATATAAACTGAATAGCCGCTTCCGCCAGGGAAATTGAAAACACTATTAGCCACCATCTTTTTTAATACCGCTGAAATTTTGTAATCCTGGGTTGATGCTGTGGTATTGGTGAAGGTGATTGTCTTACCCATCGCCTGGTCCGCGCCGCCAAATAATTTGATAGCGAATTCTTCCGAAATTACCGCAGAACTGCTGTTGGTAAACGCATGGGCCGGATCTCCGTACAATAAAGTAAATCCATACATCGACACAAAGTTGGTATCCCCAATGGCTATGTCTTCTTTGAAATGTTTATCACCTGCCGAAACCACATTGGTCACCGGGTTAAAACGGTAATAGTCAGCCACCATTCCGGGATAATTTGACTTCAGCGCTTTCACCAGCGGTCCGACGGTCGTAATATCCGGTCCCGTATTTTTTATTTTCCATTCGCTGTTGAGGAAATAATGCCGGTGTTCATTTTTTAATTCTGCATTTACTCCGGTTTCATGCAAAATATATTGTCCGATCAGCAGACAAAAACTAATACCGACAGCCAGGCAAAATACATTGAGCGCCGAAAACATCTTATGCCTGGTAAGCTGCCGGAAAGCGACGAGGATGTAATTTTTGAGCATATTCGAAAGTATGAGCGTATGGGAGTGTGAAAATATAGCAGTACTTCTATAGGTAACAACTAAGAAAATGCCACGAATTATCCCATTAAAAACCAGGCTATTAAATAAATCTGCCAGCGCAAACTGTCCGATTTCGGGCAACGGCTGTGCGTTAATAGTTGACGGTTGGCGGGATCCCCTGATTGGTTTCACCTTTTTTCGCCGAAGGCGCTGAGTTCATCCCCTAAGGATGTGACTTTCCAGCCGGAACTCCGTATCTGTGCGTAAGCGGTCAAATGATTCGAATCGCGGAAAAAACTAAATGAATTTCCACGCATCAGTTTATATTTCACTTTCAGCATTTCCGGAATCCGGCCCGCGTTAAATGTTTCTATCAGTCGGTAAAAATCGTTCATGTTTTTGAATTCATTAAATATCCGCAATTCATCCGAATAACAGATCTTTATTCACTTTATGCGGAATACGACCAAATTGAAACAGATGTTGTTGAAATATGACATGGATCTTTCCATGGGGGAAGAAGGTTTGCTGAATCTCACCCTGGTGGATAAAATTACCGGAAGCATGGTTTCCTTTGAAAACAGTTCCTACAGCAGCCTGTTAAGTAAATGTTATTCACATTTTCTGAAACAGATAAAATCAGAAACAAAACAAATGGGTGGCAGGCGGGATACGACTCTGGGACGCTCTCTTTAAAATAAATCTGATCCCGGGACACGTGAAGCGTGAAGCAGGACGCGTCAAGCATCAACTGCCAACTGCCAACTGCCAACTATTTCGGCTGATGCATCATCAGCTGATTGATGATTTCGCTCATGGTATGAGGAGAGATTTTTTCAACCAGATGCGCCTGCCTGTTTCCAACCGGATCCCAAGCATTGATACCCTCAGCATTGATTGAACATTTCCCGGTTTCCAGATCATAGTAGTTCTGCCATCCTTTAACGGCCACAAAAACAGCTGATTCATCCCAGCTCATTCTTCCTGCACTGTCTTCGGCATCCAGGGGTATGCATATGGCAAATACATCTTTCACCGGGCTGTGTTGAACCTGTTCATTATGAATTAAAGGGAGACCGGTTTTTATTTTCATTCCGATTTCAAACCCACTGAACAATATATTTGTCGGCCAGTCTGTCATTACTTTTTTTGACGCCTTCACATCGATGAGCAGATTAAATTCTTTCCCGGAGGGAAACCGCCCGGCCATGGAAACCAGGTTGCGGACTTTTCTTTTAACCAGATCGTATCCGTTTAAAGAGGAATAAGAATCACCGGGAGACGTCAGCAAATCCGCGAGGTTGGTCATAAAGCCGACGGTGATGATAGTGACTGAATGATCCGGCTGTGATGCTAACATTTTTCTGTATAGATCCAGGGCATCCATCACCTCTTCATTCGTTTTAATTTTATGCGGATACCGGGCAATGATGGAATCCGTCCAGTGTTGTTTATCACCCAGTGCCGAACCCTGGGTGCCCACAACCCCGATGGGAATCTCCGGCCGGTTGAAATATACATTGAAGACATTGATCGCGGCAGCTGCATTTTGATGTCTGGAGCTTGCGATGGTAGCAAGTATCCGGATATAACCACTGTCTGCAAAGCAATGCAACAAAGTGATGGCTCCCACATCGTCATAGTCCGGACCGAAATCCGTATCGAAAATAACATGCAGGGGATAAACAGGTTTTGGAAAACCGGTCTGCGCATGAGCGTAAACCGCATTGTATAACAACACAAGAATAATGAGAAACCGGGTTCTTCCTGGCATACATTAAAAACACAAGATTAATTCAATTCCCCATATGAAAAGGCGCACGGATGAATATTATTTATACTTGAGGTCCATTTTCATTTCCTCCAGGTTTTCCCAGTTTCCGTTGATTAAATATTTCCTGTAACTGATCGCTCCGAAGATGGCGCCGGTCCCAGCCCCGACAATCGCACCAAAGAGGGCCCCTGCGAAAACAGTCTCACCTTCGGTGTATTTAAAATGGTTCCAATAGTTGGGGGCGGGGGCCTTATATGTTACAGCGGCAATGATAGCTCCTGCCAGCATTCCTGTCAGGGATCCGATTAAAACCCCTTTGCCCACGGATCCTTTACGCTGTAACTTTATTTCCATGATCTTCCTGTAATTCAGTTTTTCAAGATTTGTATTTACAAACCTGAATTGCAGAACGGCAGGTGTATTGGATAAAAATACCGAGGAGTCGGCGATGGTGGCCAGGAATCCGGTCATATGGGTGGAAGACGGATTAATAACTGCTTTAAATATCTTTTCTTTTTTCAGGCTATCCTGCGCGTGGCCGGTCAGGAAGAAAAAAATACTCAGTGTCCCGATAATTTTTAGCTGTTTCATGTTAAAAATTTAAAGTATAAAAAATAACCTGCGGTAACGGCAAAATGAATGATGAATGATCAAAAATATATTGACCAATACATACTTGCTAATTGAACAATCGCTTCATTTAAATGAGAATTGCAATAAATGCCAAATCCCGGATGAATCCATCTGTTCATCATTAATTCTTACTAAAAAAGCGTCGCGCGGGGGAATGCTGGCGATAATTGCCAAAGGATTCTGCTGCAATTGCAGTAATTGCCAGAATAATATTCAAATAATTTTGAAGAAAAGATCTTATATGCCCCTTTTTATGGGGGGAACATTCGCATACCGGCTCAAAAATTCCTTTTTGGAGTCTTTATAGCTGGAAACCATGCCCAGTTTGAAGAGACTGAAGATATAGATCCATGCGAGATCCAGCTGATATGGAAGAAATCCGGCCCTTGCACTACCTGGGAAAAGATGATGATTATTATGCCATTCCCCGGAGAGCATGCCCGGCCGCGTTTGATTGATTGAAAGATTGGACCGGTCGAAATCAATTCCATCAATATGTTTATGTTCTCCCTTTCCATGACCCGTATAATTAAAAGCCCTTACCAACACGAACCAGAAAAATGCACCACTGAAACAAGCCAATGGAAGGGCATGTCCGCCAATTAAATAAAGAACGCCATACCAAAACGTCCAGTTCAGGAGCCAGAGCGTGATAACATAAGCAGGTTTGGAGACCGAACCCCAGGATTGGTACTGTTCAAAGGAATTCAATCCGACACCGGTATGACTGAGAAATTTCCGAACGCGCGAATAATTTTCACGGCTAAGATCCTTGGAAATGCTTTGATGATTTACGTCGGAGAGCATACAATACATAAATCCGCCCATGGGATTATAAGGATCCCCCGGTTCATCAGATTTTACATGATGAACATGGTGGGATATCACGTAAATTTCTTCGGGAAAAGTTTTTATCACGAGGTTTTGGGTGATCAGGCGGAATATCGGATGGCTGAATTTGTATGATTTGTGCGTACAAAAACGATGGAACCAGATGGTTCCGTGAGTACTCATAATCACCATGGCATATACAACCACCACAATGGCTGTTTTCCAGGATAAAAAATATATTAGAAAAATAATGAATAAAGGCGCCATACAGGCGGCCATGAACCAGCTGATGAGGGTGATCCAGTTCTTCCTTGTTTTGAATATGTTGATTCGGGAAAAAGCTTCTCTGAAAAGTTGACTCGTTGTGGGCTTAAGAAATACCCCTTTAGTATCCATCCAGCCATATGAAGGTGTCTGGAGAATTTCGTCTATAAAAGCCATAAAAAAAGAACAGTTAATGAATAATTGGGTTTTCCATGGTCTTCTCAAGCACCAGACTCATAACAATGTACGGTAAATATCACTGGAAAGTTTCGATACTGTACAAATAAACCCGTTAATTTTATTGTGTGATTGATGTTATTTCTGCCAAATGCAGACTGGGTAAAGCTTTACAAAGAAAATTGAATTTAAAATATGATCCTAGAAGTCGCCATTCTGAATGTAATTCCCGAAAAAACAGTTGAATTTGAAGCCAGTTTTGAAGGGGCCCAGGAAATTATTTCGTCCATGAAAGGATGGAAGGGTCATGAGTTGCAGAGATGCCTGGAACATCCAAACCGCTATATTTTACTCGTAAAATGGGAAAAACTGGAAGATCACACGACCGGATTCAGGGAATCTCCTGAGTACCTGCTCTGGAAAAACCTGCTTCATCCTTATTATTCCCCCTTTCCGGAGGTAGAACATTATTCGCTGAAATTCAGTAAATAATGATGCCGGCCCTTGGCAAAAAAACTCATTTCCCCGGTAAAAGGCTAAATCTTAACATGGATCCATAAAAAAACCCGCTAACTTCATGTGATTAAATTGTTATCAAATTATTATGGCAAAGAAAAATAAGCAGCATTCACAGAAATCTGTAAAAAAAACGCTGGTAAAAGAAATCGAATCTAAAGTAGGAGATGTTGTGAAAGAATATCACAAGAAAATCAGTGATAAAAAATTCGCAAAAGAAATTCGCAAAGTGGGAAAAACGCTTTCTAAATTCTTAGCGAAAGAACATATTACCGTTGTACATAAAGAAAAAGTAAAGGCTCCGAAGGAAAAGAAAGTGGCGGAATAATTAATAATTAATTATTAATAAAATATCCCTGCCTGATTTTGCGTACATCTTACTCCCTGTTATTGATCCCCGTCTTCTTCCTGGCGGCCTGTTATGGCGGCCCATATGAATCATATGCTGTACCCGTCTATGTAGGTCCGGGTATCGGACTGGGAACAATTATAGCCGTCGTAGTCTCCTGGAGTAGAAATAAATCCATATTATGGGCCATCATCCATGGCTTTCTCGGATGGCTCTATGTGATCTATGCGTTACTGGTGCCCAAGAAATAAGCCCAGGGCTTAAAGCCTAAGGCTTAAGGCGTTTTAATTTTTAATTAATAATTAATTGCGTCAATATCCGGTTTAACAATGCGTTAAGCGTTAAGCTTTAGGCGTTAAACCGAATGGAGAATGATTTTTGCAGGTAAAACATGATTGTTCATCTCAAAAAAATACAATTATGTCAACAACAACTTCAGCCACAATGACCATCAAAGAAATCGCAAAGAAACTTCATAAGCTTTGTGAAAAAGGTGAATTTGAAACGGCACAGAAAGAACTGTTTTCGAAAGACGCCGTGAGTATCGAACCACAGGCCTCCCCGGCTTTTGAAAAAGAGACCCACGGACTGAAAGCCATTATTGAAAAAGGAAAAAAATGGACCGAAATGGTTTCTGAATCTCATGGAATGGAAGTTTCTGATCCCATGATAGCCGGAAACACTTTTGCTTTAACCATGCGAATGGACGTAACAATGAAAGGACAGGGACGAATGGATGTGACAGAACTCTGCGTTTATCATGTGAAGGATGGAAAGATTATTTCTGAGCAGTTTTTTATGTAAGACTGCTTTTTAATCTTACGAATACTTTCAAACAGGATCCGCTCCTTTGTCAATTCTCCGACAAACGGGCGGATCCTGTTTATGTAGTTTTGTCTCCTCATCCTCAATTTTTGGTTATGAATACACTGCTGAAAAAAATTAAATGGTTAAGCTGCCTGTTGACCACCTATATTTTTTTTTCATCCTATTTGCCCATTCACCATGAGAAAAACAAATTGGCTATGGAAGGTTTTGCCGTAGTGGAATTATTTACCTCTGAAGGTTGTTCCAGTTGTCCGCCGGCCGATGAGGCCGTCGGCAGATTGAACGGCCTGAAGAAAAATGTTTACCTGTTAAGTTTTCATGTGGATTATTGGAATGATCTCGGCTGGAAAGATATTTATTCCAATGCGGCATATTCCCGCCGTCAGCAGGAATATGGGAATATTTTTCATCTAAATAGTATTTATACCCCACAGATCATCGTAAATGGCAAAACCCAGTTTGTCGGAAGTGATGAAACGCGCCTTAAAGAAACCATCGGGGAATCGTTGAAGGAAATTCCAAAAGCTGAAATTCAGCTGAAGGTTATGCAGGCAAATGAAAATAAAATTCCGGTTTCCTGTGCTACAGCGGATTCCGGGGATTTCAAATTAAATATTGCCCTTGTCCGGCATACGGCGACTGATTTTGTTCAAAGAGGAGAAAACAAAGGTAAAACACTGAAGCATTATGATATTGTCCTTGATTTTAAAGTGATTTCAAATCGCAAAAGCGGGGATATTTACTATCTGAAGCTTCCACTGGATTTACATGTGTCCGATTGCGAGGTGATTGCGTTCTTACAAAATTCAAAAAGCGGAGAGATTATTGCCGCCACCCGTTCTTCCATTCCCTGAACGGACAGCGCTTTTGCAGACTGACAAATACCTGAGATAACCTGTTGGTAACGGTTAAGGAATCTCCCTGCTTCCGCTTCAGGAATTGGAAATATTTGAACCCAACAAAAAATGCCAGTCATTCAGCCACGCTATGAAGTAAAAGCCGGCTGTTTCCAAATTCTATGTAAACCGGGAATCTCAATCAGCCAAAATAATGAAAGTTTGACGGATTCTGTGTGATCCTGGCGAATCAAGGAATTCTTGACGTACATTGAAATCAAAAGATTTCTATGCAACGGTTTTTTACTGCGGTCCTGCTGTCATTGCTGATGTATTCCGGCTTACCGGCCCAAAATAAAATTGTTGTTTTCCAGTCTGACTTCGGCCTCAAAGACGGCGCCGTTTCTGCTATGAAGGGCGTCGCCATGGGCGTTTCAACCGATCTGAAATTATTTGACCTTACCCATGAGATCCCGGCTTATAATATCTGGGAAGCCGCGTACCGCCTTGAACAGACCGTGCCTTACTGGCCCGCAGGAACCGTTTTTGTTTCTGTCGTAGATCCCGGTGTGGGAACCACAAGGAAATCAGTTGTACTTAAAACGAAGACCGGGCAATATATCGTAACACCCGATAATGGTACCCTCACCCTCATCGCTTCTTCCCTGGGCATTGAGGAAGTCCGCCAGATAGATGAAGTATTGAACCGGAGAAAGAATTCGCAGGAATCTTATACTTTCCATGGCCGTGATGTATACGCGTTTACAGGAGCCCGATTGGCAGCGGGTGTGATCACTTATGAACAAGTCGGCATGAAGCTTCCGAATGAAGTGGTGAATCTTCCTTACCAACAGGCCACGAAGGATGGGAAAAAATTAAAGGGAACCATTTCGATCCTGGATGTTCAATATGGAAATATATGGACGAACATCGGAGGAGGTTTATTCAACCAGCTGGGAATGACTTATGGCGACTTATTGCACGCGGATATTTTTTTCAGGGAGAATAAAGTGTATTCAGGCGACATGCCCTATGGACAAACTTTTGGTGCCGTTGACAAAGGCAAGCCCCTGGCCTATCTGAACAGCCTCCTGCAATTATCATTTGCGCTGAACCAGGGTGATTTCGCAAAAACCTATTCCATACAAAGTGGAAACGACTGGCGGGTTGAAGTGCGCCGTGCACCATAGAATCGTATAAAGGCTGAATCGCCCGACGAAGCATAGCGAATGCGGTTGAAAAATAAATGCCGATTAAAATTTCATCATGAAAAGAAAAACATTCATCAAATTATCTTCTGCTTTTATGGCCACCCCCTTCATACCATCTTCTCCCAATAAGTCCATGCAGGAAAAATTGCAAAACTGGTCAGGCAACCTGACCTATAGTACAAGTAATGTTTTTTATCCGAAATCCGTCGCCGAAGTGCAGTCGCTCGTCAAACAACTGGAACGGCTTCGCGGACTGGGAACCCGGCATTGTTTTAATACCATTGCCGACAGCAAATACAACCTGATTTCATCCAATAATATGAATAATATTATCTCCCTGGATGTTGAAAATAAAACGGTCACGGTGGAAGGCGGAATAAAATATGGTGAGCTGAGTCCCTGGCTTGATAAAAAAGGATTTGCCCTTCATAACCTGGCCTCCCTGCCGCATATTTCTGTTGCAGGCAGTATCACGACGGCCACCCACGGGTCGGGTGTAAAAAACGGGAATCTTTCAACCCAGGTTAAAGGACTTGAAATCGTGACGGCCGACGGATCTGTTGTAAAATTTTCCAAAGAAAAAGACGGGGAAAATTTTAATGGCGCCGTTGTCGGTCTCGGCGCACTGGGCATCATCACATCTGTCACCCTGGCCGTTCAATCAACATTTCAAGTGAGGCAGGATGTTTTCATAAAAATGCCCCTGGCACAACTGAAAGAGCATTTTGATGCCATTGTTTCCGCAGGATACAGCGTGAGTTTGTTTACTGACTGGCAGTCGGACTTCATAAATGAAGTCTGGATAAAATCAAAAGTGAATCCAGATATAAAATATCAGCGGATGGAAGAATTTTATGGTGGAAAGGCCGCTACAAAAGATCTTCATCCGATCATTGAAATTTCGGCAGAGAACTGCACCCCTCAAATGGGTGTGGCGGGGCCCTGGTATGAAAGGCTGCCGCATTTTAAAATGGGATTTACCCCCAGCAGCGGAAAAGAATTACAATCAGAGTATTTTATTCCAAAGCGTCATGCCGTAGAAGCCATCCTGGCGATCCAGGCCATGGGCAAACAGATCGGGCCGCATTTATTCATAACAGAAATCAGGACCATCGCGGCAGATAATTTCTGGATGAGCCCCTGCAGGAACCAGGATTCCGTGGCGATCCATTTTACCTGGAAGCAGGAATGGGATGAGGTCAACAAATTATTGCCGCTGATTGAAAAAGAACTTTCTCCATTCAATGCCCGGCCTCACTGGGGAAAAGTGTTTACCATGTCTCCCGTGGTGCTGGATTCACGCTATGAAAAACTGGCTGATTTCAAAAAACTCGCTTCATATTACGATCCGAAGGGGAAATTTAAGAACGAGTTTCTGTCGCACAACCTGGGATAATTGTTAATTGTCAATTGTTAATTGTCAACGGCTATTTTTTAGTCGCTTACCAGCTATTTCCTGTTAACTCATCAGTGTTAACCATTAACAATTGACAATTAACAATTAGAGAAGTTTGATGCCAATATTAGTAAACTCGATCTTTTTCAGCTTATAAAGGTTGCCCGTCGTCATCTTAAAAGTTTTTTTACTGATATTGAAGAATGCATAGATTTCTTCAGGAGAACTCTTATCGTTATAAGGCAGGTAACCGTTGTTTTCATTCAGCAATCTTAAAATTTTCTCTGACTCATCTTCAACCCGCTGATAACCGGGTTTGCCTGCAGCAACATCTATTTTGTTTTCGGGCAGAATATTTTTAATGAACCCGGGGAACCGGTCACCGATTTCAATCGGGCGATATATTTCATTATCGTGCAGGATGCCTTTGTGTTTTCCATTGATGATCACTTCATATCCGATATCTGTTTTCCTGTAAACCAGCAGATCCACTTCCTCTTTTTCTTTAACGGTCAGTGAATCATTCGATAAAAATCTTTCCAGCTTTTCAGTGGCTGCCACACGGCCGGTTTGTTCATCCATTACAATTTTTACGAGATATTCACCCATGGGCCGCATGAAGCTGATCATAGCAGATTTCGGAATGAACAGATCCTTCATCAGACCCCAGTCCAGAAATGCGCCCTGAGGGGTAATATCAACCGCTTTTAGTTTTACGATATCTCCCAATACCCCAAATGGCTTTTGAGTCGTTGCGATGGGCCGGCCCTCTCCGTCATGATATAAAAAAACATCTATTTCGTCTCCTGTCCGGGTTCCCTCCGGCACAAACCGTTTGGGCATCAGGATCCCTTCTTCCCCATTATCCATAAAAACGCCCATATCCTTTACTTTAATAACTTTAAGCAGGTTATATTCACCCATCCTGACCATGACGATTTTTTAATTATGAATCAAAGATACAGATACCTCACTGCCATCCTGTTTTTCTCTGCCTGCACCGTAAAACCTTCGGTGTTTGACCAGTTGTCCTATTTTTATAAACCCGTCAATTACCCGGTTTTAAGCCATGATTCGACTGCTGTATTTTATGATTCTTTAAAAAATGAAACCGTTAGATGGAAAAAAGCGGATGTGTTCAATCCGGCAGCCATTGTGAAAAACGATTCTGTTTATGTTTTATCCCGTTGTGAAGATAATCCGGCAGCGGCACTTGGCGGCCGAACCTCCCGCATTGGCATTTCGGCCAGTGCTGATGGCATTCATTTTAATTCCTTTCCCGGGCCTGTTTTATATCCGGCGAAAGATGCATTTCAACAATACGATTATCCCGGGGGTTGCGAAGATCCGCGCCTTGTGCAAACAGAAGATGGTTTGTATGTGCTTGCCTATACTTCCTGGAATTATAAAGTCCCCCGTTTGTCCATAGCATTTTCAAAGGATCTATTCCACTGGGAGAAAAAAGGACCGGCTTTTGCAAAAGCCTATAACCACCGGTTTTTGGATACAGCCAGCAAATCGGCCTCTATGGTGACCCGGATGGAAAATAATAAACTGGTTCTTGCTAAAATAGCCGGAAAGTACTGGATGTACTGGGGAGAACGTTTTGTGAACCTGGCCTGGTCAGAAAATCTGTACGACTGGTATCCACTGACAGATAAAGATGGGTTTCTGAAGAAAACCATGCAAACCAGGCCGCATTTTTTTGACAGTGATCTGGACGAATGCGGACCTCCGGCTTTGGTAACAGACCGGGGCGTTATGCTGATATACAACGGAAAAAATGCCAATGGAACCAGTGCGGATCCAATGTTGCCAAAAGGTACTTATTCAACAGGCCAGGTATTTTTTGATCCAAAAAATCTTCAAACAATTCTGACTCGGTCTGACGAGCCTTTTTTAAAACCCGGCCTGCCCCATGAAATGAGCGGACAATATGCTGCCGGTACTACCTTTGCAGAAGGACTTGTGTATTACAAGAAAAAATGGTTTTTATATTATGGAACTGCCGACAGTTTTGTGGGCGTGGCCATTTCAAAATAATTTTCTAAACCGATCACAACAAATAAATTTCGCATGTTCCGCTCCGTTATAACCGGTTCCGGTTGCTACATACCACCCTTCATACAATCCAACCAGGATTTTGCAGATCATGCATTCTTCAAAGAGGGAGGAATTCCGCTTGCTGTAGATTCAGCAGAGGTAGTCAGTAAGTTCAAAAAAATCACCGGCATTGAAGAAAGACGATATACTACAGATGACCTCAATGCATCTCATATCGGATATGAAGCAGCCAAGAAATCGATTGAAGACAGCGGCGTTGACCCGGAAACCCTTGACCAGATTATCGTAGCCCACAATTTCGGAAACGTTATAAAAGATACGATTCAGACAGCAGCTGTACCTTCCCTGGCCAGTCAGCTGAAACACGCACTGGGCATCAGAAATCCGGACTGCATCGCCTATGATATTTTATTTGGTTGCCCGGGCTGGCTGCAGGGCCTTATTCAGGCGGATGCATTCTTCAAAGCCGGCATGGCAAAAAAAGCACTCATCATCGGAACAGAAACCCTGAGCCGGGTGATTGATATGTACGACCGCGACAGTATGATATTCAGTGATGGCGCGGGTGCTGTCATTTTGGAAAAAAAAGAAGGAGACGAAAATGGCGCCGGTATTCTTTCCTTTGTCGCGCAAACACATAGTCTGGAAGAATTCGATTATATCAATATGGGCGTTTCATATTTTCCCGATAGTGATCCGCGGATCCGGTATTTAAAAATGAAAGGAAGGAAAGTGTATGAATATGCTTTGAAACATGTTCCTTCCGCGATGAAAGCCTGTCTGGATAAATCCGGGCGATCCATTGGTGAATTGAAAAAAATATTCATTCACCAGGCAAATGAAAAAATGGATGAAACGATTATCAGAAAATTATACGAACTGTATGGGATTGAAAAACCACCGGTCAATATCATGCCTATGAGTATCAGCTGGCTGGGCAATAGTTCGGTCGCCACCATTCCTACTTTGCTGGACCTGGTACGGAAACATCAGTTTCCGGAACATGATTTATCGCCAGGCGACATTATTCTTTTCGCTTCAGTCGGTGCGGGAATGAATATTAATGCGGTTTGTTACAGGTATGGTAGATAGTTGGCAGTTTATCGTTTATCGGATGATGATTTAATAAGCAACCATTGCTTCTTCCACAAATAATATACAACGAGCAGATAGGCCAGCATGATGAGTGGAGCAATCAGTTCCACCGTTCCATCCTTCGCAAAAGCACGGGAAGCAAAAGCCAGCATAAAAATAAAACCAAAACCGGCATAAGCCCATTCCTTTATGGAGTGGAATTGGGTTGACCGTTGACCGATGACCGATGACGGACTTGTCCGCCGAAGCCCTGCGAAGGCTGATGATCGTTTGGCGTCAAGCATCAAGCATTAGGCCTTTAATGGTTGATCACTTAATCACAGTTGTAGAAAAACGATAAATACCGGATCCAACCTGCAAAACGATATACGCTCCTTCCCTTCCGGATACTTTTATTTCATTGACAGAACCCAATGTATTTCCGCTTTCCGTAATGTTTTCCGGAGAATTGGCCGGTATATAAATGCTGGCCGTTGTATTGGGCGGAATGGCTACGTTTAGTGTTAATTTTCCTTCTTCTATTTTCCAGCTGGTACCCAGTTCTCCATAAACCGTTTGCAGTTGGGCATTTGCGTAACTGAGGTTCCCGCCAATATGTGGCTGGATCTTTATTTTTTTATAACCGGCTCCGCCTTCGCTGATATCAATCCCTGTTATGTTTCTGTACATCCAGTCGCCGATTGCACCATATGCATAATGATTAAAGGAATTCATGCCCGGGGTTTGAAAACTGCTGTCTGGTTTTTCTCCGTCCCAGCGTTCCCAGATGGTCGTTGCGCCCATTTTTACCGGGTATAACCAGGATGGATAGGTTTCCTGCAACAACAATTTATAGGCTACGGTATCATAACCAAACCGGCTCAATACATGACAGAGATAAGGAGTTCCAAGGAATCCTGTTGTCAGGTGATTGTTATAGTCCTGAATATTGGTGACCAGCCGGGCGGCTGCCTGCGCCCTCAGAGATTCCGGCAACATGTCAAACTGCAAGGCCAGCACATAAGCGGTTTGCGTGCCTGAAATCAGTCTTCCGGAAGGCGTCACATATTCTTTAATAAAAGCATCCTTCACATGTTTCAGCAGTTCCGTATACTGCTGCACTTCCTTTGCCTTATTTAAAACAGCTGCTGCATTCATGAGTAATTGAGTGGAATGTGCAAAAAAACACTGTGCGATCAGATATTTATCGGTGACGGCTGATCTTCCGTCGTTATCATCCGCCGGACGATAAAACAACCAGTCACCGAAATGAAATCCCTTGTCCCATAAATAATCATGGCTATGGTTTTCCATATACCCAACCCAGGCTTTCATACTTGCGTATTGATCTTCGAGGATTTTTACATCTCCATAAGCCAGCCACATATTCCAGGGAATGATGGTGGCTACATCTGCCCAGCCGGCAGATCCGCCGGCCGTGGGTCCCAGCACATTGGGCACTACAAATGGCACCATGCCATTGTCGGTTTGATCTGCTGCCACATCTTTCAGCCATTTGGCAAAGAAATTATGCACATCCATATTATAACTGGCCGTTCTGGAAAAAGCCTGCGCATCGCCCGTCCAGCCAAGCCGTTCATCGCGCTGGGGACAATCGGTTGGAACGTCCAGGAAATTCCCTTTCTGTCCCCATTGTATATTGTGCTGCAACTGATTCAACAGCGGATTTGAACAGTTAAACTGACCAGTAGGAGCCATATCAGAATATAAAGTGGTGGCTGAAATTTTTATCTCACTCAAATCGCCAATACGAATGTCACCGGAATATCCTTTCAGGCGGATATATCTGAATCCGTGAAAGGTAAAATGGGGACTCAGCCATTCCTTACCTCCTTTCAGTACATACATGTTCCGGGATTTCGCCGCACGCAAATTATCCGTATAAAAATTTCCCTCCTTATCCAGGACTTCCGCATGATCCACCGTAATCGTGTCAGCTGCTTTTCCTTCTAGTGAAATGGTTTCCCATCCAACCAGGTTTTGTCCAAAGTCGATCACCAGTTCGCCTTTGGGTGTTTTAAATACCCTGATAGCCTTCAGGTTTTCATGCATTCGGATGGGTTCATTATAGGTCGCAATCAGGTTCGTGTCCGGATAATCTTTTTCAACTACGTTTTTCCATCCGGCATCGTTGTAACCGGTTTTATTCCATCCTTCTTTTTCCATCCGGGCATCATATATTTCACCATTGTAAATTTCTGAACTGCGGATGGGTCCCTCGTCCGAAGTTTTCCAGCTCCCATCCGAACTGATTATTTCCCGAGTTCCATCCCCATAATTTATTTCCATCTGTAAAAGGAGCCCGAGTTTTTTTCCATACAGATTTCTGTTATTGCCCCAGGCCAGCGGAGTACGGTACCAGCCGCTTCCGATATTCACGCCGATCACATTGTCTCCTTTTCTGAGCAGCGCACTGATATCGTAGACCTGGTACTGAAGCCGTTTATGATAGCTGGTCCATCCCGGGGTTAGAAACGCATCCCCGATCCGCGCTCCGTTAATGAATGCTTCATACATTCCATGTGCCGTAACAAATGCAGTAGCGGAAATAATCTGTTTCCCGGCTGAAAAATTTTTTCGGAATAAAAGGGCAGGGCCATTTACAGTATCTGCTGCGCTTTCAGATTCAATCCATTTCGCTTTCCAGTCGGATGCCTGCAACAAACCCATTTGCCAGAATGCCAGATCACTCCAGTCTGTCACTCTTCCCTGATTATCCCAAACCCTGACCTGCCAGTAATAAGAAGCACCGGATTGCAGCGCACCCCCCGTATAAGGAACGAATACAGACTTTGGACTCATTTGTTTCCCGCTGTTCCAAAGTTCAGTTTTTGTAGTTTTCAATCCGACCCGGATTTCGTAGGCAGTCTGCATCAGATTTCTTGGTCCTTTTTCCAGGATTCCCTTATGATCCACGACCAGTTGCCAGCTGAAACGGGGTAGGGAAATATCCAGTCCGAGCGGATTGATCCGGTTTTCAATCTTTAAGTTTTTTACCTGAACCTGCGCAAACGTCAGACTAATCAATCCAAAAACAATGAAAATGATCGAGCCGCATTTTTTCATAAAATTATTTTTAGGACTTTAGTGTTTAAGGGAAGCCACATAATTTCCCAGGCCCACCACAATCGTGGAAAGGATAACGGTGAGAATACCCAGGAGGATAATGCGCATGGTATTTTTTGATGAACCCTTCCATTCCCTGAAATAAATTCCCCAGAGATTACTGACGATGATGATAAAAGCCATGTGAAAGGTCCAGCTGCTGAAATCATATTTGCCCATCTTGCTGCTGCCCATTCCATAAAAGAAAAACTGGAGGTACCATGTTACGCCGGCGATGATGCAAAACATATAATTTCTTGCCAGTGGGGTTTTTGTATTTGTATAGTCGCGGTAGGATCTGTTTTTTGCGTTTAAGATAAAGCACCAGATAAAGTTGGTGGTGAGTCCGCCCAGTAACACAACGACCAGGGAGGGAATATTCTGAAAGATCGGATTGATCCCGCTTTTTTCCGTGATGGCAGAAATCGGTTTGGCAAAAGCAAGCCCGAATGAAAAACAGGAACTAAGTATGCCGGACACGGTGGCAACTCCTATGCCTTTGCGCAAATTAAATTCAGCAATGGTTCCCGTATTATTTGAGTTGTTCAAATCCTTTTCTTTCATAACGCCAGCCTTTCCGCAAATGGCAATGCCGATGAGACAGAGTAAAACACCGCCCAGAATAATCCTGCCGGAGTCAGCATGCCAGAGAGATGAAATGGTTGTTTGTCCTTGTCCACCCATGATATCATAATACAGCGGCGGAATCAGAGTCCCAAAGGCAGCACAATAACCCAGGGCGATCGCCATACCCAGACTCATCCCGAGATAGCGCATACTCAAACCAAAAGTAAGTCCGCCGATCCCCCACAGTACACCCATGAAATAGGTCCAGAAAAGGGTTGTTCCGGAAGCTGAACTGATGATATTCCAGAATCCGGGAACGATGATATAGGCCGCCAGCATGGGTGCAATGAGCCAGGAAAACAGTCCACCGACCAGCCAGTAACTTTCCCAATGCCAGGCTTTTACTTTTTTGTAGGGAATATAAAAACTTCCCGAAGCAAATCCTCCGATAAAATGTAAGAAAACGCCTAGCAGAACGCCCATGGTTTATGTTTTAGAGCCTGATTTTGTTCGTTGACCGATAACCCTGCCTGCCGGCAGGCAGTCGTTGACCGTTTTTCCATTTGCACATTTGCACATTTGCACATTTGCACATTTTCACAAAGGTTTATATGGTTTAAGTATCACAATATCCGTCGGCAGCGGAAGCCGGTTCCAATGCGGATGAATCGCCATCGCGGCACCAATGGCACTGGCCTGATTAATGGTTGCGGAAAAAACTTCAATGGAAGGAAATGCAGCCGCCAGTAAATTCATATAAACCGGGTTTTTCCCAAAACCACCATCCACGAAAATTCTCTTGATCGCATGGGTCAGCAGCAGTTTCGTGGAAATCAGCTGCTGTTCCATAATATCCATGATCAACCGGTGATACGCTTCTTCAAAACTATTGTAGATTGAAATATCCCTTTGTGCAAAAACGGAGGCTGATACCATCGGTGATGACTGATTGAATGTCCTAATATCCTGCATAGTATGCAATCTCTTCACGATGTCTGTATTATACTGTACTGTTTGATAATATTTATTATCCTTTTGAAAACGCACTGCCAGCCTTCCCACCTGGATTTCGTGGTCATGTCCTGCAAAAAGCCTTGAAGATTTCATGGGCTGGCCTTTATTCGTCATATAACACAAACAATCACTTTTCAATTCCGCGATCGTAAGTGGTTCGGTATTGAAAGGATTCATGCTGATACACCAGGTTCCGGTGGATATCAGAATAAAGGGATCCGGGAAACTTTCCAGATAAGGTATCATGGCGGCTGCGCTGTCATGAAGTCCCGTGCCGGCTATTAAATCCGGGAAAATGGGGGCTGACATTTTTATTGCAGGCGGGACCGCCGGGTGAACCGTTCCGGCTGATTGAATAGGCGGAAATTTGTCTATGACTCCTTCGCGGTAAACCCATTCATGATAATGCTGCTGTGAAAAATTCCATAGGTTGGTATGGCATCCAATACTGGATATTTCAGAAAATGCTTTACCTGTGTGCAACCAGCTCAGGTATTGTGGCAGGTGAAGTGAGTATTTGATCCTTTCAAATACTTCTGGTTTTTCATTTTTGATCCGGTATAACTGCATACCTGAATTCAAACTTCCCAGTACGGGAGAAGCTGTCAGCATGGAAAAAGTAAGTTCCCCCCCATACTGATCATAGAATTGTTTTTTTAATTTTTCCGGATACGGTTTTAGGTAATTATAAAGCGGGGTTAATATTTCTCCGTTTTCCCCGACATGAACAAAACTCGCACCATAAGCGGAAAAATTTATGGCGCATATGTCAAAATTTGTTCTTTTTTTTGATTTGATCAACGACTCGCGGACCCAGTTATTCAAAGCCCTCAGATTTTCACAGGGATCCCCGTCTTCATCTTCCTTTTCATTCAGCACCCGGTTGTTTTCCCATACAATATTATATTGCTCATCAAAGAGGAATAATTTTTTATTCGTTTTCCCGATATCAAATATGGCAATGACCCGCGCTGATGACATGGCTCGTTAGATAATCTCGTGATTAGATAAGCGATTAAAGTCCGGAACTGACCGTTTTTGTTCCCCGTATTTTTATTAATTCCTTCCTGATTTTTTCGCTCCTGTAAAGTGCGAGCGGATCGAGCGCTGCTCCTGCTCTTTGTCTCGATTCAGCGACCAATGGCCGGAGGTCAGTGCGAAAACTGTTTTGTAAAACCTCCTGTGCAGCGGTTACATCATTTGACTGCTGCGCTTCCCGCAATTTTACCCGGTCCACCAGCAGGGCCTGGGCATAAGAAAGAAGGATCGCTTCGACCGATTGAAGCAGATCTTCCAGCGGATCTTTCACATTGTGTGAAGCGTCGATCATCCAGGCCAGGTCTCTGGTATGATCCATTCCCCGGGCATCCATGCCTTCCACCAGTTCATTAAAAATGAGAAATAACTGGTAAGGTTTTATGCTTCCCACCGTCAGGTCATCATCCCCGTATTTGGAATCATTGAAATGAAATCCACCCAGCTTTCCTTCCATCAGGAGCAGTGCAACGATCTGTTCGATATTTGCATTCGGAAGATGATGCCCCAGGTCCACGAGGGTAAATGCTTTTGGCCCCAGCTTGCCGGCATAGAGGAGGGACTGACCCCAGTCACCCACGGTCGTTGAATAAAAATTCGGTTCGAAGGCTTTGTATTCAACAAAAATTTTCCAGTCCGGAGGCAGGGATGCATAAATTTCCTGCAGGCCTTCGAGGGTATGCCGAAAGGCTTCCCGAAAATTCAGTTGTCCGGGGAAACAGGATCCGTCTGCCAGCCAGACCGTCAGCGATTTGGATCCGAGTTCTATGCCATGCTGTATCACTTCGATATTATGCCTGATGGCCTGGCGGCGGGTATCCTTTCGAACGTGTTGCAGTGATCCGAATTTATAACTGTTTTGCTGTCCGGGCTGGTCCTGAAAAGTATTCGAATTCATGGCATCAAACCGGAGGCCATACTGACCGGCCAGTTTTTTTATCGCACCCGGGTTTTCAGGAATGTCCCAGGGAATATGCAGTGAAATAGCGCCGCTGGATTGATTGAGCGCGTGCAGTAATCCGATATCCTCTATTTTTTCTTCGAGACTGCGTGGTTCACCGCCGCCTGAAAACCGCGCGAAACGGGTTCCTCCTGTACCCAGGGCCCAGCTCGGAATGGCTACCTGAAAATCAATTAATTTCTGAATAATTTTTTCTGTGCCGGGAATACCGGCTGTTAAAAAATCGAATTTCTGCCGATGCGTTTTTTCAAGCGAATGATTGTGTTCTTTGATTTTATTTTTTTCAAGACGCATCGTTTTATATATTTTTATCAGTGTCTTCGCGATACCAAATTAATGAGTATACCGTAAAATGTTTCATCTCCCCGGTTTTCATTTATGACAATTTTAAATATTGATCCAGGTTTTTTTCAACTCCGGGCCACTCGGAAGAAATGATGCTATACAGAGAATAGCTGCCAGGTGTTGTTATTGTGACATAACTATTCCCTTCTTGCCAGTTCTATGAACAGGTGTTTTACTTCGACCGGATTGTTGATCACCTTATAAAATCCATCCAGATAATAAATCATGTTTTCTTTGCTTTTCTGATTCAGCAAACTGAAATTATTGATCAGTGCGTATATATCTTTTTTCAGCAGTTTAAATGTATCCAGTACTTCATTCAGTTCAGGCACCGTTCTGGGAAATCCACGATACAAGCGTTCGGTGACATTTTCAATTTCAAGTTTTTCATCCGGAATGGCATAATAGGTATTTACCAGCCCCGAATAATCAAAATCGTAAGGAACTACATATGGTTTGGCAAACGAGTCTTTAGCAGGTACAACCAGCCTGGTATTGTGATTGACCGACACAGCCCAGTCTGTATTGCCGATCATAAACTGAAATATGGCCACCCTTGTCATTTGATTACGGTCCGTTGCCTCCGTATTCATCTTTCCTCCCTTCCATTCTTTACAGCCATTCCGTTTTGCCATATCCGCTGCGTCTTCCAGAAGAAAAGCATATTCACTGACCGGTTTTTTCTTTCCGGCACTGTCCTGAAAAGTCAGATTCACCAGCCTGTTACGAAAACTAAGTCCGGTAATTAAATTATACATTTTATAAATGATATATTCTTTCAGCAGATTCTGCTCATTGTCGGCTGAGATCTTACACTCGCTCACCAGCTTCAATGATTTCAAAGAATATAAGGTGGCTGAATCCTTATAATTGAATTTTAATTTTAGTGGCGGCACATAGCAAAAACCCTGTCTGAAATGCCCCCTTATTTCACATTGGATCAGGTCGTCCACGTTCCTGCCATCGGAAAGGGTGGTCACAAAATGGCCCGGAAAAGCATCCCCATGTTTCGAATGACTGAAACATTTGGACATATTCACCACCAGTGTTGCTTTGATTACTGAACTGTCATTTAAGAACGCCACTTTGTCAACGGCAGGGGACTGACTATACGCAAACTGAAAAACAGACAGGCAAAGAACGCAAACACAGGATAAAAAGGGTTTCATGCTGGAAATTTTTAGCGCTTATGAATCATTTTATTGTTTCTTCTATCGGGTGGCCAATGGATCCGCTCGGCATTTGAACATGCAGCATAGATGCAATGGTGGGTGCAATATCAGTCATATAGACCGGCCTGTTCGTTTTGCCCGGTGTGATATTCCATCCATACCATACTAACGGAATATGGGCATCATAGGGGTTCCAAACCCCATGCGTGGTGCCCCTGGTTTCAAACCCTTCGATCCATTGCGGCTGAAATAAAAGTTGAATATCACCACTCCGGGATGGATAAAACCCGTTTACCAGCGAGTTTTTTAAACCAGCGTTCAGGGTTGTTTCACCGATGGCATCGAGTGCAATGGCCCTGGAAATACCGGGTTGTTTCAGTAAATAGCTGATGGCCTCTTTATAAACGGCATCCTTGATGAGCTTGTTTTCAATGATCTTATTGCGGTCGAGATAAACCTGATAATTGATGATTCCGATAACCAGCTTATCGGTTTTAAATTTATCTTTTAACAGAGCCCCCAACTGATCTTCCATGGCCGAAACGTTTACGCTGCCGGCAGGAATCTGGTGTTCTCTTAAAAATGCCGGAACCTGGTTAACGCCGTGGTCGGCAGAAAGAAAAACGAGATATTCTCCTTTGCCGATCTGTTTATCCAGAAACTTTATAAAATCACCCAGGTCTTTATCCAGTCTTAAGAAAATATCTTCCGCTTCCACTGAATTGGGGCCGAATGAATGCCCGACATAATCCGGCGTTGATAAACTGATCGCGAGGAGGTCCGTAAAATTATCTGAACCCAGTTGTTCTCCCAATATAGCGGCTTTTGCCACTTCCAGTGTAACTGTATTGCCATAAGGCGTAACGGGAAGCAGTCCGTAATTTTTTCCGATGAAGGGACTCAGGGTATAGGGAAATCCCTTGGCATTCGCACCAAATGGCTGGTATTCAAATGGCTCATTATCCGGCGTACTTTGGAGGTAGGTATCCAGTGGATATAATGTATTCCATTCTTTTGCAAAGTATTGATCCCCCAGTTTTTTAGCATTCAGGTCCTTTAACCAGCCCGGTAAATCATTCATATAATAGGATGAACTGATCCAGTCTCCGGTTTTATCATCATACCAGTACGCTCCGTTGGCACTATGACCAGCAGGTAATATGGCACCACGGTCTTTAAGGGCAATGCCAATCACTTTGCTGCGAAAATTGCTTGCAAGCCGCATCTCATCCCCGATGGTGGTCACCAGTAAATTTTGCGGACTCATCTTACCCGCGTCGGTATTGCTGCCAATCGTTTTCGCTGAATTGTCACCCGTACAGTATTTTATCTGGGAGAAATCATAGTCCCACCAGTCATTCCCGGTAATACCATGTATAGCAGGCACGGAACCGGTATAAATACAGGTATGCCCGCAGGCCGTTACGGTGGGTGTATAAGGGATCATGGTATTTTCACAGGAAAACCCCTGTTTCAGTAATGTTTTGAATCCGCCATCTTCCGCATAACGGTCATAATACCGGTATAGATAATCCCAGCGCATCTGGTCAACGACGATTCCAATTACAAGTTTTGGATGGGGGATCGAAGTTTGTGCAGAAGATTCAAAAGAAATGAAGAGAACGGCCACGCTGAAAACGAACCTTTTCATGATTTAGAATTAAGGTTATCGGGAGAATCCTACAAAACCGGGAAATCACAGTATTTAAGTTACATTAAATATCGGGAGAATTGGTAAAGAAAAAGAATTGACATACATTTCAATATATTGTTTACTGTTTTCAAATAGCTGAATATCAGTTACAATTAAAAGAAAATCCGCAGTATTATTTAGCATATGCATTACCAGGAATCCTTGAAAAGAGTCTCTGATCTGGCAACCCAGCTTTACATAACCAAAACAGACGACCGGCTGTTTTTCCATAATATGGCGCATACGATCCGGCTGCTGGATGCTGCCAAAAAAATGAATGTGCATTATGCACTGGATGAACGAAACCATTTTGTTGTTTGTGCTGCCGCCTGGTTACATGATCTGGAAATGATCGCTTCCGGTTCCGGAACCCGGGATTCAAAAACCACCGCTTTCTCTGAAGAACTTTTGAAAAGTGCCGCTATAGATGATGATCTCATCGGGGAAATAAAAAGCTGCCTGATGGCAACCCATATTGCTGAACGTCCGGTTTCCCTGAATGAAAAAATTATTTGCGACGCGTATACTTTCTATTTCGGTTCGCCCTATTATGCAGCTTATAATAATCTACTGCGAAAAGAAATCGAATCATTCACCCAGGAAAGACTGAAGGGGAATGACTGGAGAGCCCGAACGATTTCCAGCATTGAAAACCATCAGTTCCATACGGAATATTGCCAGTCTCTTTTGAACAAATCAAAAGAGTTCAATCTGCAGTCCATGCTGAGAGTACAGGAAGAAAAGAACTGGCACAGGAACCATGGAATTCGCGGGCAAAAAAAGTTAAAACGGAATAAGTGGGATCCGGTTCTATCCTCTCCGGCAGAATTAAAAAATTCCGAATTAAAGAAGACGGCGATTCATCATCCTGCCTGGAAAAACAAATCCAAACATCATCTGAGCGGCGTGGAAACTGTTTTCAGGAATTCATCTTCAAATCACCTGAACCTCAGTGTAATGGCTGATAATAAGGCCTTCATTATGATATCCGTGAATTCCATTCTGATTTCTGTAGGCATCGGATTGATCATTGGAAAATTTGTACTGATCCCAAAACTTTTTGTTCCGACTGTTTTATTACTTTCCGTCAATGTGGTAACCATTATTTATTCCGTTTTAGCCACCAGGCCAGGCCTTATGAGAGGTATATTTACGCGGGAAGCAGTGGATAATAAAACAGTAGATCTTTTATTTTTTGGAAATTTTTTTAAAATGCCCCTGGTTGACTTTGAATACGGAATGCGGAAGATGATGGATGACGATGATTTTTTATACGGTAACCTCATCCGGGATATTTATGCACAGGGAAAAACGCTGGGAAGAAAGTTCCGCCTCCTGCGGATCTCTTACAATTTATTTATGTACGGTACGGCCTGTACGGTGCTTGCGTATGTGATTTCTTTTTTCCTTTAAGAACGGTTTAGTGGATGGAATATGGTGGATGGCATATGGTAGATGGTATATGGTATATGGTAGTTCGATACTTATAAACAATCCACCATAAACCATATACCATCTACCATTAACCAAAAAGCTCAGGCGCCGGATGCTCAGGCGGTCTCGAATGCTCGGACCATCCCTGTACTTTGTACATGTCAGCATAAATATTTCCTTTTGCGATCAATTCATCATGCGTTCCTTCTTCCATCACAACGCCTTTATGCAGCACAATGATCTTGTCCGCATCCCGGATCGTGGTGAGGCGATGGGCAATGGTAATGACGGTTCTTCCGGCCATGAGATTTTCCAATGCTTCCATTACTGTTTTTTCAGACTCCGTATCCAATGAGGCAGTGGGTTCATCCAGGATAAGGATCGGAGAATTCCGTACGACGGCACGGGCAATACCCAGACGCTGGCGCTGGCCTCCTGACAGGGTCACGCCCCTTTCTCCGATTAAAGTGGAATAACCCAGTGGCATAGCGGAAATAAATTCATGGGCATTGGAAAGTTTTGCCGCTGCGATAATCTCTTCTATCGTGGCCGCCGGTCTTCCGTAAGCGATATTATCGCGCACCGTACCATAGAACAGGGCAGTATCCTGTAATACAAATCCAATCTGGCCCCGAAGACCGTCCAGCCTGAAATCCTTGATATCCTTGCCGTCTATTAAAATGCGGCCGCCCGTCGGATCATAAAAACGGGCGATCAGGCTGATGATGGTTGACTTTCCGCAACCGGTGGGTCCGCAGATGCCAATACGCTGTCCGTTGTGCATGCTGATATGTACATTATTCAACACGAGTGTGTCCGGATTGTATGAGAAGAATACGTGTTCGAAAAGAATATCGCCTTTTAATTTACCCGGATCAACACCTTCTGAAAATTCAATGATGGGTTCTGTATCCAGGATGGCCTGAATCCGTTCCAGGGCCACGGTCGCCTGCGCAATCGTACTCGTCATTTTGGCCAGATCCTGCACCGGGCTGAAGAATTTGTTCATATACCAAAGGAATACGGTCAGCGCGCCTACGGTCATCATTTTTGCAAATATCAGGTCCGTTCCGCGCCATAATACCAGGCCAATACACAGGGAAACCGTGATGGTTACGACCGGAGAGAGTATGGATTTCACACGTCTTGCTTTCAGTGCCGCTTCCATGGTTTCCCCACTGATCTGTTTCAGTTTATCTTCTTCAAAATCCTGCCGTCCAAAAGCGTTTACCGCGCGGATGGATTCCAAACCATGTTGCAGAACGATCAGCATGTTGCTTTGGTCCATTCTCACTTCCCGGGTCGCTTTTTTCATTACTTTTTTAAACCGGGCCACAAACAATAATAAAAATGGAGTGACTGCCAGCGCGGCAATTGTAAATCCGGTATCCAGATAAAACATCAGGATCAGCATTCCAAAAATGGTCATTGCATCGACCAGTATGGTCAGAAGGGTTGAAGATGCAAAATCCTGGATGGTGGAAACATCCGCTGTGATCGTGCTGAGTAACTTACCCGTCTGGTGGGCGTCATAGTATGAGAGTGAAAGATGCTGCAGGTGATGATAAATCTTCTGCCTTAGGTCGTTGGCCACATGCTGGGATACATTTTCATTGTAATAATTGGTTATATATCCTGCCATCGAACCGATGGCATTGATCAGTACGAATCCAAAAGCGACCAGCGCTGCCATGGCCATTTTGCTATTCGCAGGAATAAGAAAATTTGCCCATTGAAGCCATTTTGGCAATGTTCCATGGGCAACCACATTATCAATGATGATTTTCAGCGGCCAGGGCGTTGCCACACTCATGATGGCTTCAACAAGCATTGCAATCAGAATAATAATGACCCATTTACGATAGGGCCGGGCAAGGGCTATCGCCCACTTCATCAAACCGGTGAAAGAAGAAGGTTTTTCAGAAGTCCGTTTCATTCTATGCAATATGGCCTGCAGCATATCTGCCATTCATGTTGTGTATTTTCAAGTGTTTAAAATTAATGCAGGACCTGCTCAGGACAAGGGCTTCAGTTTTTCCCTCAGCCGGGAAAAGTCCAGTGGTTTGGTTAAAAAATCGTCTGCGCCCAGTTTCATGGCTTGCGCATAGTTCTCATCGTCACCGAAAGCAGTAATCATCATCACCGTTGGCGGAGGTTTGATATATTCCTGTTTGATCTGCTTCAGCAGTTCAAATCCGCTCATACCCGGCATGTTGATATCGGATAAAATCAAAACCGCTTCGTGATCAAGACTCTTGAGATATTTTAACGCTTCTTCCCCGGAATGGGCAAAGGAAAAGATCAATTCACCGAGCCTGATTTCTTTCCTGAAGCGCTGTTCAAATAAGGCCCGGACGTCCACTTCATCATCTACAACCAGGATTTTCATGATTTATCAAATATTATTTTAAAGGTCGTGCTTCGCATCTCTTTAAAATGAATTTACAGAAAATGTAGCAATTCATGGATTGTTTGTCAATATGCAGGATGAAACAATATTTATAGTCTTTACAACATCCCGTATATCCTCAGTCTCAGCCTCTTATTAGTTTTGCAGCAGTAAAAAAAAGAATCATGAAAAAGAACATCCTGTTGACACCTATTATCTGGCTCCCCTCTTGGGTGCTGCACAGTCAGTCATTCTCAATCACTGGCTCGACCCGAATACCACGATTCAAAATCCCGGAATTCATAAAATTGTCGTAGCCGTGTTATTATATGATCAGGGCCGTGTACCACTATTTGAAGATGTGCGTAATGCCGTTCGCTCTCAAATGGGCGGGCATACGTTTTTACTATAAAGATTTTTAACCTGAATCACGGGAATGCAAAAAGCCCCTGTAAGTGCTCCTTACAAGGGCTCGTTTTTCAAATCACCTGAGAAACCCGCTGACTGTTTAACCAGGTAAAGTTTTTTCCTGCCTGGCAGAACTGATCAAATCGTCAGTGGCAGTACAGAAACCCACCGCCTTCCGGGAAGGAATGAATGAGTATGATGAGCAATAAGACGCTTAAATAATAGTCTATTTAACATGCTTGTTCAAAGCCCCTGCCATTTCGAACATGGAGATCTGATCCTTCACGAAAATCGGTTTGAGATTTGCATCCGCATTGATCATGCGCCTGTTCTTACTATCCTGTAAACCGTTCTTCTTTATATAGACCCAGATTTTCTTTACAATTTCTGTCCTGGGCATGGGTTTGTTCCCAACTACTTTTGCCAGCGCATCGCTCAGAGTCAGCGGCGCCATAAAAGCAGCATTTGGTTTGCGCGCTGATTTTTTCTTCGCCGCTTTTTTAGGGGCAGCTTTTTTTGCTACTTTTTTAGGAGCTTTCTTAACGACTTTCTTCGCTGCTTTTTTTGCAACTTTTTTAGGAGCTTTTTTTGCGACTTTCTTTGCTGCTTTTTTTGACTTTGCCATAAAAGGAATTATTTAATGGGTAAAATAAAGAGTTAGTAGACTCAAAAGTAGGGATTTTGGCTATGGAATGACTTTTATTTAAAGATTTTTTAAGAAGCAATGGGGATGAATTCAGGTGGCATAGTTTTTTAAACTACCGGAGACGGCCTCCAATGACCCGGCCGAAGCAAAAGAATGGGTAAGAAAAGGTTCCAAACAGCAGATTGGGTGTAAAACAAGGACTATTCCGACAGGCCGGGAAGGATACGGATCATGGCATGATTATGTAAGAGCATTTCATACACTAAAAATTCAAAAATGAAGACAAAAACATCAAAAACAGACAGGACCCAAATTTTCAAAACCGGGAAGGATAACATGCTGGAAGAATTCTTTTTCGGGGAAATAAAGGATATTTACTGGGCTGAGAAACACCTGGTAAAAACACTTCCCAAAATGAAAAAAGCCGCTCATTCTCCTGAATTGCAAAAAGCCTTTACAGATCACCTGGAAACAACCAGGGGCCATATAGACAGACTGGACCAGGTTTTTAAACTGATTGGACACAAACCGCATGCAAAAAAATGCGAAGCGATGGATGGGATCACCAAAGAAGGAGTCAGTATTATCGAGGACACAGAAGCCGGTACAGCGACCCGGGATGTGGGTTTAATACTGGCAGGTCAGAAAGTTGAACACTATGAAATTTCTACTTATGGCGGATTGACACAACTCGCCCGCACACTCGGTCATGATGAGGTTGCCAATCTTTTGGAAAAAACGCTCAATGAAGAAAAAGAAGCGGATCTGCTACTGAGTTCAATTGCTGAAAACGGAATCAACTACGAATCAAGCAAAGAAAGAGATAATTAAAATTTTAAACTTTAGAATCAACAACATGGGAAATTTACTGTACATCATCGCAGTTGTTCTGGTAATTATTTGGGCAATCGGTTTTTTTGGTTATGCCGCAGGAGGAATCATTCACATCCTGCTGGTTATCGCCATCGTGCTGGTATTGCTTAAATTTATCAGAAGGGAAGCCTGAGCCATGAGTAAGAGGCCGGGCATTCACGTATAACAGGAACATTATTAATTTACGATAATGGTTCCTGTCATACCTGGATGAATTGTGCAATGGTATGCATAAGTACCGGTTACAGAAAAGGTTTTAGAAAAAGTGGCGCCACTCGCCAGGTTTCCGCTGTCAAAACTATTATTATCCGCAGTGACCGTGTGGGTTATGCCATCGTTATTCGTCCATTTGACGGTAGTACCTGCTTTTACGGTTGTGCTTCCGGGAGAAAATGCCATATTTATTATGCTCAGGCTACTCGTTGTGGAACCAGTTCCTGTACCCGTACTTGTCCCGGAACCATATCCACTGCTTTTACCGCAGGATATAACAAAAATGGCAGCCATCACCAGAAAAAATCCACTAACTAACAACAATTTATATTTCATGATCCAAATATTTTAAGTGAGTACGTAATGTAGAAATCTTCAGTTGCGTCCTGAATCTTAATATTTGGCAGACAGATTCCGGTTTTCATTTCATCTACTTCATATCATATACTTCATATCATAAAAAAACGGGCATGTATTAAATGCCCGTTTGGTGGTTATTAAATTGGTTGATCCTTTTGTTTATTTCATTGAAGCGCTTTCTTTAATTCTGTTGCTGCGGCCCTCAAGGCAGACTGAACTGCCGGAACGGTGGCAATTGGATTCAGTAAACCATAATCATGTATCATTCCCCCTACTCTGACCAGGGTCACATCCACCCCTGCTTCATCCATTTTTCGTGCATAGGCTTCCCCTTCGTCCCGCAATACATCATTTTCCGCCACCTGTACCAACGTGGGCGGCAATCCTTTTAATTGCTCAAAAGTTGCTTTTAACGGAGACGCATAAATCTCATTTCTGTCCCCGGGTTTGGAAATGTAACTATCCCAAAACCATATCATCATATTCTTTGTTAAAAAACGGGATTCGGAAAACTTATTATATGATTCGGTTTCGAAATAAGCATTTGTAACCGGCCAGAAAAGCAGCTGAAATTTTAAATTCAACCCATTTTCCTTTGCTTTCAAAGCCACGGCAGCAGTAAGGTTGCCACCAACGCTGTTCCCAACGACCGCCATCCGTTTGCTGTCGACACTTATCTCTAATCCGTGTTCAGATACCCATTTTGTACCTGCGAAACATTCATTCAGGGCAACCGGATATTTCGCCTCCGGAGATCTTGTATATTCAACAAATACACAGGCCAGACCGGAATAAACGACCAGATCCCTGACGAATCTTTTGTGTGTGGGAAAATCACCCAGCACCCATCCGCCGCCATGGAAAAACATGAACACCGGTAAAACACCCGTTTGACCAGAGGGACGAACAATAAATAGTTTAACTGACAATCCATCCTGCTGAATTGTTTTCTCCGTGATGTCAATACCGGAAACGTCTACATGCACAGAAGTCTGGGCTCCTTCCAGCACTTTCCTGGCATCCACCGGTTTGGTTTGTTCCATGGGTGGTCCATCCCCGCTGTTTAAAGCTTTTAAAAATGTTTTAACGCGACTGTCAATATTTGGATCGGTCGCATAATCCTTTACCAGCAAAAGTGGTTCAGGCTTCATTTCGGAGGAAGATTGATTTTGCATATCATTTGATTTAAAGATTTCGAATTTTACCGGTCTTCTTCTTTGTCTTCTTCCAGATCATTGTGATCATCGCCCCCCAGGCTGTAATAATTATTTTCTTCGTCTTCTTCCCCTACTTCTTCATCTGCATCATCCAACTCCGACCCTGGAACGTCCAGATCGTTTCCGGTTTTATCTTTCCCCTGCAATAGTTCAAGACGGGATTTATCTTCGTCTTCCAAGGAAACTTCCTTTTCCTTTTTGTAAATATCCTCGTCTTCCGGATAAATCGGAAGCGGAAATTTTTCATCTTCTTTCAATTCCTCTTTTTCTTTTTTTAATTCCTTTTTCATATACAGTCGTATTTTTTTGGAACGAATAAAAGGTACACCAAAAAATGGATTCTGGAAAAATATTTACTATTTGCCTTCGCATGGTTTTTGCATTCAGCCGATGCACAACATCCCTTTAAATATGATCATACGGTTTATCTGACTGAAGCATTCCGGTTAATGGATTCCATGTAAAATTATTTGTTACTGGATGTGAGAAGCCCGGGATCAACCCCGTTACTGATCTATGGATCAGGATCTGATTTTGGCACGGTTGTTTGTGTTGAACTGAAGAAAGGATATAAAAATGTAAATTTCCTGCTCCAGGGCCTGTATCCTTTTGTCTGGTCAACCGAAAATGTCGAAGATTGCCAGGCAGGAAGATAATTCCTGGCAGATCACGAAGGGCTGTACTGAACCCATTAAATTTTGAATATATGAACACTCCGATCTATTCCTGCCTCTGGTTTGACGGCAAAGCGAAAGAAGCAGCCGGTTTTTATTGCGGCATTTTTAAAAATTCAAAAATTACTTTTGATTCGCCCATGGTCGTAAAATTTGAATTAAACGGCGTGAAATTTATGGGATTGAACGGAGGACCGAAATTCAAATTTACCGAAGCCATCTCGAATGTGGTCGAGTGCGATACACAGGATGAAATAGATTATTACTGGAATAAACTCACTGAAGGCGGAAATGAAAGTATGTGCGGATGGCTCAGAGATAAATATGGTTTGTCCTGGCAGATTGTTCCGGGCATTATAGGTAAGCTGATGAGTGACCCGGCAAAAGGGGTCCGGGTGATGAATGCCATTCAAAATATGAGAAAAATAAACCTGGAAGCGCTGGTGAATGCATAGAAAGTAAACCCGGTTACAAAGGCCTTATCCAGATATTCCGATAACTAATCGGTTCACTTTTATCTCCGTGCGCCTGCAGTTTGATGGGAGCAGCTCCGTGTTTTCTATAAGCGGGTTGTCCGATCCAGGGTGTATCCCCCAGTATGAATGTATTGTTTTGAACCAGTACACCATTATGGAAAACGGTTACTCTTGCCAAAGATTTCAACAGGCCCGATTCACTGAATACCGGTGCTGTCCAGATCACATCATAGGTTTGCCATTCACCCGGTTTTAAACAGGCGTTCACCAATGGAATCGATTGTTTATAAATACTGCCGGCCTGTCCGTTCACATAGGTCGCATTATCGTAATTATCCAATACCTGCAGTTCATACCCGCCGGCTCCCCAGGGAAGTGAAGCCAAAAAAATTCCGCTGTTTCCACGTGCCTGGTCCGATCCGCTAATATTCGCCGGAATCCTGTACTCGATGTGCAATTGATAATCGCTGAATACCCGTTTTGTTTGAATGTCACCCGTTGTTTTATTCACCGTCATGGCATGATCCGACAATATCCAGGAAGCTGCTGATGAATCTTTGGAGTTCACCCATTGATCCAGGTTTTTCCCGTCAAACAGTATGATGGCATCCGAGGGTGCGTCCCTGAAAGCCGCGCCGGGAGTAACTTTTGGAGGTACCGGCGAATAGATTTCGGTTTCTTCATGTCTGTTTTGTTTCTCCTGCGCCAGTACAATCGATGATATGTTCATGAAAAAAACAGATAAAATTAATGTGCGTTTCATATAAACCGTTTTAAAATTTTACAAGTGCCATTTATTTTTGCAGGGACTGAATCCAGATTGCAATTTTCCGGGCATCAGCCGGCGGAACCTGCGGCATGGCCGGCATCGGTGTTGAATAATCCGGCCAATGACCGGGTTGCGGATGATGAATCAGCTGAACCAGTTCTGTGATAGAATATTTTCGTTTTGCAATTTCTTTATAGGAAGGCCCTACCTGTTTTGTATCCGCATTATGGCAGGAAAGACAGGTATTTTTTTGAAGCAGCGGTTTCACTTCATCATAGGTGACTGATTTATTCAGGGCCGCCGATCTGGCGGAAGGATTTTTTGAAGTCGCATTTGATTTCATTCCGACGGATGAACGGTGTGTACTGACTCCGCTCAAAGATAGTTTCATTCCGTCGGGAATATTGTTCAGTGTATAATAAGCCGTAGGATGAACCAGAGAATAGGAAGTTCCCTCTTCCAGGATCCCATTCAATGTGATTGTATGAATATAATAACGGCGAAGATGATCAACGATGATCCGGGCTTTCATTCCATCTTTTGAAACCAGCACGCCTTTCACCGGGCATTTTTCCGGATTCACCGGAGGGCTTCCGTATACGCCCTGGTATTTGTAAATGAAACTTTCTACTGAATAAGAAGCCAGGTCTTCCGCATTTTTTTTATTTACAGGTTTAGTAAATTCTATTTCAAATCCGTCCGGCATAGCACGGATGGCACGCATTTCAAATGGCACTTCGTTATACCATACCAATCTCTGCAGACCTTCACTGGCATTTCCGGCAGAACCCCATCCCCGGTTGGTTTCCCCGGTAAAAAGGGACCCGTCTGTTCCCCAGGCGAGCCGCACAATGCCTGACTGGAATCCGCTTCTGAAAGCCCAGGCAGCACCCTGATATTCTCCATTCACTTTTTCCATAAATACCCGGTCGATCATACTCTGTCCCTGGTCACAAACCAGGAGCTGTCCTTGAAAGGGCCCGAAAACCCCCTCCGGAATTTTTACAATCTCCGAATTGGAAACACCTAAAATACCATGGGGTAACCATACCGCCGGCAACTGCAGTTCCGGAATGGACTTTTTTGCTTCAAATTCAGTGATGAATTTTCCGGCATCTTCGTTTCGCGGCTGCACTTCCTGGCCATCTTTATTAAAAATCACAGGAGGTGGCGGCTCTATTGCATAGACCTGCTCGCGGGTCAGTTTCAAAGGAGAATTGGGCATGCCGCTCCAGACCAGGCTGGCAGGGTGTCCCATGAATGCACCTTTCCGCACCGGCATGATACTTCCCGAACCAACCCAGTCGCCCTGATTGTCAGTATAAAATAATTCGTCATCAATCATACTGATCCCACAGGGGGAACGCATGCCGGAAGCCCAGGGTGTCATTTCCCCGTTTTCTTTTATATTCAAAGCCCATCCTCTCCAGGGCACTGCACTTTGCATATGCCACCAAAAAGGCGGGCAGGTACAATTCAGGGTTACAAAAAAAGAACCGTCGGCTGCTACTTTGGGCCCGTAACTATATTCATGATAATTTCCGGTAATGGGCCACGCATAAATGGTTTCATACACATCTGCCTTCCCATCCATATTCAAATCCATCAGTTTGGTCAGTTCTCCGCGCTGTGCACAATATAAGGCCCCGTCTTTATAAGCCAGTCCAAGCACTTCGTGCATACCTGTTGCAAATTTTCTGTAATACGGATGAGAGGTTGTCGGATTTTCAATAATATATACATCCCCCCGGCGGGTGGCTATGCCCAGGTCCCCATTGGGAAGCGCACATATACCGCCTACTTCAAGAATAATACCCTGCGGCGCGGGCACTTTTATGATTTTGAAATAATCTTCTTCTTTGGGCGATTCCGCCTGGGATAAAACGGCCGTACTGAATACCATTCCGGCAGCAAGCAGGAAGAACAGGTTTAATTTTTTACTGATCGCACCTATTATTGAAATGATCATTCGGAAATGAATTTAAAAAAGTATTGAATAACGGACCGACTGGTGAATCTGAACAATAATTTCCATCTGTCCATCCACGGCACGAATAACCGGTTTTTCCTGGCCCGTATCATCCATTCGCAGATAATATGTTTTGTCATCCAGAAGATATACACCGTTTGAAAGCGTTTCTATGTTTTTGGCTGTTGCCAGCCGCAGGTATAAATGATCCGTTGATTTTTCCAGTGATATTTCGCGCTGAATACCTTTGCTATTGGGTAGCACAGTGGTTTTATCTTTAACCCGGTTCCGGTAAATAAAATATTGAAATGCGGGGCGGTCCGTTTCATCCATGATATACCCTTTGGGGCGGAATCCTGATCCGCTTGTATCAGAAGACCATTGCATGCCGGATGAGCCCAAATCATTTATTGCCAGTAAGGGTCTTCCGAATTGAAGAACCACGCCCTGCGGATGAGCCGTTCCATCCCCCCTGCCATGCCACATGGAAGACACATCTAAAAAATCTCCGCGCCATACCTGCACAATCATTCCCTTATCCAGATCATAGGTATAATGCACTTTCATCGGACTGCCTACATTGACTGCATGTGTCACCTTAAAAGTATCAATATCCGAGAAACTGCGTAACAGGGTATTCACATCTGCGCTGACAAGAATCGGATCTTCATGATCGGCACCCACATTGGCATCACTGAGTTTAAAGGAACGTATTCCCGGTCCGGCCACTTCCACACCAATCATCGGTTGGTCCCAGACAACCAGTTTGGAATAAATCAGGTCAAAAGGAAATTCTCCGACAGGCAATGTGATATTACCTGATCCCCGGCCGCTGCCCTGCCCTAAAAAAATAACACCCTGATTATTTATTTTTAAAGAACCCCGGCCTCCCGAAAGGTTCATACTGAAATGATAAGAACCCGGTGATTTTATCTGCAGAACACCCTTGTATTGAATCAAAAATTCCGTAGGGAACCTGGTAATATTCGTAGAAAGAATTTCCGTTGTGCCCGAAGATTCAGGTGGAACCGATAAAAATTTTATTTCTTCTTCGTATTTGCCTTTGTACACGGCATATTTCAGATTAACCAATGCGGGTGGCAGATTATCAAATGAAGTAATTTTTATATTCCTGAAAGCAACGGAACCATGATCACCCTGCAGGCGTAAAGGACCCCGGGGCACTTCATCATTTCCCAGGGCGCCACGCGTGGGTCCGGAGAGTTCGATATTTTCCTGAACCGGAACACCGTTTAATTCCACCCGTAACATGCGGGCATTCCCGGTTTTTTGACCGGCTCCATTAAAACGCGGAGCCTGAAATGAAATTTTCATATGCTGCCAGGTCCCCGGCGCCCTGCTCACATTCTGACGCGGTGCATGACCATCGTATCCCTTTTGTCCATCTGGTTTATTTTCATTCCAGCGTTCATAAATGCCGCCATTGTCGGCAGAGGTTGGCAGAACCGTACCCCAACTGTCGCGAAGCTGGACTTCATAACGACCCTGCAGATAAATTCCGGAATTGGAACCGGGTGCCATCAGATAATCCAGCTCAATATCCATACCACCATACAGTTGCTTCGTGAGAATATCATGACCCGGATGACTCATATCTGTGAGGTTTGCCAATATACCGGTGCCGGTAGACAATGATAAAACGGCTTTATCCTCAAACCCGCTGTTCACATCACCGACGATGCTCCAGGAGGATGGCGGATCCTGAAAAAAACCAAGACCGGTAAGTGGAATTTTATCCTGGGCCTGCAGCTGCAGAATCCATTGGGTAAAACCAATACAAAGGATGCATATTTTGAGATAATCAGGTTTCATAATTCATTTTAAAACATGACAGATTCAGCGGATAAAGCAGTTGACGCCATTTGCACATTTGCACATCTGCACATTTGCACATTAAATATTAAATATTTCCCTTTTTCATTTCACCCACCGCATAGCCGGCTGCGCGGGCAGTCAGTGCCATATATGAAAGTGAAGGATTCTGACAGGCACTGGATACCATGCAGGCGCCATCGGTTACAAATACATTGGGCGCGTCCCAGACCTGATTATGCGCATTTAAAACGGATGTCTTCGGATCCCTGCCCATCCTGGCCGATCCCATCTCATGTATCCCCTGCCCGATCGCATAATCTTTATCCCAGGTTGTGATGTTCTGAATGCCGGCCGCTTCAAACATGGCCACCAGTTCTTTAATAATATCTTTCCGCATATTCAGTTCATTTTCTTTTAAACCTGCGTCCATCGTAAGAACCGGAAGTCCCCATTTATCCTTTACCTCCTTATTTAAGCTGATCTGATTATCATGATAAGGTAAAATTTCTCCGAATCCGGTGGCACCGATCGCCCATCCGCCGGGCTCTGTCAGCGCTTCCTTGAATTCCGATCCAATATTTAATTCCGCCACATCGCGGCTCCAACCCTGCCTGCTCGCGCTTCCCTGGTAACCATAACCCCGCAGAAAATTTCGTTTGTCTCCGAGCAGGTTGGCAAAACGCGGAATGTAAAATCCATTCGCCCTTCTTCCGAAATAATATTTGTCTTCATATCCTTCCACTGTACCCTGCGCGCCCAACATATAATGATGATCCATGATATTATGACCAAGCTCCCCGCTGCTGCTGCCCAGGCCTTCCGGCCATACATCCGTTGCTGAGTTCATGAGCACCCAGGCACTGTTTAATGTGGAAGCATTTAAGAAAACAATTCTGGAGTGAAATGCATAGGTTTTATTTGTTTCGGCATCGAGCACTTCCACACCGGTCGCCTTTTTGGAATTTTTATCGAAAAGAATTTTCGTGACGATGGAATAAGGCCTTACGGTTAATTTTCCTGTAGCCATCGCTGCCGGCAGCGTGGAAGACTGCGTACTGAAATATCCTCCAAACGGACAACCTTCCCAGCAACGGTTACGGAACTGACACTGGGTTCGTCCGGGTATGGGCACGGTCAAATTAGCCACACGGCCGATAAACATATGCCGCTGACTTTTATAAAATGATTTTATTCTGGCAGCCACATCTTTTTCCACGCAGTTCAAATCCATGGGTGGAAGGAATACACCATCCGGCAAGTGTTCCAAACCTTCTTTGGAACCACTGATGCCGGCAAAAGTTTCGACATAGTCGTACCATTTTTCCATGTCTTTATACCGTATCGGCCAGTCCACGGCAATACCATCTTTCAAATTGGCTTCATAATCCAGATCACTCCAGCGATAACTTTGTCTGCCCCAGAGAATGGATCGTCCGCCCATCTGATAACTTCTCCACCAGGTGAATGGTTTCTTTTCCACATAAGGGCAATCCTTTTCATTCACCCAGTAATCCATCACAGCTTCCTGGGCGGCAGTCCCATACATGGCCCAATCCCTTGATATCACCGGGTTATCTGCTTTTTGTTTCGCAGTGGCAGCACCCCGGTGCGGAAAATCCCAGGGATTAAAATTCGCCGTTTTATATCCGGTGATATGATCCAGCCTGGGTCCTCTCTCGAGCATCAGTACACGTAGTCCTTTTTCTGTTAACTCTTTGGCCGCCCATCCACCGCTGATACCGGATCCGATGACGATGGCATCATAGGTATTCTGTGCACTGGCTTTATTATTTATGAAAAGGGAGTCGCCGGGCATATTTTTTATTTTTATTTAGAATAAGGTTTTGACTTTTTTTGATAATCGCCAACAGGCCTCGTTTTCAAAATTTTTGCTGCTTCTTCCGGATAAACCGCGATCCGGTGGTTTATGACCAGGGTTGGGATGGACAGTGTTGAATTGGCCGCCGCCTGCACCCGGATGGCACCAGACGCCTGCGCCGGCATGTGGCAGGCAGTGCAGTTATTTTTTATAAAAGCGGTATTGGAAACGGTCGCCAGGGTGCAAAAATGTTTTCCCGGAGAATGACAGTTCTGACAGTGCTCATTAAAAATATTGACAAAGCCACGTTCGTTCTTATGGGTATTATGACAGGTGGAGCAATCTAAATTACTCATCCTGTAACATTTGCTTTGGGAAAGTAACTGGGTCTGGTTTCCGTGTACATCCAGTTGATTCCCGTTTGAAATGGGTATCATATAAGAAGTCAGGCTGTCCCCCATTTTAAAAGCGAAGCGGGATTTTAAAAGGATATTATTGTTACCGGAATGACAAACTGCACAGAGATCGATTTTCTGTTGCCTGCTGAGTGATTTATAAGACGCGATAAACCCGGCCTGTTTGATATCCGGATTGGCTTCATGAAACTGAACATGGGCCGCTGCAGGTCCGTGGCAACGTTCACAGTCTATATTAAATACCCAGCTGTTTTGATTCTCCCTGAAATCCAACAGTCCTTTTTCATCCCTGTTTGCAAAAGAACTATGACACTCAAAGCAATCCTTTGTTATGGAACGGCTGAAATTTAATCCGGCCAAAGCAAAACCGGGACTGGATGTCCAACGGTTCAGGACAGAAATATAGGATACAGGCAACTGATACAATCCGATATCATGCCAGGACAGGTAGCTTTGTCCCTTTACGGCGCCCATCACCAGATCAAACCGCCGGGTGGTGATTTGCTTATTGTTTATATAGAGCACCTGATAAAATCCTGAATCCCTTTTTTCCATCATGATGCGGGTGGAATCATTTATAAACAGTTCATTAGAATCTTTTGAAAATTTTCCCATAACCGAAGTTTCATTGGCTACCCGTGTGGAAAGAAAATGTGCGGTATGGGCATAGGAGGAGGAAATGGATTGATGACAGTTCTTACACTTGCCGGATCCCGCATAGGCATCTCCCCTTGGATCATTGTTCAGTTGTTCATTGAAACAACCGGCAAAAAAAAAGATGGCTGAAGCGATCATCATCAATAAAAATATTTTCCGGATACCCATGGTTGCAACAATATAAATTGATCACGGCTATTTTCCCCTCAGTCCATCTAAGGATATATTCCTGACAACTCCACGACCATTTGTGATCTGAACCGAAGAAACAAAGTCACTCACACTCAGGAAGCTGGCTGAATTGGATAAAAAAGATGATCCCTGGTTAAGCTCCTGTTTTTGAAATTTACCATTGCTCAATTTCAAAAGAGCAAACCGGTCGCCGGGTTCGATCCGGATTATCCGGGGTTTTTTGTTCAGTTCGAATAATTCCAGACTACCCCGGTGCTGACTGGCTGCTACCAGATATTTATTATTCGCACCGGTTAATTTCACCAGTGCCTTACCATTGCCGGGTATGCAAACGCCGCTTTGCAACATGGATAATGGTTTGAAGCCGCCAGCACCATCGCCTTTTAATATCAGGCCGTAGAATGCATCATATTGTCCAATGCCGACCGACGTTGAATAATCATTTCCGTTCATCATTACGTCCAGGTTTCCATCCCCGTCAAAATCATCCACCACCATTCCATTGATGGCGGAAAACTGCGCCTCGACGGGTAGTGGAATCAGGGTAAATTTCCCGCCACCCTCGTTACGCAGGTAACAGGATTGCAGAAGGTTGGCTTTCAATCTCATCGCACCGGCACGCTGTTCCGGAGTCAGCACTTCATCCATCGTTGCTACGGCATACTTTTTATAGTTGTTAAATCTTTTTTTCAAACTATTCAGCTGCCTGGTAATATCGTCCCTGCCCTGCGCGGGGAATTCCCTTTTCACGCCCTGCTGATCCGGCAGGAATAAAGAAGGGATGCCTGCATATTTACCATTGTTGTCAAAATCTTTCGCGGTCATGTAAACCGGAAATGAATCACTTGCCTGATACAGCGAATTCAGGCCAAGATTGCCGACGATATAATCCATCCTGCCGGTGTTTCTGAAATCGCCGGCTACGATTGAATTCCACCATCCGGTCTTTCCTCCGATACCCGACATATCAGTGACATTTTTAAATTTCCCATGTTCATTCCTGAAAAAACTGATGGGCATCCATTCACCCACCAGGATCAGGTCTGTTTGTCCATCCCCGTCAAAATCAGTGAACATGGCATCGCAGACCAGGCCGATATTTCTCAATCCGGGCGCCACTTCATCCGTTACATCCGTAAATTTTACATGCCCGTTTTCTGTATCATTCCGGAAAATAAAACTACTTACAGGTCTTGGGTAATTCCATGGATCTACCCTGCTTGAGATGAACAGATCCAATTTCCCGTCCTGGTTGTAATCAAATGCCCGGACGCAAAACTTGCTGTTGTGATTGACCGGCAGGGCCGTTGTATCCTGTGTGAAATTGCCTTTACCGTCATTTATGAGCAATCTGTCCTGATAGCTGATGTCGGCGGGGGATAATTTGTACCCTCCGCTGGTAATATAAATATCCGGTTTGCCGTCGCCGTTCGCATCAAAGATCAGGATCCCCTCATCCTTTGAAATGATGTAGTTATTTTTTTTACCGGGCAGTAATTCTTTCTGGAGGAATTTCCCGTCCGGCTGTTGTAATAAAATACTGGTTGGAGCGCCTGCATTGCCGCCGATAACCAGGTCGTCCAAACCATTTCCGTCCAGATCACCGGATGCCAGTCCGGGTGCATATTCCGAAAGTTTATGAGGTAACAAATGCTGGATATTGAAATCTATAAAATTGAAGTCGCGGTGTCGGTAACTGATACCGGCCGCCTGGGTTGTTTCTTTGAATAAGGCACTCGTTGCAACAGCCGGCTGACGGAAGGAATAAGGAGTTTTAGCATTTGCCATTTCAACGGTTATCACCTGGTTGGATTTCACATTTTCAAGGGTTTGCTGCATGCCATTATTCCATTTGATCACAACGGAATCAAGTACCAAGATGTTTTTTAGTCCGAAATGTGCGATACCCTGCATGCTGGATAAATAACCCCGGTAAGGATTATTATCATATACCTGCTGCTTTCCATGATCATAATAAATTTGAGCTACAGCACCCAGGCCGTTGATGTTCTGCTTACTCCCTTTAAATTTTATTTGCAGGTAATGACTGGCCGTTGTGTCTTTATCCCTCGAAGTATTCCTGTAAAGCAAAACCTCATCATTAATATTATTGATGACCATGTCGAGGGCTCCGTCTTTGTCAAAATCAGCATATGCCACGCCATTGGAAAAGGTCGGCTGTTCCAATCCCCAGTTTGCGGTTACATCACTGAACGTAAGGTCCCCGTTATTCCGAAAACCATAATTATGAAGTTTTATTTCCGGTATCTGGTCCAGGATGGCTTTCGTGCTGACCATTCCCTTATTTTGATCGCGGTAGGCCATGAAGTCGTGGTCAGACACGTCCCGCGGAAAACCATTGGTAATGACCAGATCCCGAAAACCGTCATTATCAAAATCTGCTACCAGGGGCGACCAGCTCCAGTCTGTTTGTGAAATGCCGCTCAGGAAACCTATCTCGCTGAAAGCGGGAATACCGATCGAATCATTTTCGCCAACCCTGGGTCCCTGGTTCAGTTGCAGACTATTTCGAACATACTGGTATTCATATCCGAAGGCGTCGAAGTTCTGAAACGTAACATAACTTTCCGAAGAAGTCATCATTTTCTTTCGATAGTTGTCCGGAGGGCTCATATCCAATTCGATGATATCGGGCAGGCCATCGTTATTGATATCGACTACATCCTGCCCCATGGAATTAAAGGAAGTGTGTTTAAAATAGTCCTTCAGCCGGTTGGTAAAAGTTCCGTCATGGTTGTTTATATAAAGGATATTATTTGATATGAAGTCATCTGAAACATAGATGTCTTTCCATCCGTCATGATTGATGTCACAGATGGTAGCCGCATGACCGAAGCCTTCATATTTCATACCTGCGGCTGCTGATACATCATGGAATACCGGGTGCTGCAGACTGCTGTCCCAATCGTTGCGGTATAATCTTCCGATGCTGGGGGTAATATTTTTATTTCGGTTTAAAAACGTGGAAGGATTCTCTCCATTGGAAGCTTCATTTATCGTCAGATACATGTCCAGGTCACCATCGTTATCATAATCAAAGAAACTGGCCATGGTAGACTGCGCATGAATATCGAGGCCATATTCAGCAGCCATATCTTTAAAATGCGGAATACCTTCTTTATCTAATCCCTGGTTGACATATAATATATTTCTTCTTCGCAGGGAATCCTTATAGATGGTATTGCATACATATAAATCCATTAGTCCGTCGTTATTAATATCAATGACTGAAACGCCTCTGGCCCATCTGCCCAGACCACCAACGCCTGCCTTTTCTGTTATATCCTCGAATGAAAAATTGCCTTTGTTCAGATAGAGCCGGCAGGGCACCATATTACCGGTAAAATATATGTCGGGCAGACCGTCATTATTAAAATCACCGATACCGACGCCACCGCCATTGTAAATGTTGACTACGGTCAGCGGATTGATGGAATCATTTTCTATGATTTTGTTATAAAAAGTTAACCCGGAATGAGAGGAGGAAATATTTTCAAATAAACTGTGCTTTTTATTACAGGCCAGTAACAAAAACAGCGGTAAATAAATACATGGTATGCAATAAAACCTTTTCATATGGTATGGTTGGTTCCGTAAAAATAGTCAGAACTGCTGTTAAGAGAAAAGGCTTCCTTTGATGGAGGAAGCCTTTTCTAATACCATATATCATTAATATCCCGGGTTTTGGCTTAAGTTAGGATTTAACCCGATAGCACTTTGAGGAATAGGTAGTATCTCATGACTTAAAGTAAGTGCTGCATTATATAAACCATGTACCTGGCCGTCATGTGTGGGACCGGGTGCAGGATTTGGAACAGGTAAAAGATTATTAGTCGTGCCGTATGCATTATTTATGAAATCAGCCGCATCCTGTGCGCCTGCCCTGCGGAGATCATAGAAAAGTGAGTATTCTCCGGTAAGTTCATGCCTGTATTCACTGTACACCATTTGGAGGGGATCGGTTATAGGAGTTGAAGCGGTACCATCGTAATTGGCACCATCCTGCATGGCAGGAGAAGATCCGCCCCATGCACGGTCCCTGACCAGCTTTATGTCAGCCATTCCGCCGGATACATCCCCGGTTCTGATTTTGCATTCAGCCCTGTCCAGCAGAATTTCAGCATAGCGTAATAATATCTGGTTCTGGTCCCCGAATATATTTGACTTGCCATTTTGGTCTGCATTGCTTCCGGTAAGATTTGGATCCCGCCATTTTTTTGAGCAAAAGTATCCCGTACGTAATCCGTCCTGTCCGTACCATGGATTGTTCAGGGCACCGGCAGTATTAATCACCTTGCCATCATCACCGACATAATGTACATTGCCACTTGTAAAACTGGTTTGTACAACCGGATAACCTTTTATACCTCCCCATTTGGCAATAATTCCCGGGCTTATCAGGGTATCGCCAGGGCCTACTATCGTAGCGAACTTGCGTAGATCACCAGCCTGATAAGAAAGCCAGAGTCCCGGGTTACCATAATCATACCCCTGTCCTGTTATTTCCTCCGGCCAGCTGAAATCATCTATCCAGGCAATTTCGCCACCCGGGGGATTCCAGCTTCCGTCCCAGCTTTGGGAGCCACCGCCGGCATTAAACTGAACTTCAAAAAGGGATTCGTCATTATTCTGATGATTGTATTCACCTACAGTAATAAAATTAGGCAGCAGGTGGTAGTTATTTGTTAACTCCGCATTATTAAATGCGGTTAAAGCAGCAGCATAATTTTTTAACCACATTTGCGCAGCGCCTTCAAAACCGTATGCCGCGCCCTTGGTGGCCCTTCCCAGTTCACTGGTCGGCAGGGTTGTCTTCGAAAGCAATAAGGTTTCTGCGTTTTGCATATCTGAAACGACCTGGGCAAATACAGAATCCTGCGTCGACCTTGGCGTTAAACCGTCGGTTACCGCACTTAATTCCAATGGGACCCCGCCAAAAGTGCCTGCCAGGTAATAATAGGTCATGCCACGTAAAAAATATGCCTCACCGGTTAACCGGTCCGCGAGGTCTGACGTAACGATCCCCTTGGCCTTTGCATCTGAAATTATTCCAAATGCAGAGTTTGCCCGAACGATGCCGATATAGGCATTGTTCCATAGGGAAGGAAGCTGGCCAAAAGTAGGCGAGATCTGATACTGATTCCATTGAACATCACCCCCCCAGTTGAACCAGTCATGCGTCTGGAAATTCGCATAATACCAAAGCGACTTCTTCAACAGATCACTATTCTGGTATGTATCATAGATACTGTTTATCAGGGATACCACATCGGACGACTTCGTAAAAGTGGCATCGGCGGTGGACTGAAAAGTATTGGTTGGATTCAGAAAGCTCTTACTACAGGCGAGCGGGGTGATCAGCGCCGCGGAAAGGGCTATCATGGTAATGTATTTCTTTTGCATTTTCATATCATTCATATTTTATGTCGACCTGTTAAAACGTTACGTTAATTCCAATGGTATAGAAATGGGATGACGGATACACACCATTGTCCACGCCATTCTGTGTTGGATTGCCGTTCTGTAAACCGATCTCAGGATCCAGTCCGGAGTAACTTGTAATCGTGAACAGATTCTGGGTAGAAAGATATACCCTTACCTTTTTAATCGAGGCTTTCTGAGTCAGACTCAGTGGTAAAGTATATCCGACGGTAAGATTTTTTAATTTCAGGAAACTTCCGTCTTCAATCCAGGCGCTGGATGGTACGGCACTGCCGATCGCATCGTCATTATAGGAAATCCTGGAATATTTGTTTGAACCGTTGGCTGCCGTCCAGGCATTAGCATAATACTGTTCGCTCACATTTTCAACCCCCGCAAAACCACGGTTCTCGAAGGTTTGCATGCTGTTTTGTGCGTAGTTCAGAATTTTGTTTCCGTATACTCCATAAAAGAACAGGTTGAAATCCCATGACTTGTAGGTTACGTCCACATTAAAACCTCCGTAAAACTTAGGAAGCGGACTTCCCAAACTCACCTGGTCCGTCGCATCTACATGTCCGTCACCGTTTGTGTCTGCAAAATAACGGTCCCCGGGTTGATTGCCGGCTTTCTGGTAATTGGGAAATAAAGCATTTTTTGAAACGGAGATTGCGTTCAGATCATCAATTTGTTTTTGTGACTGGAAAATGCCCAGGGATTTATATCCAAAGAATTCTCCAACCGGTTGTCCTACATGTGTTTCAGTATAAGTCGACCAGCCATTTCCCGTTAAATTCAGGCCCCCGAAATTTGTTACAAAGGTTGTTCCTGAAGTTATACTGGTAAGCGTCGTATTGACAGTTGTAAGGGTCAGCCCCAGGCTGTAATGTAAATCCCTGTCAGGGCTGTGATTGTAATTTAATGCGAGTTCGAACCCCTTGTTGTCCATGCTGCCAATATTACGGGTCAGTGTTGTATATCCCGATTGGGCAGGTGCCGCAAGAGTTAATAGAAAGTTACTTGATGTTCTGTCAAACCAGTCAGCTGTAAGGGTAAGAGCGCCATGAAAAAATGCAGCATCCATTCCGATGTCGGTCTGGTAATCTGTTTCCCATTTCAGAGCAGGATTGGCCGGCTGGACCTGGGCATAACCCCGCTGGTATATTTTGTCAAAGGGATAACCCAGGTTATCGGGCGGATTGATAGCTGCTCCATATCCTGTAGAATAGAAAGCCTGATATTGATATAAGCCGATCGGGCCCTGATTACCTACCTCACCATAACTGCCCCTGAGTTTCAGATCCGAAAGCCAGTCAACATTTTCCATAAAGGATTCCTGCTTGATCCGCCAGGCAACTGCACCTGAGGGGAAAGTGCCATATTGATTGGCTTCAGGAAATTTCGAAGAGCCGTCCCTTCTGATCGTACCGGTGATCAGGTATTTGTCATCAAAACTATAACTTAACCTGGCAAACTGGGATTGCAGGGTAGCGATGGTCTGACCGTTACCCGGTCCGCCTGTGCTATTATATGTATCCAGTTTCAGGTTCGTAACCTGGGATAAGTCCCTGATATCCGCATTGGGTGGTATGCCGCTGCCTCCCATAAAATCATTGGTGGTTTCCTGTGCTGATATTCCACCGACAAAATGTATCGCATGGGGTCCAAAGGTTCTGTCATAAGAAATAGTGTTTTCCCAAAGCCAGTCAAAACTGTTATATAAGTGCTGGCTGTAAAATGCGTTCTGGCTTGCACCTGCTGCTGCACCATACTGATTTACCTGACGGTCATCTTCCGGTTGAAAATAAGAGCCGTTGTATGCGCTCGTATTAATTCCACCCAATGTTTTGATTTTGAAACCGTCAAACAGGGTAATTTCCAATGAAGTATTACCCAGGAAATAATTGGTTATATTCTGATATTGATTGGTCTGGATACCATACAGCGGGTTATTGTATTTGGATATATAGGTCCAGATAGGATTATAATAACCATAGTTACCCGCACCATCCTTGATATCGTTTGTCAGTTTGTTACCACCATCCATGGTGGGAGGATTCTGTGCAAGTGCAAGCAGGTTTCCGGTTCCGAAGGGATTATTTGCATTCTGGTAGGCGTATTTAGCACTCGTAGAAGACCTTAGCCATTTGATGGGTGTATATTCCAGGTTGAGGCCCAGGGTCACCCTTTTAAAGTAGGAACCCTGAACGATACCTTTCTGGTCGTAGAATCCGATGGACGTGGAGGACTGTACTTTATCATTCCCGCCACGTATAGCCAGGCTGTAGTTTTGCGTTAAACCACTGCGGTAAAGTCCGTTTTGCCAGTCCACATTGGTCAGGGAATCCGGATTATGCCAGGGCGCAAAAGACTGGTATTTCTTCAGGGGATCTGTAGCTTCCACCTGGTTGGACATCGTCGCAAACTGCTGGGCACTTAAAACATTATATTCTTTTGGTTTGGATTGAAAGGAAAGGTAGGCATCCAGGGCAACTGTTACCGAACCGATCCTGCCTCTTTTAGTGGTTACGATCACCACCCCGTTCGCAGCCCGGATACCGTAAATCGCAGTCGCTGATGCGTCTTTGAGAATGTCAATAGAAGCGATATCACTCGGATTGATATTGTTGATGCCTCCAGTTATCGGATAACCGTCAACGACATACAAGGGGCCATTCCCATAGCCCGCCAGACTGCCGACTCCCCTGATCAGTACAGTAATATTACCACCGGGCGCTCCGTCATTGCTGGTCACCTGCACCCCGGAAGCACGGCCCTGCAGGGCTGATTCAACAGTGGGAACCGGTACAGCTTCTATCGTGCCGGCAGAAATGGAGCTGATGGAACCGGTAACGTCTTTTCGTCTGACGGTTCCGTACCCTACGACCACCACTTCATTGAGCGATTTATCATTGCGGTTCGCCACCATCCTGAAATCCGTATTGCCTGCTTTCGCTTCGAAGGAGGTATAGCCAATCGCACTGAACTCCAGCGTTGCACCCGTAACGGCATTGATGGAAAAAGAACCATCGGTTGCGGTCGTTGTTCCTTTATTGGTTCCTTTTACCCTTACACTGGCGCCAGCAACGGCGATGCCTGAATCAGATAATACTTTCCCGGTGAAAAGTTTGGTCTGGGCAACTGAAGGGAGGCTGTTCAGGAAGATGAGCAATCCGGTTATAGGAAAAACCCTTACAATAAACATCTTAAGAAACTGAATATTCTTCTTCATTGATTGATTATTATTTGCGGTGAATTAAAGTGACCTGGGCTATCGGTTCAATATGATAGCATATGATCTTCCTTGAATTTTGAGTGGAAATAATAAAACAGGTGCATAGATCTGACAGGCGGGAAGAAATGTCGTTTTGGCATACAATAGTTTAAGCATTGATTATACTAAAACCGGATTCCAGGGCGGAACGGTCCCAGCTAATTGAAAGATGAAGAAAAGCAAATTCTGTTTCTTTCTATGATCTGTCCGTATCAAATTGTTTTCATATTGTCTCATTCTCACGAAAGTGCATGAAACATCTTTGGAACTGATTATTCTACAATGCATTAAATTGATATGAATCATGTTTCCAGCCGCCCATTTTAAAGGGGGCTTTCCGGATTCCTTTTTTTTAAACTAATTTGGGAGTACTAACGATCATCATTCTTGAAAAATAAAATAACACTTTTATTATTTTGCCTGGTCATTCTGGTGAAGTTACTCAGCGCCCAGCCATATTATTTCAAACATTATTTTGTAGAAAACGGATTGTCGAATAACAGCGTATCCTGCAGTCTGCAGGATACGAATGGATTTTTATGGTTTGGAACCATCAACGGACTGAATCGTTTCGACGGGTACAGCTTCAGGATTTTCAGGCACAATCCCGAAGATTCAACCAGCATCGGAAGCAACTTTATCCGCTGTCTTTATGAGGACAGGGAAAGTAATTTATGGGTTGGAACCAACAAAGGCTTATATATATATAATCCCCGAACAGAAAAATTCAGCCGGTTCTTCCGCCCGGAACTGGGAGAAGTTTCGGATATGAAAGAGGATAAAACGGGCAGGCTCTGGTTGATTTCAAATGCAAACCTGTATAGTTATGAGCCGAAGACCCGGAAAGTAAAATCTTATGAGCTGGATTCTAAATCCTGGACCGCGACCTCTATTGCCATTACATCTGACAGCAGCATTTGGGTATCCTCCGTTTCAGGGATGATCGAAAAGTATATTCCCCGATCCGACAGTTTTATGAATTACAGCATTTTAGAAAAGTCAGAAAATCAGCAATCCAACCAGATTGAAAAAATATATCCGTTACATAATGGCAACCTGCTGATCGGCACCCTGACCCGGGGCGTAAAATTTTTCAATGTATCCAACAAAACCTTTGAGAATATCATCAGTGTGAATCCCGATAAAACCGACGTCTATGTCAGGGATTTTTTACAGATGACGGAAAACGAATACTGGATTGCAACAGAAACCGGGATTTATATTTATAATTCAACGGACCATTCAGCCAGACACCTGGTAAAAGAATATGATGACTCCTACTCCATTTCTGACAATGTGATTTTCACCTTCTGCAAAGACCGGGAAGGGGGATTGTGGATCGGAACTTATTTCGGGGGTCTGAACTATTATCCGAAACAATTCACCACATTCCGGAAGTATTTTCCGGAAAACAGTAAACCTTCCATCAGTGGCAATGCGATTCATGAAATCTGCAAAGACCGGCTGGGTAATATGTGGGTCGGAACGGAAGACGGGGGCCTGAACAAAATAGACCTGCTCAAAAACAATTTCACCTCCTTCAAACCCACGGGCGGGAAAACCAGTATCGCCTATCATAATATTCACGGTTTACTTGCAACGGGCGACAGCCTTTGGATAGGAACCTTTATGCATGGAATGGATATCATGAATATTAAAACCGGAAAAGTTATTCGTCATTATAACGCGGGAGCAGGTGCGCATGATTTAAAAAATAACTTTATCATTACCATTTACGAGACACATGCAGGTGACATCCTGATCGGCACCCAAAATGGATTATTCAGGTATAACCGGCAAACGGATGATTTTTCCCCGTATCTTTTTTTCGATACCCAGATACAGACCCTATGGGAAGATGAACAGGGTGTGCTTTGGGCCTGTACCCGGGGCAATGGCGTTATGTACTATAATCCGGTGACCCATCAAAAAGGTTCCTTGTTATATGACGCAAAGGATACGAACAGCCTTTGCAACAATTATGTAAATGGTATACACGAAGACCGTAAAATGAACCTTTGGTTTGCAACGGATGGCGGGTTATGCAGATTTGAAAAGAACAAAAAAATATTCACCCGGTATACAACCAAAAATGGATTATCTGATAATCTGATTTTACGAATATTGGAAGACGGGAAAAATAATTTATATATAAGTACATCTAAAGGGTTAGTCTGTTTTAACCCGGACGCTGGATACATAAAAACCTATACAAAATCAAACGGACTCCTGAGTGATCAGTTTAATTACAATTCCTCGTATAAGGATTCAGACGGCCACATGTTTTTTGGAAGTGTGAAAGGCATGATTAGTTTCAACCCCGATGAATTCACGATGAACAGTAACATACCCCCTGTTTATATTACAGGTTTGGAAGTAAACAACGAGGCTATTTCGCCCAACATGGCAGGTTCTCCATTGAATGAATCCATTATTTATACAAAAACGATTTCCCTTCCGTACGACCAGTCGACCCTGAACATTGATTTTACTGCATTAAGCTATACGGTACCCGAGATGAATGAGTATGCTTATAAAATGGAAGCGCTGGACAAGGATTGGACCTTTTTGAAAAGAAACAGGAAAGTGTATTATACCAAGCTGGCTCCCGGAAATTATGTTTTCAAAGTAAAGGGATCCAACAGCAGTGGTATCTGGAATCAAAAAGAAGCCAGCATCATCATTAAAATTTCTCCGCCCTGGTGGGCAAGCATCTGGGCGTATATCCTGTATGCTGCGTCTGTTTTAATCATTGCCTATTCATTGATCAAAAGTTATCTTAACCGCCAGTTTGAAAAAAACCGGCGCAGTTTTGAACTACTGGAAATGGAAAAAGAAAGGGAAATATATCATTCAAAAATCGAATTTTTCACCAATATCGCCCATGAAATCAGAACGCCGCTCACCCTGATTAAAATGCCTTTGGATAAACTGATCAGGAAACAAAACAGCACTGCTGAAATTAATTATAATCTGAAAACAATGGAAAAAAATACAAACAGGCTGATTGATCTCACCAACCAACTGCTTGACTTCCGGAATACGGAGATGGATAAGTTCAGTCTGAACTTTGTAAAAACTGATATATCTGAACTGATCAGCGAAACGTACGGCAGTTTTCAGTTAGCCGCAGAACAAAAAGACATTCTTTTCAAAATGGAATTGCCCGGGATTGCCCTCCAGGCCTATGTGGATCCGGAGGCACTCAAGAAAATACTCAGCAACCTCTTCAATAATGCCATTAAATATTCGGAATCCAAAGTATTTATCAGGCTTAAAAATTTCAGCAGTGAAGACAAACTATTTACCATCGTTATCCAGAACGACGGGTTCATCATTCCTTACGATTTCAAAGAGAAAATATTCGAGCCCTTTTACAGGATCAAGGAAACGGAAAAACAACCCGGAAACGGCATTGGGCTCCCGCTTTCCCGCTCCCTTGCAGAACTTCATAAAGGCGTGCTGGATCTTTCAAAATCTGAAAATGGCATGAATACATTTATACTTACTTTACCCATCCACCAGGAAAAAGAATTCAAACTGCGTGCGGATGAGTCAGCAACTGCTATCGAAGTCAGCCAGGATGCCGATAAAGAGGAATTCAATAAAAATTCCAAACCCGAAATTTTACTGGTTGAAGACAACAGGGAGATCCTTGATTTTATCTGCAAAGAAATATCAGCTGACTATATGATCCGTAAAGCGTTAAACGGCGCAGAGGCTCTTGAAATACTAAAAGAAGGGAACATCCAGCTGGTGATCAGTGATATCATGATGCCCGTCATGGACGGTTTGGAATTGTGCAAGCGGATCAAAACCAATCTGGAATACAGTCATATTCCGATCATCCTGCTCACGGCTAAAAATTCCCTGCATGCCAAAATTGAAGGGCTTGAAGTGGGTGCCGATGCCTATATTGAAAAACCATTTGATTTTGAACACCTGAGCGCCCAGATTTCAAACCTGTTGCTGAACAGAAATATAATCAAGGATTATTTTGCCAACTCTCCGCTCACACACATGAAAACAATCGGTTTCACAAAGGCTGATAAAAATTTCCTGGAGAAACTAAAAGGGGTGATTGATGAAAACCTCACCAATATGGATATTGATGTGGAGCATCTGTCAAAAATCATGAATATGAGCAGGCCGACTTTCTATAGGAAAATAAAAGCATTGTCCAACCTGACTCCGCACGAATTGATCCACATAGCCCGGTTAAAAAAAGCAGCCGAGTTACTGTGCAGCGGCAATTGTAAAGTATACGAAGTGGCCAGCATGGTCGGATATAGCCTGCAAACGAATTTTGCCCGGGATTTTCATAAACAGTTTGGCATGACCCCGTCTGAATACATGAATAATAAACCGGCCGAAAAGAATCTTGTCAAATAATACTGCCTGACCTATACTCATTTTGCAAATCGGATTTATCACTGTGTCTGACAATATGCTCTTATGAAAAAACAAATCACGGGCTCCGGACTAAAATATTATTCCATTCTTTTGATCGCTTCCGCTGCGCTGACCGTGTTTACAGGATTCAGCAAATACAGGTCCGGTTCAACGTCTTATTCTTCCTGGGAAGACTCTTTAAAAATAACCCTGCCAAGGGAAGGCAGACTGGTGGACGGAAAACCGATCGGAAAGGGCTGGGTTCAACTGCTGTTGTCCCGGCATGACTGGAACATGGATACCGTTGCATATACTTTAAAAAACGGTTCCCTTCATGGGGATTATTACGGCGGGAAGTATCACGATTTCACCTGGACAAAAAAAACATACCGGGATTTTGAATTGCAGGCGCTTGTAAAATTGGAAGGGAAAGATGCCAATTCAGGGGTATGCATCCGGTTGAATCCGGTGGATGCGGACAATGCACCGGGATATCAGGTGGACATGGGTCCCGGCTACTGGGGTTGTTTATGGGAAGAAAAACGGGCCGGCATGGTTCAGAAATTCCCCGAATCGCTGGCGGATAAACTCGTAAAAAAAGATGACTGGAATCATTATTATATCATTGCCAGGGGGCATCATATCGAAGCCTGGCTGAATGGCGTCAAAACAATTGATATTGTGCATGCCGCCGGTTTCGAAACAGGATCCATTGGTTTCCAGCTCTGCCATGGAGATAAACATACGGTGCTGTATGTTAAAAGCCTGTATATAAAAGAGCTGAAATGACAGTGACTGGATCATTTTTTCCCGAGCCGGTAGCTTAAACCGAATTGAATATTATCTGCATAGGTTCCGAAATTTGCCTGAATGAATCCGGTGAAATGATCTATTTTAATATGATAAGCGATAGAAAAAACGGAAAGGGGCAAAACGGAGGGGGTATAATAATAGCTGTAGCTACTGGATGGATTAAGATCCATACCTGTCGCTATTTTAAAACCAAATTCTATCCTGTCACGGTTTGTCCATAACCATTCCGTGTACAGGCCGAGATACGCCGAAAACTGTTTTCTGAAAATAATATTGGCGGCGGTATCCGGAAGATGCTCACGCCAGTTCGAATAGTTACCGAATTCCCGCTGCAGGGAAGTTTCCAAACCCAGTATCCGCCATTCCGAATGCCTGTATTTCCTGACGTGTTGATGCGTTGCTACAAAATTAATGCCGCCTGATATCCCATAGCAGCCGAAAAAATTATTGGAATTGGGAATGTGATTCAGACTATCTCTTTCGTAAGGATTTTGTAATGGATCATAGTGATAATTAAAATTATAGAATTTAACGTGCTGACACCGGCTCTTCACGGGGAGATCAAAAACATTTCAACCGATCATGTTAAATTTCATTTCACCAATGGGACAACCGGCCAAAAAACTGACGGTCAAATTAACAAGCGCAACTATATTTATTACGTTGATTATTTGATTGAGTGGCTGGAAAAAGAATGTGATTTCAGTTCGGTAAAAGCGATAGGGCATCGTATCGTCTTTGGTATGAAGTCGGGGCCAAGGTCACAGGTAACATTCGGTTTCTATATAAAACGATTCTTAAATTGTCAGCCTTTTCGATATTCCCAGAGCTCCTGAATCATGATTAAAACTTACTTTTATTTTACTAATATATTATTGCTTTACTTTATAACCACCATTTGTTTCGCACCGATCATTTTGCTGTCTGCATATAACGCATAGGAGTAAACGCCGGATGAAAGCGCGCCTGCATCCACACTCAATACCCCGCGTCCGCTTCCACTCACATTGATAGTCTGAATGAGTTTCCCGCTCATATCAGAGATCAGGATCTCGGCATGGGTGAAACGGGAAGGCAGAGTATAATTGATGGATGTTTTCCCCTGGAAGGGATTCGGCGCATTCTGTGCCAGTGAACTGCCTTCGGAAAGCGTGGCGCTGGTGTTGGATATTCCTCCCTGCATCAACTGTTCAATACGTTGCAGACGCGCTTCGAGGGAATCGATTTTGGCATCCTGCGTAGCGTTTTTATCCTTTTCATCCTTTAAGGAATCACTCAGTTCCTGAACAGCTTTGACCAAAGGTACCACAAAATCGCTGTAGCTTAATCCGTAAACGTCCCTATCGTTTTGGGGCTTGTATAAACCACTGAATTCATAATTGAGGCTGACTGCTACTTTTTCTACTTCCTGTGCCACAAATCCTGTATATAATTTTTTTTCCTTTTCACTGATCGCCGTTTCTGCCATCTGATTAGCCATTGAATGATTTGGCTGGTAATCTTTGGTAGTTTGTTTCGTTAACGCATCAATTTTTTGCTGCATTTCCTGTGCACCCAGGTAATCGTTCAATCCGTGAATATTATAGTTATAAGTTACCGGGCGAAGCTGATTGATGAATTCCAGTCCGGGCACATTGGCCTGTATATTTTTCTTGAACCGTCCATCCGAATAGATGGTGTAACTACCGGCAGCCATCACGGAAGTTATGGACGAGTTTCCGAGCATGATCTGGTTACTGGCTGTGGCTTTGGCATAATACCCAATGGAACTGGCGTTGCTGAGCCCACCACTAGTGGGCCCTGAGAGATAGCCAATAGCCGTATTGCCATTGCCTGCCGTATTATTGTATAGGGCGCCGCTACCCAGGGCGGTATTTTCATTTCCGGTAATATTGTTCACCAAAGAATTAACACCTACAGCAGAATTGTCATTGCCATTGCTGTTTGTCAGTGCATTTACGCCAACCGCCGTATTCAATCCTCCGGTGTTGTTGGCAAACATTGCTAAATATCCGTTGGAAGTATTTGCACTGCCCGTGCCATTTTCTTCAGATGCCTCCTCACCCGTAGCGGTGTTTTGCGTTCCGGATGTATTGAATACCAACGCAAATGCGCCATCTGCCGTATTGGTATAGCCAACGGTATTATTTTCCAATGCTTCTATACCGGTCGCGGTGTTATGGTATCCAGACGTATTAGCCGTCAAAGCCAATGTACCGACGCCCGTATTGTCGCCTCCAGTCGTGTTCGAGTAACCAGCTAGATAGCCTATCATCGTGTTATTGTCTCCGTTGTTTTTATACAGGCTTTGAAAGCCCACGGAAGTATTAGCGGATCCGACATCGTTGGAATATATTGCTCCGGAGCCTACTGCCGTATTGCCCGTTCCCGTACTGTTGGTAAACATGGATTTTTCACCCAACGCAGTATTGGAACTGCCTGTCGTATTATAATACAGGGAAAAGGCTCCGAAACCGGTATTAAAAGCCCCGATGGTCGTTTTAATCATGGATTGAAATCCAACTGCCGAATTATTATATCCATTAGTTGTGTTGAATAACGCTTTGCTGCCGATGGCCGTATTACAATTGCCGCCGATTTCGTAAAACAGTGCTGAATCACCGATCGCTATCTCGTTGCTGGACGTCGTATTGGAATTCATTGCCCGCACGCCGATGGCTACATTGGAATAACCCGTCGTATTTGAGTAAAGCGAAAAATATCCCATCGCCATATTGCTTCCGCCGGTCGTATTCGCCTGTAGCGAACGCGTGCCGATGGCGGCGTTGGCATTTCCCGAGGTATTAGATGCGAGTGAATAAAACCCAATGCCGGTGTTTGCAAATCCGGAATTATTCACGGCCAATGCGTTTTGCCCGACCGCAGTGACGCCGAGCCCAAGTGTAGAACCGTAGGAAATAAATTTGGATCCACCCAGGAAAACGGCGTTGTTGATATAGAGTTGTTTCCAACCTTTGGCAGCAGATCCGAGATTCAGGCTATTATCCACCCCAGGTAGCAGGTCTGCATTCACAGAAGTGGATGTCAGATTGGATAAGGCCGTGTTGGCCTGGGCCTGTGATTTTTGGAAAGAAAAACAAAAGAGTATGGCCAGCATACTGAGGGAGTAGAAAATTGATTTCATGTGGATGCATTTAAAGTTTATAAAAGTGAAACATTATTTCTTTTTATACTTTGGTTAAGAAAGGATTGTCAGATTGTACTGTAGCTGCCATTACTGAATTTGAATAAAAACGAACCCGTCTTCTTATTCATTTAATACGCTACTGTATTTCATCGATGCCGTTGCCGGTTACTTTTAGACCGTCAATTATGGCGGAGAAGCTAGCTAAGGCTTCAGTTCTAGAAGTTTTAGCTGTACCGGCGATCGCATCACTCGAATTCCCCTTATTTCCATTGAAGAATGCAACAAGAACAATCATATTCAAAATAGTGATCGGGTATTTAACTTTTTTCATAGTTGATTTTCTAATGCAGGTATAAATTGAAAAACAAGGCCATTGCCAGTAAAAGCAGCAGGATCGAAAGAATAAGAAAGAATTGTGGTTTCCATTTTGTT